>Ga0172375_10011082_pt1 | contig 11548 bp, 11 predicted proteins | sample LakKiv1m_FD_114537 | JGI IMG/M metagenome (GOLD analysis project Ga0172375, IMG submission 114537) | Freshwater microbial communities from Kabuno Bay, South-Kivu, Congo - kab_092012_11.1m | ecosystem: Environmental > Aquatic > Freshwater > Lake | place: Democratic Republic of the Congo... | reverse complement strand
TATACTAATAATTTTTTATAAAACAAGTATAAATATCCATAATAAAATTCAAGCAATAAAAGAAAAAAGAAGAAATAGTTTGGAGAAAATTAAAAGAAATAGCGAGTGGATAAAAAAACTTGCGGATAAATTAATTTCTTATAAAAAACAAAATAAAATTGGACAAATATATATTTCTGGACTCGGGAGTATAGGTTCATTTTACAAAAATAATAAAGTTAATACAGCTTTAATTAAAAAAATGTATCAAGCCGGATTTATTATGGTAGGATTAGGTATAGAAAGAATTACAAATTCTGATTTAGATGCAGTCCATAAAGGAACAACAGTTAAAGAAATTCATCAAGTAACTAAAGGATTACTTGAGGGAGGAATTGCACCAGTCGCATTTTTCCTTTCATATATTGGAGGAGAAGAGAAGAAAGAAATGGATTACATGGCAGAAAAAGCACTCACCGTTCCTGCAATTCGATATAGATTTACTCCTGCTTATCCATTAAGAGGAACCGAATTAAGAGAAAAAATGAAAGATGCAGATTGGCTAGACAAAAAATTCAAAGAAGATAAATATTCAAGCACTTTAATTCCAGTGTTAAAAACTGCCTTCTGTAAAAGCACTAAAGACAAAAGTTATCAATATCTCCTAAATTTTCCAGATGAAACTCTCAGAAAGATTTATTCTTCTGAAAAATATGCAGAATATATAAAAATATTTAAGAAAAAAACAGGTAACAAATTTAAAAATTTCTTTGAACATAGATGGAAAGAAATGCTGACAAAAGATCTAGGAAAAGTAGACTTTAAGTGGTAGTTTTATGCTGCATAACTAAATATACCTTTCTGTATAAAATAAATAGCCATTCCTATAAAGACTTGATCTGGAATGGAAATAAAATAAGCAGATATAACTATTATTGAAAATAATACATCTAGGACACTAGCAATATCTCCTCCAAATACAAAAGGAAGAGCTTTCATACAAATTAGTACTAAAAAGAAAGATAAAATTCCCAGAGGAATAATTCCCCACATGCCTTTTATAATGAGAAGGATGCCTAAAGTTAGATCTATATGTCCTAAAATACTAATTACATTAAAAAATGGTACTCCTCCTTCGCTCTTTATTTCAGAATATTTCTTTGTTTCCTCGTGGTTGAAATAATAATCAAAAATGAGAATCAACAGGACCGATATACCCATAAGTTGTAAGATAATATCTAAAGAAGACACTCCTCTGATTAAAAAGAAAAATGCAAGGGCTAAAAAGGAAATCAGTTGAGAATCCATAAAATCTGGGCAATTTTTGCTTTTATAAGTATTGTTGGGTTACTTTATTCTCCTCAAAATAAAACTCTACTTGAGAGGTTATTTCTTTGCCAACCAAACAACGAAGTGTTTTTCGTTTTTTAGTTTAATTTTATCAACCTCTCTAAAACCTACACTTCTTAAAAGATCTTCCATTTCATCCTCACTTAAATCATAGGTCATACCTAGCAAGCCAGTCTCATTTCCTTTCATATCTCTCAAAAACATCGCTGCATATCTTTCTCCTTCCGCAGGTTTTCTCTCCACGTAGAAAACAACGTCTTTCTTTGTGTTATTTGACTTAATATTTAATCTTGCAACAACTTTTTTAGATGGAACTTCTGAATCTTTGAACTTATCTACATATAGATAGCCGTCTTTTTTAAGTAAAGCATAATAAACCTGTAAGGTTTCTTTTAATTTTTCCAAACTCTTCTTTTTATCTACCTTAATTTCTTCAAGCCACCCTCCAGCACTATAAATAAAAGTATTACCTCTATTAAACAGCATATCAAAGCTATTTTTTTTAAAATGTTTTGGCAAATCTAACCAAGTACTCATTTCAACATTATGCTTGATTCCTTTTTCTTTTAATGATTCTAAGAAGGGCTTTATCATTTTTTTGTCTTTGTCTGAGGTAGCTAGATTATATCCTCTTTCGAGAAGTTCTGTACAAAAAAATCCAGGTCCGACACAAGTGTCTAATAATCTTGACTTTTTATTTATCCCTTTATTTTTGAAAAGCTCTTCAATTTCATCAGTATATTCTTCTGCATTATACAAAAGCTTGTACTCACATAATTTCCATAACTCTGGAAAGTTCGGTTCGGATTCAACAGATATTTCTTCTGAAAGCCCCTTATCTGAAAGATATTTTAGTGTTGTTCCAGTAGCCAAATATTTTGCTGAATTTGGACCGAGAGGGACATTCAAATATTTAAAAGAACCTTCTCCCTTTTCCTGCAACATTAGTTTAATATACAACTCTGCTCCTCTAGAAACAGCGTCATCACACATAGCAGGAGTTAGCATCACTAAAACCTTATTTCTAGCCTTGGAACAAGGATTTAATACTCTTTCAGAAGTATAATTAAATTTTACATCTTGTGCCTTACCGAACAATTCTGAAATAAATTCGCATACTTCTACAATGCAAAATTTACCTCCAGTCTTAGATCCGAAAGTATCAAACCTACAGGTTTTTATTTCCTGATTATCAAGTACTCTTATCGAAAGTTCCCAAGTTCCATCTTTTAACGGAATATAATCGATTACTCCATCAAAATAATCTTTGTTTTTGGAAATAAATTCTTTAAATCTTCCTCTTAATCCCTTTTCATTAAAGAATTTTTCTTCCTTATTATCTATAGAGCTCTCAAATATGTCTTCTTCTTTTAAAGAATATTTTTTTAATATATCTAAGTAAGCCTTGGGAATTTTTGGTTGCTTAAATTGTATAATTAATTCTTTTTCATAATCTTCTGCTTTTCTATTTTTAGTATTGGCTGGAGAAAGTCTCAATTCATTTATTCCAGTAGTATCGTTAGCAATTGTAGCCAATTTGACATTAAATCCTTCCTTTTTTAATGTACTTGCTATTTCACATCCAAGTTCCCAAGTAAATATGGGAAAAGAAGTCATGCCAAAACCTTCAAGTAATGGATAAAGTCTTTCTGGAAGCATTTGCTTTATACCTGGCCAAAATTTATCTTCTTGCATGTCTGGAATTCCTAAAAAATGTCCCGCCATAAGAACTATTTCAGTATCTGGAGAACTAGAAACCATCGCTCTTACTTTTTCAAGTATTTGTTCTCGAGAGTTAACAGTGCTTAATTGCTTATAATACAAATTGTCTCTTAGGGGCTCAAGATTCTTATTAACAATTTTACCGCTTCTTTTATCTATAAAAAAATGTAATTCTTGTAAAAATGTATTAATGTCTGATTCATCATTATAAACTCCGATACTAACTCTCAAAGTTTCAGAACCTAAATAATCTATCAAAGGAAATGCACAATGAGAACCATGTCTTATACAAATATTTTTTTTATCTAAATATTCTCCAATTTCTTTTGTAGGAATATCTTTAAATCCAAACGAAACAAGTCCTGATTTATTTTTTAAATCTTCAGGGCCAAAAATCTTAATTCCTTCAAACTTTTTAAGACCTTCAATTAGTTTTTCAAGTAATTCTTTCTCATGCCTAATAATAAAATCAAATCCAATACTTCTGATAAATCCTACTGCCTTAGACAATCCAACAATATTAGAAGTATTCGGAGTACCTCCCTCTAAGAATATCAACCCCTGATGAAAATCAATTACAACATCAGTAAATTTTCCAGATTTTACAAAAGACACATGCTTTACAGTTCCACCTCCTGCACGAGAGGGTTGTAGAGAAGGAAATATATTCTTATTCAAGTATAGAACGCCTACACCGCAAGGACCATACATCTTATGACTCGAGAAAGCATAAATATCACACTTTATTTTTTTAACATCTATAGGAACATGAGCAACGGCTTGTGCACCGTCTACGATGAAAATAATTTTCGGATAATTTTTCTTTAAATATTCTCCAATTTCTTCAATATTATTTATTACTCCCAAAACATTGGAGATATGATTTAGAGAAATTATTTTTGTTTTTTTAGTTATTGCTTTTTTTAGATCGTCTAAATCTACTTTAAATTCTTTATTTAACCCTATTACTTTTATTTTTGCTCCATTCCTTGTTAATTTTTCAAATGGAAGAATATTAGAATGATGTTCTGAATAGGAAATAATAATTTCATCATCTTTTTTTATTAGATGAGAAACACTATCCACTGCTAAATTAAGAGAATCTGTAGTATTGCCACTGAAAACAATCTCTTCTGTATTAGCTCCTATAAATCTCGCAATATTTTCTCTAGCATCTGTTAAAGCCTTACCATTTTTTTCAGCTACGATATGAGCTCCTCGATGGGGATTGCCTCGATATTCCAAAATTTGATCAACCGAATTAATAACTACATCTGGAACTTGAGTCGTTGCAGCATTATCTAAATAAACAAGATTATTCTTTCTAAAGAAATCGAATCTGCTCTTTAAATCAATATTTTCAACCATCTTTTAATTAATAATAAATTGATACATTTAAATAGTTTTTCAGGAAAGAAAATCTAATCTCGTGCGTTTTTCTCCTTCCATTTTTCGCAAGCCTGATGAACACCACAATATGGATTTTTTGTATGACCATATTTCTGTCTATCAAACATTGCTGGAAGTTTTTCCACCAAACGATCTCTTCCATCACAAAATAACGTTGCCCAAATTTCTTGCTCTATATTAGTTTGATAAGGAATTTTCCAAAAATCACAATATTCTTTGGCTATTTTTTCAGCAACTTCAAATGAATCCCCAAAAACATTTTCAGAAAGATATTTGATTAGATCCCCGTCTGAAAGTCTTTCTTGTTCAGTTCCCATATTCTAAATTTCTCCCCCTTTGAGATTTAATATTATCAAAAGAATTATGGGGCTGAAATTTGACATTTTCTGGAAGTGCATAAACAACAAATTCTTTACCTAAGTTATCTTTGAAAACCATAGGGATACTTCTCCTACTCGCAAAACCTTTATACGACTCGCTTGGCGTACCTGGATGACGAAACTCTTCAAATATATAAGGATTATAGCTACAAGCTCTTCCTAGGAGTTTAGCTAATCTAATTAACTCAGGATTGGTAGAATTGTAGGTCCCTCTTTTTGTGCACTCACCTTCTCTTATATATTTATCACTCATTACATATTCTGCCCAAGCAGGATTTTCTGCCATAGAGACAAGCCCATTACCATTAAATGTAGAAATACCCGTCGCCCATCCATCTTCTGCTCTTCTTCCAAGAATTTTTGAATAATTATCTCTATTGTCTGGATTATATCTCTCAAGTCTACCATCCGAAACTTTTCTTCCATAATACTTGGTTTCACAATGTCCTAAACAGTTGCCAACATCAAGAAAACCAGAAGAGGTTGGATAGCCTCTCTTGTCTATAGTCCTCCTGCTTGTTTCTCTTTCAACTTGTTTCTTATTTTGTGTTTCCATTTTTTCTTTTCGGCTCATGCCTCGTCAGTCCCAGGACTTTTACCTAGGATAAGAAAATAAAAAATAATTGAATATTACTTCAATTAATATTTTGCTTTATATTCAGTAAGTCCTTCCTTTGTATTGTGGAGATCGTATTGCACCCAAACCTTTTCTTTTGGACCCTTGATAATAATATGATCGTAAACACGATTATTATCAGTACCTGCAAATCTATATGCAGTAGCAGATCTTGCATCTTGCAAAAATTCTTGTTCTGTAATCCTCGATCCATTTCTAACTCCCGCTCTATAAGAGACAAGACCTGATGCAACTACACTCGCAACTCCAAGTGCAACGACTAATCCTCCAAATTTTTTATTCATTTGAATAGTACCTCCTTTCAATTCCTCGAGTTTGTTTTGTGTTTCCATTTTGTTACTCCTTTAATGTAATAAGATATCAAAACATGAGTATATTAAATCTTCTATCATATTTTAATCCTTTTTACTATAAGTTATAAAAATATATATAAAAAATCTAAATATAGGCAATTATTATACTCTGAAAAAATTTATATTGTATTAGTCTTTGTCCTTCTCTTTTTTTATACCAAAAAGTCCTCTTGGTCTAAATAACAAAAAGATTATCAAAATTGAAAAAGAAATTGCATCTTTATACTGAGATGGTAAGAAAGCAACGACAAAATTTTCTATGAAACCTAAGAAATAAGCACCAAAAATTGATCCGTAGATACTTCCAATTCCACCAATAACCAGGGCAATAAATCCCTTGATAACTAAGCTCGTTCCATAGATATAGATAATGCTTGATTTAATCCGATAAGGACTCCCGCAATTCCTGCAAAAAGTGAACCGATTACAAAACTCAAAGAATAAATTTTCTCAGAGTCTATACCTACTATTTCAGCAACATCTTTATTATCTGAAACCGCACGAACTGCCTTTCCAAGTCTGGTTTTGTTTAAAAATATAAATAATATAATAAAGCATAAAATAGACACAAATATTGTTATAATTTGCAAATAGTTTACTCTAGCTCCAAATATAAAGATCATTTTTGATAAAAAATCAAAATTGATTAATTTTACTCTAGCTCCAAATATAATCTGAATCACCGATTCTAGAAATATTAATATTCCGAAACTAACAATAAGCATAATATTTCCGCTTGATTTTTTCTTCCGAAAACTCTTATACACGAAATAATTCAGTGCCCAGCCTAAACATCCAGAAAATGTAAGCGCTAAAAAAATAGAAAGAAAAAAACTAAAATGTATTGATGAAAAAAACATCCAAAAAATGTATGCAGAAAAAGAAATAACTGCTCCATGTGCAAAATGAATAAACTTATTCGTTGAATAAATTAAACTAAATCCTGAAGAAACAAGAGAATATATGGCTCCAATTATTAATCCGTTTATAATAATCTGGCAAAGATTAATCATCTCTTCCTCCAAAATAAATATCTTTAATTTTTTTATTCTTCAATATTTCTTTCCCACCAACTAAAGCGATTTTACCATCTTCCAAAACATAAGTTCTATTAGCAATTTCAACTGCTTGTTTTGCATTCTGTTCAACAATTATAATGGATACTCCTTCTTTGTTAATCTCTTGTATCTTTTTAAAAATCTCTTTCATTGCTTTAGGACTTAGGCCCAATGAAGGCTCATCTAAAAGTAAAAGTTGTGGATTTTGCATTAATACTCGTGAAATAGCTAAAATTTGCTGCTGCCCTCCTGAAAAATTAACGGCCAAGTCCTTTTGTCTCGTTTCTAGAATAGGAAACTTTTTAAAAACATCTAACATATTTCTCCTTATTAATTCTTCGTCCCTTAAAACAAAAGCCCCCATCTCTAAATTTTCTAAAACACTTAAATCATTAAAAACCTGCCTTCCTTGCGGAACAAAGCATATCCCTTCTTTTATCAATTTGAAAGTTTTTAGATTTTTTATATCTTTATCTTTATAATTAATTTCTCCAGAATATGTTTTTGCAAGATTAAAAATACTTTTAAGTAAAGTAGATTTTCCAGAGCCATTAGGGCCTATAATTGCAACAATTTCACCAGTTTTTACTTCGAAGTCAATTCCATGAATTATTTCATCGCCATTATAACCTGCCCTTAAGTCTTTTATTTTTAACATCTAATTTCCTAAGTATGCCTCCAAAACTTCTTTATTATTTCTTATTTCAGAAGGTTTTCCTTTGGCAATAATTTTACCCTCATCCATAACAATAACCTCGTCGGCTAAATTTAAAACAAAATTCATATCGTGTTCAATAATAAAAATAGTTTCTTGGTTAGTCTTTAGTTTTAACAACAAATTTGAGAGTTCTTTCCTTAATGCAGGAGTTACTCCTGCAACTGGTTCATCTAACATTAAAATCTTGTGAGGCATTAAAATTGCTCGAACGATTTCAACAAGTCTTTTTTGCCCATAACTTAAATTTCTTGCAAGTTTATTCATATGAATATCCATTTTAACTAAGTTTAAAGATTCATTAATCTCCTTTTCTTTGGAGCCTTTAGTTTTACTAAAAAAACTCTTCCAAAATTTAGTATCATCCGACTCTAAAGCTAATAACATATTTTCTTTAATTGTTAAGTTACCAAAAAGTCTTGACTTTTGAAAAATTCTAGATATTCCTTTATTCACTCTTTTTGAAATAGAAATACTTGTCATGTCCTCATCATCTAAAAATACTTCTCCCTCATCTTGCTCTAAAACTCCGGCAATTAAATTAAACAATGTAGATTTTCCAGAACCATTTGGACCAATTAATGCTGTTATTTTTCCTTTTTGGATTTCAAAACTACAGTTATTAACGGCTTTTACTCCTCCAAAATGCTTTGATAGATTTTTTATTTTTAGCATTATTCTAACTCCACCTTTCCAAAAAATCCTTTTGGTTTATATAAAAGAATTACAATTAAAATAAATGCATAAATTACTTGCTTTAGGGGACCAACAAGAGGGGATGGCAAAATAAATTTTAATACTTCTGGAAGAAGAAGAATTAAAAAAGAAGCAATTAATGTTCCCCTTAATGAAGCCAATCCTCCGATAATTACAATAATTATTATTGGCATTAAATTCATTAGAGTGAATGTTTCTGGAGAAATATAGCTTATATAATGAGCATATAAACTACCTGCGATGCCTGCAAAAAATGCTGAAATCATTAGAGAAATTACCCTTATTTTAAATGTATTTTTTCCAATGCTTTTCGCTGCCAATTCATCATCGCGAACTGCTTGCAAGACCTTTCCAAATTTAGAGATAGTTATTCTATACACAATCAAAAAACAAATAATACTAACTATTAAAACCAATATAAAAAATAGAATGATGGATGAAAAATCAAATCCAAATAGAATAGGTTTGGGAATACCAAATAAACCTGCGGCCCCCCTAGTTATTTTTAAATTCATAAAAAGAGAGTACATAATTAAAGAAAACCAAAGAGCAATTAAAGAAAAATAATCTCCTTTAAAATTTTTTGTTGGAATCGCCAAGATAAAACCGAAAATCATTGCAAAAATTCCTGCTAATAATAAACCAATCCAAAATGGAAATCCGTACAAGACAAACAAGGCAGAGGTATATGCTCCAATTCCAAAAAAAGCTATATGCCCTATATTGAACATACCGGTAAACCCCAAAGAAATCTGCAAAGCAATTGCTAAAATAAAATAAATTCCTATTAATATTCCTAGGTGCAATATATAATCTAACATTTTTTCATTATTCTCACATCTGTTATTTAATATTGTTTCTTTCAAAAAATAAAAAGAAAAAATAAAAATTATTTTGTTTTTATCTATATACAACTTTTCCGTCAATTACATCGGCAATTGTCGCTTCGGTAACATAATCTCCCTTACTATCAATTGTAAATGTTCCCATCGCGCCAGAGTATGAACCTAGATTTAACAAACCATCAGCTAATTGCTCAGCCGTAAGTTTTTTACCTTCTTTTTCATAAACTTTCGCAACTGTCATTACAATATCATAAGCGTTTCCAGTGAAAGCGAAAATATTCTTTCCAGTTCTTTCTTTGAATTCGTTTGCGAATGTAGGGGTTGTTTGTGCAGCATCAATAAACCAATAACCATTAAATAGTTCCGGTTCAGCCGAATAAAGTGGAGTCTCTATAGTTGTCAACCTCGTAGTATATCCGAGTTCTTTTCTTTGCTTTAAAGCAATTTCAAATTCTGGTGATTGTGCACCAAAATAAATTAGGTCTGGCTTTGCAGATTCTACTTTTGACCACAATGCTCTAAAATCTGTCTCTTCTACATTAAATTGTTCATCAGAAACAACTTTAATATTGTTTGACTTTAGTTGTTCAACCAAAAGATTTCTTGCTACTACAAATCCTTCGTGATTTGCATCTAATAGAGCTATTGTTGTTATATTTGTTCTCTTTAACTCTACAATCATCTTTTCAACCTCGCTCTCAACCGAAGTCCAATGTCTAAAGTTGTAATAACCAACTCCTGCTACATCAGGTGTTGAACCATCATTGATGTGTACAATTTTATTTTGTTCAGCGATTGGAGCAATTGCCATTCCAACAGGTCCACCGAAGGAAATTAAGTAATCAACTTTGTCTACTCCAATTAACTTCTGAGCATTAGAAACTCCCGTTGTCGGATTGAAAGCATCGTCTTCAAAAATAGCCACATACTTAAACTTATCAGATGCCTTATTAGCATCTTCAATAGCCATCTCAACAGCAGCCTTTGCTGGTTCTCCAACAACAGCTAAACCTCCTGTTAATGGAATAGAAAGTCCAATTTTAACAATTTGTTTTTCTCCAGACATAGAAGAATTATTACTAAAACTCACAAATCCAACTGCAAGGATAACAATAACTATTCCCACTATCCAATATAAACTTTTATTTTTCATTTTAACCTCCTTTCAAAAATATAGAAGGAGAACTCAATTTTTTTATAAATAATTTCTGAAGATTTTGTATTAAAAAAAGAATCGAATAATGTATCCATCTCTCTCAAATTTAAAAAACCGCCTAATTTTTTATAATACATATTCTTTTTATATCTTTTAGATTTTTAAACCTTCCTCTCATAAAATTTTCACTAAAAGGAAATTTAATAATTTATTATTCGTTCTCTAATCTTTTTTAAGATAAATTTATAAATAATACTTATTTAAGATAAAATATGGAAGAATTATCACTTACAGACAAAAAGATACTCTCTATGATAGAATATAATCCTAGAATAACTTTTAAGGAAATTGCAACAAAGTGTAATTTATCTAAGGATACAATAAAATATAGAATAAATAAACTAGAAAAAGAGAAAATTATTTTAGGATATACTTGCTATATTGACTACAAAAAATTAGGAAATCAGTCCTATAGGCTATATTTAAAGATAAATGGTAGCTCCGAGCAGAAAGAAGCCCTTAAATCATACTTACGAAAGCAAAAAAATGTTTTTGCAGTTTTTGATTCAACAAGTACTTGGAATCTGGCTATAGCCTTATTTGCAAAGACGCATCAAGAATTTAACAAAATAGAAAACTCTCTTTTAGAAAAATTCGGAGAAATAATAAGTGATAGAAGATTTTGTACTATGATTGATTCGAGAATTTTCCATAAAAATTTGCTAGAATTAGAAAATAAAAACTCCTTGGAAGAATATTATTTTTGGGGAGAAGTTGAAAATAAAAGATTAGATGAGCTAGATAAAAAGTTGATAAAAATTATGCATAATAATTCACGAACTTCTTTGGTAAATATTTCTGGAGAAATGAAATTAAGTATAGATGCTGTAAAAAATAGGATACAGAGACTAAAAGAAAATAAAATAGTTGACGTATATTTAACAAAATTAAATTATGAAAAACTAGGATTTGACAAATATAAACTTCTTTTTTACCCAAAAATATACTCTGACAAAACAGAAGAAGAATTAATAACTTTTTTAAGAAATAAACTGGGCTGCATCAATATTATAAGAACAATAGGCTCTTGGAAGATAGAAGCCGAGTTTCTTTTCAAAAAAACAACAGATGTAGACTCTTTATTGGATGAGTTATATGATGTTTTCAGAAAAAATATTCTAGATATCGAGGTTTCTACTTTAAGAAATGAAGAAATTTTACCTTGC
>Ga0172375_10011080_pt1 | contig 11550 bp, 10 predicted proteins | sample LakKiv1m_FD_114537 | JGI IMG/M metagenome (GOLD analysis project Ga0172375, IMG submission 114537) | Freshwater microbial communities from Kabuno Bay, South-Kivu, Congo - kab_092012_11.1m | ecosystem: Environmental > Aquatic > Freshwater > Lake | place: Democratic Republic of the Congo... | reverse complement strand
GATCCCATCGAGAAGAAGCCACTCAACCACTTCCTTCCCGGGTCCGGCGTGCTGTCGTTCGGCACAGCCGGGTGCAACCTCGCGTGCCGGTTCTGCCAGAACTGGGACATATCCAAGTCGCGCGAGACCGACACGCTGGCCGACGCCGCCTCGCCCGAGACGATCGCTCGCGCCGCCGAGACTCTCGGCGCGCGAAGCGTCGCATTCACCTACAACGATCCCGTGCTATTCCTCGAATACGCCATCGACGTGGCCGATGCTTGCCACGCGCGCGGGATCAAGACGGTCGCCGTGACCGCCGGATACATTTGCGAGGAGCCGCGTCGCGACCTCTTCGCGCACATCGACGCCGCCAACGTCGATCTCAAGGCATTCACCGACGACTTCTATCTCAGGCTCTCCGGAGGGCACCTCCAGCCGGTCCTGGACACGCTCGAGTACCTGGCCCACGAGACCGACGTCTGGTTCGAGATCACGACACTCCTGATACCGGGAAGCAACGACTCGGACGCCGAGCTCGACGCGATGACCCGTTGGGTCGTCGAGCACCTCGGCCCCGACGTTCCGATCCACTTCACAGCGTTCCATCCCGACTTCAAGATGCTCGACGTCGCGCCCACGCCTCCGTCGACCCTCGTACGTGCCCGCGCGATTGCGAAGCGCAACGGCGTGCGGCACGTGTACACAGGGAACGTGCACGACACAGAGGGTGGGAGCACGTTCTGCCATGCCTGCAACGAGCTACTGATCGAACGCGACTGGTACGCGCTAGGTGCCTACCGAGTGACCGACGACGGCCGATGCTCAGCTTGCGGAACGCCCCTCCCCGGCCGGTTCGACGGTCCGGCCGGCACCTGGGGCGCTCGCCGGCTGCCCTTGCGCCTGGCCGACTTCGAGGCGGTGCGATGACGGGATCCGCCACGCGCAACCGGGTGCCTGCGGTCGCCGGCACCTTCTACCCCGAAGATCCGGTCTCTCTCGCCGCTGTAGTCGACGGCTACATCGCGGCCTCCCCATACGACGGCCTACCGCCGAAGGCGCTGGCCGTCCCGCACGCCGGGTATGTGTACTCCGGCCCCGTCGCCGGCACCGGATACGCGACGCTGGCGGCGGCGCGATCGACGATCAGTCGCGTGGTGCTCCTCGGACCCGCACATCGCGTTCGCGTCGACGCGCTCGCCGCTCCGGGCACAGACGCGTTCCTCACCCCGCTCGGACCGGTGGACATCGATGCCGAAGCGCGCGAGCGCGCACTCGCACTCCCCGGAGTGCTGGTGGACGACGCAGCACACGCGCCCGAGCACAGCCTCGAGGTTCACCTGCCGTTCCTCCAGCGCGCACTTGAAGACTTCGTATTGCTGCCGTTGGCAGTCGGATACCCGAGAGGTGAGATCGTCGTTCGCGTCCTGGACGCCCTATGGGGAGGACCCGAGACCCTCATCGTCGTCAGCACAGACCTCAGCCACTACCTCGAGTACGAGGCCGCGGCAGAGCGTGATCTTCGTACGGCCCGCGCCGTCACTGCGCTCGACGCCGAAGGCATCGGCGACCGAGATGCTTGCGGCGCATACGCGCTGCGCGCGCTGTTGCAGGTCGCCGCGACCCGTGGGCTCGACGCACGCCTTCTCGACCTCCGCTCCTCGGGCGACACGGCGGGGTCGCGCGACAGCGTCGTCGGTTACGGAGCGTTCGGCTTCTGGGATGCGGCGTCATGAGACTCCCTTCCGCACCGCATGTCGACCCGGTGCACCACCAGACGCTCCTCGACGTGGCGCAGGAGGCGATTCGCTCCGCCTTGTCGACCGGCCGGCAGCGCCTTCCCGATCCTGCAGGCTTTCACCCGGACCTGCTCGTAGACACTGCAACCTTCGTCACCCTCGAAGACGGCTCCAGGCTCCTCGGCTGCATCGGCACCCTCGAGCCGGTCAGGCCGCTTGTCGTAGACGTCGCGTACGAGGCTCTCGGCGCCGCGTTCGCCGATCCGCGAATGGCGGCCGTGACAGCGGAGGACTTCGTACGGATGTCGATCAAGGTCTCGGTGCTGTCGCGCATGGAGCCACTTCCTGCGAACTCGCATGCCGACGTCGCCGGCGCCGTCCGCCCCGGTGTCGACGGGCTACTGCTCGAAGCGCCCGGCCACCGTTCCACTCTGCTGCCGTCGGTCTGGCCGAAGGTGGTCGACGCATCCGAGTTCCTCTCGGTGCTCTGGCGGAAGGCAGGGATGCGCCCGGGCGACTGGCCTGCCGGCACTCGGGTCTCGCGCTACGTCACCGAGGAGTTCGGTCACCCCGGTCCGCGAGCGTTCCAGACATAGAGCGTCGTATCGCATCCGCTCGCACTTCGCACCGGCCTAAGCCTGCATCACGCGGCAAGTGCACCACCGATGTCGAGTGCGCGCCGAGCGCCTACCGGCGTCGGCACAGGCTCCAGGGGCAGGAACGGCTGGAACGGGAAGACGGCCAGCTCCTGCGATCGCGACTCCGGCCGGGCGACCACCAGGACGTCGACACCCGAGGCCGCTACCTGGCGCGCTCGGTCGGCGAAGATGTGGTCACCGCTGCCGACGACCATGCGTCCCGCGCGCCGTACGACGAAGTCCGGGGCTGCGTGGGCGAGCAGAGCGAGGTCTGCGCCATCGCTTCCGCTCGCGGCGTGCACGTTCCAGACGACCGTCGGGTCGAAGCAGAACTCCTTCACGAGGTGCGGGTTGGCCGCGACGTACACGAGGTCGCCCCGCGCCCAACCCGCCACCTCGAAGTACTGCTCGAGGGCCCACCCCACCCGAGGGCCGGTGGCCCAAGGGTCCCCGAGCAGATTCTCCAGATCGACCAGGTGCAGGCTCCTGAGCTGCACCGCGACGTCGACCACACGCTGCGTGTTCTCTTGCCTTGCGGTCTGCGGCCTGTAGGTCCTGGCCATGTTCTCGGTCCTCCCACTCGCCCGTGCTCTCGCACGTATCCGACGCGGCGAAGTATGCCGACAGGGTGTGACGATTACAGCGGTGTGATTCGCTATCGCACCGTCGGCACCCGCTGAATCACGACGCGCGCGGACCGGCGGCGTGGCTCGACTCGCTCGCGGGGCGCTTAGCGCGACTGCTCGACGAGTGCCCTCAGCAACTGCAGCGAGCACCTTGGACCTACGAGCTCTTGCCCTGCTCGAGTCGGTGAGCGTGCTCGACGAGCAGCGTCCGTCGGCGACGGACCGTCATCTAGAGGTTGGCGTTCAGGAAGTCGTACTGGGTCACCACTCGCCGGATCATCGACTCGTACGCGAAGAGTGCGTTGGCCGCAGGCGCAGGCGCAGCAGTCACCACATCGATCGGGGTTCCGTCGTTGGGGCACTCGATGACGATGATCCCGATCGCGTCGTAGCCCTCGTGTCCAGGTCGCGTGCGAGTCGGCAGCTCGCTGACCTTCGAGACGACGAACTCGGTCGCCGCCGGCTGCGTGAGAGGCGTCACCTTCGGCGATGGCTGACCATCACCCAACCGTCGTCTGTTCGAGTCGGGACTGATGAACGAGGTTGCAGCGTTGATAATCACAAGCGCGACGGCGATCGCCTGATCGGCCGCGCCATGCACGGTGAGATGGCTGCTGTTCAGCTCGTCATACAGGCGCGGCCCCGAACCGCGGTGCTTCGTCATACAGGCCTTCGCCTCGAGCGCCATCAGTACGGAGCCGACTGGCGCCTCGACGAGTTCGGGGAAAGCAGCGAGTGCGGTGCGCTGGTCGCCGTCGAGACTCACCGCTACTGCCTCGCCGAGCTGCACGAAGGTGCGCCCTGCCTTGCCACCGGTGGCCACCGAGCCCGGGCGGTGGATGACCAGGTCGAGCTTCTTCCGGCGCCGCGTGCGGAAATCGGCGAATTCGTGATTGACACCGAAGGCCACTTTCCCCTCGCTGACATGACGCCGAAGGAGCGCCGAGTGCGCTAGGAGATCGAACATCGTCGCCCAGCAGATGACCTTGGAGTGCCGGTCACTTCGCGAGTGGTACTGCCACTTGTTCCCATACACGTCTGTCACAGACGGCGTGCTCATCGTTCTGGCCAGGATCGCGGGCCCGTCCATCACAACGACCGCGATTCCTCGGTCAGACGCATCGCACGTGGGAAGACATGCGTGCCGGCCTCGACCGGTGCACTCATGAGCGGAGAGACTACGAGCTCACTGATCTGCGGAGTGTGATCCGACCTCATGGGGACTGACCTTCCGAGACCGCCGGCCTCGAGCGCCGAAGCTGAGCTCCGCATGAAGCGCCAGCGGCGGCGAGATACAGCCTCGGAGATGGCGCTGAGGAAAGGGATCTTCGCGCGTGGCCTCCGATATAGGGTCGACTTCCGAGTTGTCGGTCGGCAGCGGGTCGATATCGCTTTCACGCGCTCCAAGGTTGCGGTCTTCGTAGACGGGTGCTTCTGGCACCGGTGCCCGGCGCACGGCACTATCCCCAAGACGAACCGCGACTGGTGGATAGCGAAGCTCGGCGCCAACGAACGCCGCGACCGCGCCGCAGATGAGCAGCTCAGGGCACTGGGATGGCAGGTCATCCGTGTCTGGGAGCACGAATCGCCATCTGATGCGACCGACCGTATCGAAGAAGTCGTGCGGCCTCGATGATCAGGCTGCAGCGAGGGTGTCGACATGAGAAGCGACATCATCGAGAAAGCCTTCCTGGAATCGCAGTGATCCTCGCGTTGCCCGATCGAGGAACCCGGCGGCGCCCCGGACCGACAACGGAATCGCAGCATCGACATCGACGACATCACCGAGGTGCCGGTAAGGCTCGTGGACCGGCCACATCGACACGTCGACGGCCCAACGTCTGCCGTTCGCGCCGCACGCCGCTGTCGGCCACGTCTGGCCGTCGGTCAGCTCCCGGATCTCGGCATCGAACGTGCCGGGCTCCAGGAGACGGCCGGCAACCCATTCGGAGACCCCGACGGTCACAGCGTTCCCGACCAGCTTCCAGCGGGTGCCCTTCCGGTTCGACACCGCTTCCGAAGGCGATGTCCATCCCGGATCGAAGCCCTGCATCCGTTCGGCCTCGGCGATTCGCGGCGTCACGATGCGGCGGCCTCTTCGTCCTGTCGGATGCCAGATGGCCGGTGGAGACGGGATGCCGATCGTCGACCCACCCTTGAGCGTCGGTACGGCGTCTCTCGCCCACCCCAGACCTCGTAGGCCCTCGGTCCAGTAGAACCCGGCAAGATCCGACCGATAGTGATCGTCCGGGCGGTCGCCGGCGTCGTCCGCGAAGAGCACCTCGCGGGGATCACCCGCGGTGGTGGCGACCATGATCACCCGCTGGCGACGCTGTGGGACGCCGGTGAACCGCGAGTCGACGAGGCGGTAGGCCCAGCGGTAGCCGAGACTCTCGAGCTGATCGACGAGGAAGCGCATCGCCTTGCCGCCGTCTAGCGCAAGCATGTTCCGGACGTTCTCGAGCACGACCCAGGGCACGCGCCTGGCGTCGAGCAGGCGGAAGACCTCGCCGACCAGGCCGGAGGCCTCACCAGTGATCCCCTTCGTGCGTCCGGCTTGCGAGAGGTCCGTGCAGGGGAACCCGGCCGAGACCAGGTCAACCGGCGGGAGCTTCTCGAGATCGCGCACGTCGCCGACCACCGGTACGTCCGGAAAACGGTGCTCTAGGACCGCGCGTGCCGGTTCCCACCACTCGCAGAGCAGCTCGGCGTGCATGCCGGAACGCTGGAGGCCGAGCTCGATCCCACCGATGCCGGCGAACAGGCCGGCCACGGTCCAGCTGCTCGACGGTGCCATCACGGACAAGTTACACGCGTGGAACTCTGCATCGCAGGCCTCCCGATCTGATCGCGCCGGATCGAACAGACGTTCCATGGTGCCACCCTATGCAGCCCCTGTGACAGTGGAAGGCATCGCAGCGGGGCGGTAACCGGACGTGCTATCCAAGCGGGGTGGCGCCCACTGCCGAGCTCGACGAGCTGCTCCGGACCTCGGCCTTTGCCTACCTACGTGCGATACAGCTGCAGACAGGCGGGCCGGTCCGCTTCGATGACGTCGCCGGCTTCGAGCTCCGAGGCGAGCGCATCGCCTTGATGGATCGCCAGCGTGGAATCCGCAAGCCGCGGATGTTGGACGCCGCTCTCAGCTTCAGGACGGTCCACGCGGAGCGTCCTGAGCAACGCCCATACGACGACTCTCCCGGTCGGGACGGGTATCTCCGCTACAAGTGGCGCGGTACCGACTCCGACCACGCCGAGAACCGAGCGTTGCGCCTCGCTGCAAGCTGGAAGCTCCCTCTGATCTGGTTCCAGGGGATCGCCAGCGGCGTCTACCTGCCGATCTTCCCTGTCTGGCTCGTCGGCGAAGAGCCGGATTCACACCAGTTCGTCGTCGCGCTCGACCTCGAGCAGGTGCATCGGTGGACTTCGGCAGATGTCGTCGATCTCGAGCTGCGACGGCAGTACGCGGACCGCGTCGTCAGAGAACGTCTGCACCAGCCGCTGTTCCGTGCTCGTGTGCTGAGGGCATACGAGAGCCGATGCGCGATCTGCCGGCTCCGCCATCAAGAGCTTCTCGACGCCGCGCACATCCGCTCTGACAGCAATGGCGGGGAACCCGTCGTGCCTAACGGCATCGCGATGTGCAAGATCCACCACGCTTCCTATGATGCCAACATGCTCGGAGTCGATCCGGACTACCGAGTGCTGATCCGCCCCGACCTTCTCGACGAGACGGACGGCCCGACGCTGCGACACGCGCTGCAAGAACTCCACGGATCTCGCCTGGAGGTTCCTAGTCAACGAACCTCCAGGCCTGATCGTGACCTCCTCGCCGAACGATTCGAGAGGTTTCGTCGGGCGTCGTGACATCGGCGCACCCAGCGTCCGCTGCACCGACACGACTGCCGCCTACCCCCGTCGCAGGGCGAAGGGAAGGACCTCTCCGGCACCGGCAGCGCGCAGGAGGCCACCGACGACCGTGAGGGTCCAGCCGGAGTGCACCTCGTCGTCGATGAGCAGCACCGGGCCTGCCGGTGGCGCGTCTCCGGGGGTAGTCGACCAGTCGATGACGAACGCGCCGATCACGTTGCGGGCCTGGTGCGCGCTGTTCACAAGGGTGTGCTGCCCGGCGCCGTCGCGCACGCGGCGCACGACCTGGTGAACGGGGAGCCGGCCGAGATCGCCGAGCCTGCAGGTGAGCTCTTCCAGGAGCGCATTGCGGTGCGGCCGGCGCGATGGCACAGACGAGATCCAGGTGGGGCGCGATGCCCAGTCCCAGCGCTTCAGAACGTCAGCGACACCTCGCACGAGCTCGTCGTCGAGGGTGTGCTCTCCGGAGAGCAACGACTCCACCGCCGAAGACCATCCTCCGTCTCCGGGCTCGGCGAGCACCCTGCCTCGCTCACAGCGCGCGTCCTCTGCGATCAAGCCCTTCGCATCGGCGAGACCGACCGGCCACCGCTTGCGCGGCTCGATCGGGTGATCCACTCCTCGCAGGAACCGTGCGGCCTCGGCCAGGAGGGCGTCGGGAACCTCCGCGGAGACCGGCTCACCGGTGCAGGTCGCGCAGCGCCCGCACGGTTCGGCGTCGGCGTCGTCGAGGTGCCTTCGCAAGAAGGCCATCAGGCACTCATCGGTGCCGTGGTAGTCGAGCATGGCCGCCGCCTCCGCGGCGCGGGCGGCTTCTACGCGCTCGAGCCGCTCGGCGTCGTACGCCCAAGGCCGACCGGTGCGCACCCAGCCCTGTGGTGTTCGCTCGACCACTCCGTCGACATCGAGGATCTTCAGCAACGCATCGAGGCGCCCTGCGCCAAGGTTCACCAGCGACTGCATCGCCGCCGCGCTGACCGGGTCGACCGAATCGTCGAGGATGCCGAGAACCTCCTCGACCACTTTCCGAGGAGGGAACGCGGTGGAAGCGAAGTAGTCCCAGATGGCGCGGTCCTCGTCGCCGCTCATGAGGACCGCCGTCGCGTCAGGAATCGCCCGGCCCGCACGACCGACTGCCTGGTAGTACGCGACCGGCGACGGAGGTGACTGGTAGTGGATCACGAACGCGAGGTCGGGCTTGTCGTAGCCCATCGAGAGCGCGGTCGTCGCGACGACGACCTTCACTTCGTTGTCGCGCAGAGCCACCTCGACGCGCTCGCGCTCATCCGACTCGGTCTGCCCGGTGTACGCGACCGCGTCGATTCCCTGTTCGAGCAGCCACGCCGCCACGCGCTCGGTGTCGCCGATCGTTAGGCAGTAGACGATGCCGGAGCCAGGCAGCTTCGGGAGGTTGTGCGCCAGCCACGCGTGGCGCCGTGCGCGCTCGGGCGAGCGGAGCACGCCGAGGTGCAGCGACTCTCGGTCCAGCGAACCTCGCAGCACGACCGGCTCGTGACCGAGCTGGTCGGCGACGTCGATCGTGACCCGCTCGTTCGCGGTGGCGGTGGTGGCGAGGACCGGGACACCTTCGCCGATCGCGGCGAGAACGTCTCGCAGGCGCCGGTAGTCGGGCCGGAAGTCGTGACCCCAGTCGGAGATGCAGTGAGCCTCGTCTACGACGAGCATCCCGATGCCTCCGGTCAGGTGCGGCAGGACGTCGCTGCGGAAGCTGGGGTTGTTCAGCCGTTCGGGGCTGACCAGGAGCAGATCGACGTCGCCGGCGAGAACGTCCCGATTGATCTGCTGCCAGTCGTCGAAGTTGGTGGAGTTGATCGTGGCGGCACGCACGCCGATCGCTGTCGCCGCGCGGATCTGGTCGCGCATGAGCGCCAGGAGCGGCGAGACGAGGAGCGTCGGCCCTGCTCCCCGCTCGCGCAGCAGACGCGTCGCCACGAAGTACACGGCCGACTTGCCCCAGCCGGTGCGCTGGACGACGAGGACCCTGCGACGGTCTTCGACGAGTGCCTTGATCGCCTCGGCCTGGTCGGGCCTCGGAACTGCCCCGCGACCGGCAAGGTCGGCGAGCAGCTCCGCGATGCGCGCGTCAAGGACGTCGTGCGAACGGGCTGTGGCTCCCTGGGCACTAGACGAGCTCATGGCCGGCAGTATCCCCCGCCCGTGTGACTCCCACCCCTTGCCCAGCCACCGCCCACACCCCTGTTTGGACCTCAGCGGAGCCATAGCGACCACCTGGGTCCAAACCGGGGTTGGGGGCAGCCAATTGCCCGTTACGGGTGATTACCCTAATCTACGTGTCGCGCCTGTTATGGGAGATAGTGCTGTGATACACAGCCTCACGTTGATCGTGGCCGCTGCCATCGGGATCTCGACGCTGGCGGCTTGCAGCGCCGGTCCCGACGCGCGAGCCGCCGGCCCTCCGGCACTCGCGCCTGACGGCGCGCGCTCCACCGAGTCTCCCTCCGCCCCCCGACTCCGCGCGCCGACCACGCCACCACCCCCTACGACAATCTCGGACAGCGGAGGGGACGTGTCGAGACCCCTCTACGCGACGACGGCCCCGCTCTACTCCTTCGACCGCTCGGTGCCCCCGCCGGACATCGTCAACACGGGCACCGACTACGTCGCGGTGGCGAGGTCGCTACTCGGGTACGTCTCCTGGCTGAAGCTCCACAACCCCGATGTGACCTTGCTCCCCAACGTCTACGTCGAGGGCACGGCCCTGGTCGAGCGGTTCTCGCCGGATCTCGCGTATCTCGCCGAGCACGACCTCCGTCTCGTCGACGTCGACCAGTCGGTCGAGATAGCGGCGGTGAGCATCGACGACGACCTCGTCACCTCGAGAGTGCTGGAGCACATCACTGCAGAACGTCTCGTCGATCCGACCGGCAAGGTCGTCGACGAGAGGCCCAGCGGTCCGCTCAACGCATACATCGTCGTGATGGCCATCGGCCCCGACCAGCGATGGCGGATCGCCGACATCACGGCCGCTTACACAGAACCGAGGGTGCAACCATGAGACGCCTACACGTCGCCCGTGCGCTCGGAGTGCTGGTCGCACTCATCGGACTCACCGCCGGCGAAGCCGGAACAGCTGACAACGCCGTTGCAGGCGTCGGCGACGGAGGCGGGGGTGGCGCAGTCGAACCCGATCCAGACGGCGGTGCGACCATGACGGTCGGGCTGAGCGTCACCGACCCGGGCACCGGGGCGCGCTACACGGCCGACTCCGGTTCGCCGTCGCCGGTCCACTATGTCGCCATCCCCGCGTCACGCGGCGAGGGCCTCTCCGTCGAGTTCCTCTGCAACGCCGGCAACGTCGACCTCACGCCAGGCGAGATCCCCTGGGGGTGGCGCTACACGATCATCGCAACAGAGACCGCTACCGGCCACGAGATCTCCCGCGAGTGGGTCTGCCTCCCCATCACAGACCCGGAGAACCCTACGGCGCCCGCGCCGCCGGCGGTACCCACACCACCGAGCATCTTCGACATCTGGAACAGCGTCGGCATCGCTCCGCCCGAGATGCATCTCAGTCCCGACGGTGAGGGGATCACTGGACTCCCGACCTGGATATGGACCGGCGGTCCCACCACGGCAACTGTCGGCGCCACCATCGGCGAATGGAGCATCACCGGCACGGCGAACCTCGTCGACTGGACGATCGACCCTGGTGACGGGACCGGCATCCATGCCAGCGCCCTCCCCGGCGACCCCGACCACCACGCCCTCGACCACACCTACGAGGTCAAGGGCTCCTACCCACTCGTGATCACGGCGACCTGGGAGGCCGACGTCGCCCTCGCCGGCCCCGCCCTCCCTCCCACACCCGTCCCAATCGGTACCGCCCAGCTCACCAGCACCCGGCAGTACACGGTGGTCGAGGTCGTCCCCGTGCTGCTGCCCTAGAAACCTGTTTGGACCTCAGCGGTCGCTATAGCGACCGCTGGGGTCCAAACAGGATTGGGGCCCGTTGGTAGCGTGGGTCGGCCATGGAAGACGCTGCTGAGTGACGGCCGATAGGCGCGACCCTGAGCACGAGCCGCTGCGCGACCGGCGAGCCGAGCGTGCTGCGGCGTCACGGGCACGCTCCGAGATGTGGGGACGCGCATTCGCACACGCCACCGTCGCTGCCGACACGCGGCTCGCGACCTGGCTCGAAGCGGCGCGCACCCTCGGCATCGTCGCGCGACTCGCCGACGACTCCGGCGCTGCCGCGCTCCTGGGCAACGCGCTCGACGTGCTCGGCCACCTACCAGCCGAGGGTGTCCGTCTGGAACGGTTCGCAGCCGACGTCACCGGCGACCCGCATGCTCTCGACCGGAGCACGCCGCTCGGATCTCTCGTCACGCACGCGCTTGCTCACGTCGCAGGGAGCTCGTCACCAGGATCTGCACTGCAGTGGCGCTCGCTCTGGGCGAGAGCCGGTGTCGCCTGCGACGACCTCGCGTGCGACGTCCTCGTGCTCAACCTGCGTGTCGCCACACCCGGCGCTCACTTCCCGACGGGCGCCGGACGCGACGATCTCCTCGCCGGCACGCTCCGCGACTTCGCAGACGCCGGAGAACCGGTGCGCCTCACGCTCGGAATGCTGCTTCGCACCGCGGTCACCGCGCCCGCCGGCTCACTCGTGTTCGTGTGCGCGAACCCCGCGGTCGTCGCACACGCAGCGGAGTCGCT
>Ga0172375_10011079_pt1 | contig 11550 bp, 11 predicted proteins | sample LakKiv1m_FD_114537 | JGI IMG/M metagenome (GOLD analysis project Ga0172375, IMG submission 114537) | Freshwater microbial communities from Kabuno Bay, South-Kivu, Congo - kab_092012_11.1m | ecosystem: Environmental > Aquatic > Freshwater > Lake | place: Democratic Republic of the Congo... | reverse complement strand
TTCACCACATTTGGGGCATTTTTCATCAAGTTTTTCCGTAGTTCCATTTATCCATTCAATATAATCGCAACCTGTGGCTTTTTTGGCTTCTTTATCCCAACCTCCAGTACTACATTTCTTCATTTTTTTGCCAAAACGAGTAACTTGAAGAACTAAAGGTTCACCACATTTGGGGCATTTTTCATCAAGTGTTTGGGGTTCAACTTCAAGCCATTTAACATAATCACATCCTTCTGTTTTGTGAGTTTCGGCATTCCAAACTCCGGTTGAACAACGTCTAAGTTTCCTTCCGGTTGGAGTTTCCGTAATATCCGACAGAGGTGAACCACATTTGGGGCATTTTTCTTCTTCCATGTTTATTAGATTAACATATCCGAGACAAGAAACCAATTAACAATTAAGATCTTTCAAAATTTGTTTTACCATTTTGTTGGCAGCAGAGCGAATATCTTCTTCTATATTTGGGCCAATATGTTTTTTAAGATAAGCAATCAATTCCGGATCGTATGGTCTTTCTTGAACTTGAGTTAGAAAAGTATTATGATTCTTCGGATTTAGTTTTTCTAAAATATGATCAATGATTCCTTGATATAAAATATCATCAACCAGTTGAAGTGCTTTCCCTTTTTGATTTTCCGGTTCAGGTTTTTTATTGATTAACTCAATTATTTCGGTTTTGATTATGAGGTGATCGAAAAATAATGGTGCCATATGTTTTTAATAATTTACCGGACCAAGTGGAATTTTGTTCCCCGGGTCATCAATGAATAACATAAGTACAAGACCCTTCCTTGGGCCTTTATTTAAATCTAAGTATTGCATGGTTTCAGGAGAACCACCAAATTGTTTACCGGTCCAGTCTGCGGGTCCGGCATCACCAACAACACAAACAACTGCCTGACCATTTACCGGATTTACCACTAACATTTTTCTAAATTTGTACCAATCCCAAAGCTGGCGATAATCCCTGTTCCAGTTTTCCAGATACAAAGTCTGAACAACACAGTAATATTTTTCTTGAAGATACGTTTTTGTTGAAAAATCTTGTGAGTCTTTTGTAAAGTAACCGAATGCTCCAAGCCCTGGAGCAATACCCGCTTCTTGAATTTCATCATGCTCTGACAACGAATCTCCCGGATAACGTTTGAGATGTTGTTCAAAACCGATATAACCAACGTGGTGATTGAGAGACTGACCTTCAAGAACGGCTTTTACCGGAATGTTTGTGTTTTCGGATATTAGTGATTCAATTTTGGCAGCTTGATCTTCGGTGAGTTTGGCAGGCTGGTGAGGAATAATTTCTTGAAGATTGCCCAGAACTTTTTGCTGATTGGAAAGAACCGATTTTAACGGTTCGGATACTTCGGTGGGAATTGAGGCCACTTGTGGCATGGGCATAGCCAACAAAGTACCTACCAAGCCGGCACCCGCAAGTAAACGGCTTGATTTTTGTCTAAGATCGTAGGCTATGAGTGTGGTTTTTGTAAAAAACTTCTTGGCCGAAGGATTTTTTAGAATTTTTTTTCTAAGTTTTTCAGATCTCTTTTCAAGTTTGGCAATGGAATTTAGAAGATTATTTTCGTACATAAAATTACCGGAATACCGAGTTTAATCTTTTGAGCGTTTCTTCTTTACCTAAAATGATAAAACAATCAAATAGTGGAGGGGTTACGGTACGTCCGGAAATAGCAACCCGAAGAGACATAAAGGCTTCACGGGGTAACAACCCAGATTCTTTTTGTGCTAGGGAAAATTCTTCATGCAAATTTTCCGAAGAAAAATTTTCAGTGTTATTTATCAGAGAAATTGATTGTTGAAACCATTTTTTTGTTTCTTCTTCCGAATGAGCGGATTGTTCAAGAACCAAATTTTTATCAACAATAGGAGTATCAAAAAAATACTCTGCTCCGGATTTAAAATCTTTTAGAGTAAATAATCTTTCTTTAGCAATATTGATAATGGCGATAGTTTTTTCTTTTTCTTGATACCAATTTTCAGGAATAAAATTCTTTAATCTATTTAAGAGATCTTCGGAGTCTAGTTTTTTTATCCATTGACTATTAAGGTAATTTAATTTTTGAATATCAAATATTGCATTTTGTCTTTGAATTTTCTTTTCGTCAAAAATTTCAATCATTTCATCCAAAGACAATAAGTCAGAGTTGTCTTTATATGAAAATCCGAGATAAAAAAGAAAGTTGTTGATCGCTTCGGGTAAATATCCGTCTTCGGCATATTCTAAAACCGATTTTGCTCCATGGCGTTTTGAGAGTTTGCTTTTATCCGGACCTAAAAGTAATGGTACATGAGCAAGTTGGGGTGGTTCCAAACCTAAAGCTTCGTAGAGAAATAAATGAACCGGTGTTGACATCATCCACTCCACCCCTCTTAAAACATGACTAATTTTCATTAGATAATCGTCAACGACAACAGCCAAATGGTAGGTTGGAATACCGTTGGTTTTCATAAGGACTTTGTCATCACACTCGGTATTGGGAAGACTAAGTTTCCCTTGAACCAAGTCGTGCCAAGTTGTAAAACCTGTTTCCGGAAGTTTGGCTCTAACTACATAGGGATTTCCGAAATCTAATTTTGCTTTTATCTCTTCCGATGATAAATTTCGGCAATGTCTATCGTATTTTGCATATTGATCTTTTTCGTGAAGCTGTTTTAGTCTTTCCTCGGAACAAAAACAGTAATAAGCGGCTCCAATATTGATTAATTCTTGTGCATATTTTTGATAAATTTTGAGCCTTTGAGTTTGAATATAAGGACCATATGGACCTCCAACAATTGGATCTTCGTCAGGATTCAAACCAAGAAATTGATGAATTTGATATATTTTTTCAATGGCTTCGGGAACCAATCTATCTTGATCCGTGTCTTCAATGCGTAAGATAAATTCACCCCCATATTTTTTGGCAAGTAAATAATCAAAGAGAGCCGTGCGGGTATTACCGATATGGGGAATACCGGTTGGTGAGGGAGCAATTCTGGTTCTTACGTGCCTATCTGACATAGTGATAGTATATACTTTATTTATTATATGGCGACATTAACCGAAGCATCAGTAACCGCGAGAAAAGTAATAAAATTTGGTGCCATTGGATTTGTAGGAATAACCATTCTTTGGTATTTGGGAGTTGCGGCAGTTAAGTATTATCAAATGATGAATCCACCAGCCCTTCCTGACCCAACTGTTGATTTTGGGCAGTTACCAAAAATTAATTTTCCTGCAAGTAAAGGAAGACCTCGTTTGATATTAGAGTTGCCAACAGGAAATATTCCTTCTTTTGTTGACAGAATGAGAGTCTATTCTCAACCCATTAAAAGAAGTACTTTTTCCGATACGGAAAATGCAATTGAAATCGCAGCAGCACTTGGATTTTTGTTTAAACCTGACCAAAAAACCGAGTCAAACTATGTTTGGACAAATCAAGATCAATTAAATTCCAAGCTGGACATGAATATTATTAGTGGACACTTTACGCTAACAAGGCAATGGCAAAATAATCCTGCTTTGGCTTCATTGGCAAGTTTTAGTTCCGAAAAAGCAGTAATAATGGACACAGAAAATTATTTGAGTAGAATTGGTCTTTTAAATTCCGATGTCGTCGGAGTTGAAAAAGTATCATTTCTTAAAGATAATGGAGGAAAATTAAATAACGCTTTGTCTTTGTCTGATGCAGATTTTGTTCAAATAGATCTTTTCAGAAAAAACATGGATGAAATTGATCCCGAAAGTAAAACAAAGGAGATTATTGCGAGTTATCCTTTTTATAGAAACGATCCAAATCTGGGACTTTTAAGGTTAGTTGTATCCGGATCAAAGAATTTAAGCGATAAGATAATAAATCTGCAGTATGGTTATAACAAAATTGTTTATACAGAAAGTGGAACTTATCCAATTAAGACAGGAGAGGAAGCATGGGCAGAACTTGAAGGTGGGGGTGGTTATATCTATTTGGGAGAAGCAGTGTCTCCCGAAGTTAAGATTAGAAGAATTTTCTTAGGTTATTATGATGCCGATTCCAGCTCCGGTTATGCTATGCCCATCTATATTTTTCTTGGAGATCAGGGGTTCACAGCTTATGTTTCGGCTGTGCAAAATGCATGGATTAAGAAATAAAATTATTCCCAAGAATAATTGGAATAAACCCAATTAAAAATAGTTTCCGCTTCGCCAAAACGATTTTTACTGTTTAGAAGAGATATGATGATCGGATGACTGTCTTTTTCGGCAAGTACAACCAAACATTCTCCAGCTTCCGGAGTCCACCCAGTTTTGACCCCGTAAATTCCCGGTTTTCCCAGAAGAAGATTGGTCGTTTCAAGAGGATAGATATTTCCTTTTAAACTTTTTATCGTAATTTTTTGAGTAGAAACAATGGAAGAAAATTGAGAACGAGATAGTGCAGCTTTTGCCAACATGGTGATATCGTAAGCTGTTGTGTAGTGATTTGAACTTTCAACTCCCGATACGTTGACGAAATGAGTATTTTGAAGTCCCATCTCGACACTTTTTGAATTCATTCTGGCAATAAATGCTTGATACCCTCCGGGGTAGTTTTCGGCGAATGTAACCGCGGCATCATTTCCGGAAGGAACGAGTAATCCATAAAGTAAGTCTTGGGCAATAAGCTTATCGTTTTTTACTAAGTCTATCGTATTACCGTTTGAATTTTGACCATTTTTTACCGAAAGAATTGAGTCTTCATTAAAATAATCCATGGCAACTAACGCGGTCATGATTTTTGTTAGCGAAGCAGGTTTTAGACGAGTTTGTGAATTTTTTTCATAAAGGACCACTCCGGTATCAAGATCCATAACAAACACTCCAATAGCCGAAAGAGTTGGTGGGGTTATATTTTTTGAAACCGGCATCGCAGGTTCACTAACAAACGCTGCTTTGACTATTGGTTTTTTCACTGTGGGGGGAGATTTGACAACAGGAAAAATAATCATGAACAGTGAAAGACATGACAAGGCAATAATATTTATAACAAAACGAAAATCTATAACTTTTGAATGCTTTTCTTTTTTCATCTCGGACTCCTTCATTTTATACTAGGAGTCTTGTTTTTGAATAACTTTTCTGATTTCTATTTTAGCCTTATGGGTTTTGACAAATCTCAGCCAATTTTTATTTGGTTTTTTGATTGTTTTTGATTTTTGAATTTCAATAATGTCACCACTTTTTAAGTGATAATCAAGCGCAACAATTTTTCCGTTGACTTTGACAGTTTGAATGTAGTGGCCAAGATCGGAATGAACACCAAATGCAAAATCAACCGCAGTGGAGTTTTCCGGAAGATCATAAACGTCCCCGTTTGGAGAAAAGACATAAATGTGAGAGGAAAGGGCATCCAGTTTGTAATCTTCCAAACTATCTCCTTCAACCAAGCTCACTTGATTTTGCCATCCGGCCAGTTGTTTTACCCAAGACATTTTTTCGGTGATTTTGAATGCAGTTCCTTCTTTTAATTTTTGATCCGCCGCCCCATGACTTTTGGCGTCAGAGTAGGCAAAATGAGCTGCAGCACCAAACTCGGCTGCCAGATGCATTTCTTCCGATCTAATTTGAATTTCAACAATATTACCCATGTTATCAAAAATTTTGGTATGAATTGATTGATATCCATTTGGTTTTGGCTGAGCAATAAAGTCTGAAATACCAATATTGGGTACCGGTTTCCAATACTGATGAATTACTCCCAACGCCGAATAACAATCGGAGGTGTTTTTGGTTATAACTCTTACAGCCATTAGGTCATATATTTTGGTAATATCACGATTAATTTCCGGACGAAGTAATTTTTTATATAAACTATATTTTCTCTTGGGACGTCCTTCCACTTTGGCAGTGATATTATGTTTTACCAGTTGTTGACGAAGTTTGTTCATAATTCCAAATACATTTTTTTCCGAGTACTTGAAATGTGGTTTTGCAATTTCCTGAAGCCAAGTGAATTCATCGGGATAAATATATGGGAAGGCCAAATCTTCCAGATCTCCTTTGAGACGACCCATACCCAGTCTTTCCGCAAGAGGTGCATATATTTCCAAAGTTTCCATTGCGATACGTTTTTGTTTTGATAGAGGTACTCCTTCAAGGGTTGACATGTTGTGAAGCCTGTCGGCTAGACGAATAAGAACTACCCTAATATCTTGAGCCATTGCTACAAACATTTTTCTTAAATTTTCCAAAAACTCATTTTTTTGGCTTCCTCTAAGTTTTACTTTTCCGACACGATTTACCCCCTCAACAAGTTTCCCTACTTCATTTCCAAAGCGATTATTTATTTCATCAATATCAACTCCGGACATATCGGGCAAATCATGAAGCAAAGCCGATTCCAAACTTGCTTGGTCTAATCCCCATTCGGCAAGAATTGAAGCTGTAGCTATCGGATGATTGATATAACTTTCACCGGTTTGACGAATTTGACCAAAATGTTTTTCTTGCGCAAAAAGATAGACTTGTTTAAATCTATTTTCTTCAATATTCAGTTTCTTGTTTTTTATCAAGACGAGTAAGTCTTCAAAACTTTTCTCCATATGCGTATTTTACCCTGTTTGCCGTGATAAGATTGGTGCGTGTATAGGCGATTTTTGTTACCGGACGAAGTGGTTTTAATTCCTGATGAATTAAAACAGATATTTAGTGATTATATTACTCAGGGTTTTGAGATTTTTTTAGTAGGAGGAGGAGTGAGAAATATCTTGATGGAAAAAGTACCGGAAAATTGCGATTTAACAACAAATGCCACTCCCGAACAAAGTCTTGTGGTCTTGGAAAAATATGAACCTTTTTATAATAACGATTTTGGAACAGTTTCTTTTGAAATAGAAATAAAAGGTAAAAAAGAGCTTTACGAAATTACCACTTACCGATCAGAAAAAGAATACTCCGATTATAGACGTCCGGATAATGTAAGCTGGGGAAAAACACTTGAAGAGGATGTGGTTCGCAGAGATTTTACCGTGAATGCAATGGTTATTGGACAAAAAGATAAGAAATACGAGCTTATTGACTTGGTTGAAGGTCTTCTTGACTTTGAAAAGGGATTGATTAAAGCTGTTGGAGATCCCGAAAAACGATTTGAAGAAGATGCGTTGCGGATGATGAGAGCAATTCGTTTTGCGGCGCGTTTGGGTTTTTCTATTGAACAAGAAACCTTAAAAGCGATATCGGAAAAAGCTTCTTTGCTTAATAATATTAGTAAAGAAAGAGTACGCGATGAACTATTAAAAATAATTGGATCCGATTATCCTGCCGATGGTGTTAGTCTTCTTATTTCAACAAGATTAATGGATCAAATAATCCCGGAAATATTGGAGGCGCGAGGAGTGGTACAGGGTGGACATCATACTTTAACAGTTCTTGATCATATGATTGAGTGTCTGAGAAATAGTTCTTCTCCGGACGCAATAGTACGTTTTGCCACTTTTACCCACGATATCGGTAAACCAAGAAGTCAAAGATTCAAATGCCGAAAATGTGGAAAGATGTTTAGAGATTTGGCGGATGAAACCACAACTTGTGTTAATTGTGGTTTTATTCAATCTACTCGGGAAATGATAACTTTTTATGGCCATGAGGTTGTGGGGGCAAAGATGATCAAGGAAATTTGTGAAAGATTGCGATTTACCAATAAACAAACCGAAAAAATCGTAACTTTAGTACGAATGCATATGTTTGCTTATCAGCCGGAAATGACGGATGCGGCAATACGAAGAATCATTAGAAAAGTGGGTAAAGAAAATATTGCAGACATGATTCTTTTGCGGATTGCCGACAGAAAAGGAAGTGGGTCAAAAACAACCAGTTGGAGATTTATGGAGCTACAGAAGCGAATTGGAGAACAACTTTTTGAACCTATGGAGATTAATGATATGGTTATAAATGGACAAGATGTAATGAAAGTCTTAAAAATTACTCCCGGACCGGTTGTTGGAAAAGTATTAAGAGAGCTATTTGAAGAAGTTTTGGAAGATACATCAAAAAATAACAAAGAATATTTGCTTTCAAGAATTAAAGAAATAGGAAAATCAAAATAGATTCTCCCCCAAGTATTTGGAGATAATTAATTTTTTTTGTTGAAGATTTTTTCCCAAACAATAAGGAGAGGAGCGGCTGTAAACGTTGACGAGTAAGTTCCGGTTATTGTACCAATGAGAAGTGCGAGGGAAAAATATCTGGTGGTTTCACCGCCGATAAGAAATAGAGCAATCAGCATAAAAATAATAGTTAAGGAGTTGTTTAGAGAACGTACCATGGTTTCCGTGACGGCTTGGTTTACTAATGTAGTAAAGTCAACACCTTTATTTTTGTGAGATAGTTCGCGAATACGATCATAAACAACGATAGTGTCATGAGTGGAAAAAGAAAGAATTGTTAATACTGCCGTTACAAAAAGCAGATCAATTTCAACGCCATAGAAATGTCCCAGAAGACTAAAGCTACCCAAAAGAATTAATGAGTCATGTAACATAGCGATAACTGCACAGACACCGTATTTTACTTTTTTGAAGGCGAAACTAATATAAAGAAGAAGCACAGCGCTGGAAATAACAAGAGCCCAAAGAGTTTTTTTGATTGTTTCTTTGCCAAGGGCGGCACCTATTGTTTCAAAACTACCAATCTTGATTTCCGGATTATCTTTTTTTAAAGTATCAATTGCCTTTTGAGTAGTTTCTTGAGAAATGTTTTTTGTCTTTAGAGTAATGGAGTTTTCTGTTGAGTTTTCAAGAGAAGGCGTAAATTCTTTGAAAGATTGCAGTACTGTTTCAGGAGACGATTTGATGTTTTCAATTGTAAGACGTGTGCCACCAGTAAATTCAATTGATGGTTTAAAACCGTAACGAATCAGTGAATAAATTCCCGGGATAATAAAAATAGCCGAGATAAGAAAGTAGATTGAGAGGTGTTTCATCCAATTCATAGTGATTGTGTATTAGGTATTTTTGTTAGTAGTGTTTTGCCTTTGTAAAATAATCTAAGAAGATTGCGAGTGACGACAATACCGGTAAAAAGAGAAATAAATATTCCAAGAATTAAAGTAAGTGCAAATCCTCTTACCGCACCAGAAGTATTCAGAAAATTCCAATCAAGGGGATTAAAAAGAATAAAACCGGTAATAATTGTGGCTGTATTGGCGTCTTTTATACTATCCCACGCTCGGCCGAAAGCAAGTTCAAGAGCTACCTGCCAAGTTCTTCCTGATCTAATTTCTTCTTTGTAACGCTCAAAAATGAGAATGTTTGAATCAACGGCCATGCCAACAGATAAAAGAAAACCAGCAATACCCGGTAAACTTAGGACAACCGGTATTAATTTGTAAAGCGCGAGAGTAAAAAGACCATATAAAACCAAACCAATTGAAGCAATAACACCCATCCGGCCATAGTTTCCAATCATAAAAAATATAACCATAAAAAGGCCAATGGCTCCGGCGGTAATACTTTTTTGAATTGAATCGGCACCCAAAGTGGCAGGAATATTTTTTTGACTAAGAATAGAGACCGGTACCGGAAGAGCACCTGCATTTAATTGCACTGCGAGGGCTTTGGCTTCGTCAATGGTAAAACTACCGGTAATCTGAGCGTTGCCGTCGGGAATTTCTGTTTGAACCGTTGCTGTGGTAACCGGATATTCATCTAAGAGAATGGAAATTTGTTTTCCAATATTCTCTTTGGTTAACTTGGCGAATTTTGTTTTCCCTGATTCTTTAAAAGTGAGAGCGACTCCGGGTTGGCGATTTTCGGTTTCAAAAGTAACAGCGGCTTTCGCAAGATCAGCTCCAGTTAGATTGGTAGATTTGAATCCTGAAAAAACTGCTTCTTGTGTTGCAGTTTTTCCCGAAGTGTATTCCGGAAGAGCAAATTCCATTTTGGCTGTTTGACCGATAAGATCAAGTGCTTTTTGAGGATCGGTAACACCAGGTAATTCAAGAATAAGTCTGTAATCATTTCCGGAAACTGCAGTTTTTATACCCGACTCGGATACTCCATAAAGATCAATGCGACGACCAATGACTGTTTTAACCGATTCTAAGGCCGTGGAATGGTCTTCGGCTTTGATTTCTTTCATATCAGCCGTAAGAATTATCTGAAGGCCACCTTTGATGTCAAGACCTTGTTTTAATTCAATTTCTTTGGATAAATCCCAATTACCTATTTTGAAGTTAATACGGGGGATATTAAAATTGCCAATTTTGGCCGGAAGAGCCAAATATAGAGAGAAAAAAGTAATTATGCAGATAAAAATAAAAACCTTTTGCGGTTTTGACAAATTCATTTTAAAATTATATACGTTTTTGATGCCTAATTTTTGGAGAAAGACCAAGACTTAGTTGATGACTATCAACAAAATTTACAATCAAAGAATTATTTAACTCCCTTTCAACTTCTACTTGATCACCCGGTTTTAGAGAAAGATCTTTAACGAGGTTAGAAGGAAGAGTAATTCCGAGCGAATTACCGACTTTGAGAATTTTTTGAGTTGCCATTAGCCAAGTAGTTGAATTTCGTCCCCTATTAAAGTAATTCGTGGTTGAAGAAGGACTTTTATAATAAAAGGATCATGGTGATTTTTCCGATACTTAAACTCGTCTTCGGTCATACAAGAATAGTTTATTTCTGTATCCAAAAGCTTTTCGGCGGTTTTAACAAGAATAGATACCTGAGGCATAATAATTTTACCTATTATCATTAGATCAACTTCTTCGGAATCTCTTTTTAAACCTCTGGCCAGTTTTTGCGAAATGAAAGCAAATTTAACAAAACCAAGTTTGCTTTTATTTTTAAGAACCAGTTTGCCCAAACCTGTTGATTTGGATACTAAATTTGAAAGTTCAGGATAAATAGAAAAGGTCGTTTTTACCGAGTAATATAGACGATTGCCACGTTTTTCACTTTTTAAGAGACCGGCTTTTTGCAAATGGTCAAGTTCTCGTCTTACCGCATTAATCTCTTCTTTGGTTTTTCTTGTCAACTCACGAACATAATACATGTTTTTTGAGTCCGAAAGAAAGATCTTAAGAAGCTTAACTCTTACTTTAGAAATAATTAAGTCTGATAGTTTGGCCATATATTTGGGGCAGGCCTAATATCTTTAATTGTACTCGACTTTGTTGCCAATGGGTAATAATTCTACCCAAATGTTTCCGGGAATGAAAACTATTTCTTTTCCGGCTTTGTCGGTAAATATGGTACGTGTAAGTTGCTTGGTTTTTTTCCAAGTTACTTCAGTGGCGGAACTATTTTGAAAAATTATACCTGTCCCCGAACCAATGACATCGTAATACATATGTTTTCCATAATCTCCAAGATTGGTTTCTTTGACAAATTGAACAATGACGTTTGATGCCGATAGTTGTTGTTTGGTGTCAAAATCCATATGAGCGGCTCCTCCGTTGAAGCGTAAATAAGTTTTGCTTGTTGTGTCATATTTCCACTCAACGGCAAAATCTGCATAGTTATCCCAAAAATCAAATTTAATGTCGGTTGCGGGAGTTCCAGATACAACCAAATCAGCGTTTGTTTTCC
>Ga0172375_10011078_pt1 | contig 11552 bp, 9 predicted proteins | sample LakKiv1m_FD_114537 | JGI IMG/M metagenome (GOLD analysis project Ga0172375, IMG submission 114537) | Freshwater microbial communities from Kabuno Bay, South-Kivu, Congo - kab_092012_11.1m | ecosystem: Environmental > Aquatic > Freshwater > Lake | place: Democratic Republic of the Congo... | reverse complement strand
TGGAATCCCTCGCGAGAAGATCCGCAGCCGCCAGGGCCATCCCTGGCGTGCAAAAACCGCATTGGACAGCACCGTGCTCGATGAAGGCCTCCTGAACCGGATGTAGTGCTTCGTCTGCTGAAAGCCCCTCTATTGTAATTACTTCCGTTCCCTCCAGCTGAGCCGCCAGCATGAGGCAGGAAAGCTTTGTCTCGCCGTTGACCAGGACGGTACACGCGCCGCAATCACCTGCTCCACATGATTCCTTGGTCCCGGTGAGTCCCAGATCCTCCCTGAAGACATCCACGGCCCTGCGATCCGCAGCCGACTCGATATCCACCTGCTTGCCGTTTATCACGAACCGGATCTTCACGTGCCTTACCCTTGACCTTCCCTTTCGCGGAGCGCCTTCAGCACGGCCTCCGCGGTCATGGGAGAATGGAACATCCTCACCCCGCAAGCATCCGCCACAGCGTTGGCCACCGCGGGGAGGGGTCCGTTGGTCGCGACCTCACCCACGCCTTTCAGACCGAAAGGACCCGTGGGTTCGTGAATCTCCACGGCCAACGACTCCACGTCGGGCGTGTCAGCAGCCGAGGGAATGACGTAGGTGGTGAAGTCCTTGCTCACTATCCGTCCCTCCGACACCTCCAGCTTTTCACAGAGCGCATAGCCGAGCCCCTGGGCGACGGCACCCTGGATCTGCTGCTCGTACAACTGAGGATTGATCACGCGGCCGCAGTCGGTCACCGAGAGGTATTGCTTGACTTCGACCGCTCCGGTAACTTCATCCACTTCAACGCAGGCCAGATGGGCTCCGTATGAAAAAACAGCGTGTGGCAGGCCGTGCAACCTGACGTATTCATCCGGGACTATGACTTCGGGGGCAACCGGAGCACGAAAGCGGTGCACCACGGTCCTCTGCGCCTCGTCCATCATAGCTGCAAGCATCGCAAGACCGAACTCTTTCCCGGTGCGCAGGCATCGTACCTTTCCCGGCACAAGAGCAAGCTGCTCTTTGTTCGGCGCCATGAGCACATCCGCCGCCCGCTCCAGGATTCGATCCCTCAACATCTCCGAAGCCGTGATAAGAGCATTCCCGAAGGTGTACGTACAACGACTTGCAGAAGCGGAACCACAAGGCAAAGTGCGATCCGTATCGGGGAGTACCAACTCCATGCCGTCAGCCCGCTGTCCCAAGATGCTGCCGGCTATTTGTACGCTCGTGGCCGCGGTGCCTTGTCCCATATCCACCACACCGCAGTAAACGCGGATCTTGCCCTCGTCCGTCAACTCAATTTTTGCGTTGGCGTAATCCGGCACCACGGGCCCGTACCCGCAGGCCTGCACCAGAGCAGCGAGTCCCACGCCACGACGCCTGAACGCGCCCGCATCGGATTTCCAGGCTTCTCGTTCCTTCCAGAGATTATGACCGCGTATTTTCTCCAGGCACTCCACAACGCCCGTGGAAGAAACCACGGTCTTGCCCACGCATGTCTTGTCACCGGTCCTCAAGGCGTTCTTGAGGCGTAGCTCCAGCGGGTCCATGCCAAGTTTCTCGGCAAGCATGTCCATGGTTCGTTCGATAGCGGACGTCGCCTGAGGCACCCCGAATCCTCGAAAAGCCCCTCCCACCGGATTGTTGGTGTATACCGCACTACCTTTGATATGAACGTTGGGGATACGATACGGTCCTCCCGCGTGCTCAAAGGCCAGAGTCAGGACCACCCCGCCAAGATGGTCGTACGGGCCGGTATCGAAACACATACGGGCGTCCAGGTAGTGCAGAGACCCGTCCTTCTGAGCGCCAAGACGGTAATACATTTTCGCAGGGTGTCTCTTGCAGCTCGCAACGAACGATTCCTCGCGGCTCCACCACATCTTGACGGCCCTGCCTCTTGAATGCAGGGCAGCGAGTGCCAGAAGGCTCTGTACGCTGATCCCGTCTTTGCCGCCGAACGCGCCGCCTGGATATGGAACTATGATCCGGACATTCTGAGGCGGGATGCCGAGAGCTTCGGCCACTTCCATGCGATCCCTGAAGGGTGTCTGAGTGGAACAGACCATGACGATCCTGCCGTCAGGCTCCTGCCTAGCCCAGCCGGCCTCGGTTTCCAGGTAAGCGTGCTCCTGCCAAGGTGTCTCGAAACACGCTTCCACCAGTGCGTGGCATTCTTGCTCCGCCGCGGTGCCTGATCCGGTGTTCAGCTCTATCCTGAGGAGCACGTTTCCTTCGGGATTATCGTCGTGGACCTTGGGGGCTCCTTCAGCGAGAGCCTCTTCCATGTCGTGGACGCCCGGGAGAGGCTCCAGATCCAGGCGGATAAGATCCAGCGCACGGCTCAGGGCTTCCCTGTTTTCGGCAAGCACCAGGGCCACACCGTCCCCGCAGTGGCGAACCCTGTCGTTGACCAGTACCGGCTGGTCTCTACGGACCACCCCCTGCCGGTTGGTCCCTTTGACGTCGCGCGACGTCAGGACATCCACCACTCCGGGTAGATTGACCGCGGCAGCCGTATCAATCCCCTTGAGTCGAGCATGTGGAACCCCGGCCCTTTTCACGCCGGCCCAGATCATGTCATCGCTGTAATAATCCGCGGCAAACTTCTCACGACCCGTGACTTTATCGAGGGCGTCGGCCCTGGGCACGGGGGAGCCTATGTTGAGAGCTGCTCCGGGTGTGGAGCCAAAGGTGTACGTCATGCCGGGAAACAGAGACGATTTCGCGTCTTTCATTGGGAGACCACTTTTCTCAACCGCTGCGGCGACATCCTCCGCGGAATTCCGCCAGCACTTGCTCCATGGCTTCGATAAACGCCTGCATGGCTTCCATGTGGGAAACTGTCACTCTAATGTGGTTGGGGAATCTAAACCCCGTCATGGTGCGGACCATGACACCCTTTGTCATGAGCTTGCGGTAAGCCAGGGTATCGCTGAAGGGAAGCCGTATCATTACGAAGTTTCCTTCACCTGTAATGAAAGGCAGCCCCAGGCGCGTCAGCTCCCGGCGGAGAAAGTCCTTGCCTTCCTTTACCAGAAGTCTCGACCGGTGGATGTGCTCGTCGTCCTCCAGGGCTGCCAGAGCTGCCTCTTGAGCCATACCGTTCACCGAATAGACCACGCAGGTACGGCGTACAGCGTCCACGACTTCCGTATTGCCGGCAAGATATCCGATGCGGAGCCCCGCCAATCCGTACATCTTCGAAAATGTCCTGAATACCACCAGGTTGGGGTACTCACCGATGAGATCCATTCCGTTGGGGAAGTCTTTGGCTTCAACGAACTCGAAGTACGCCTCGTCCAACACTACGATGAGGCGCCTCCCCGCAGCGTCCATGAATCTCGCCAGCTTGTCGCAATTCCAGTACGTTCCGGTGGGGTTGTTGGGATTGCAGATGAACACCAGCTTCGTCCGCTCGTCAATTTGTTCCATCATCCCCCAATCGTCGAACGCGTAATCCTTCAGCGGCACGAGCCGCGCTTCGAAGCCGGAGAACTGTGCCACCCATTCGTAAACCGCGAAGGTCTTGTCAGCGGTGACTATGTTGTTTCCCGGTGCGCAAAAGGCCTTTATCACGAAGGATATGACCTCGTTGGCGCCGTTTCCCACGATGAACTGCTCAGGATCCTTGTGAAACTTCTCGGCCAGGGCACGACGCAACTGGTACGCGTCACCGCTGGGATAGACAGCAGCCCGCCGGGGAGGGAAACTCCGTATCACTTCCTGCGCGGCAGGCGGCGGCCCAAGGGGGTTCTCGTTGTTGTTCAGACGGAAGACATGTGAACAGCCGTAGAGCTTCATGAGTTCCGAATCGGGCTTGCTCGGAACATAAGGCTCGAAGTGCTTCACGTATTCGGGAAGGAGCTCTTGGACGGAAAAGTTTCTCATGATTCGCAATCGCCGGGACTGTGCTGGAATATGATGAGATCACCCTTCCCCCCGTAAGGAATCACTACGCGGGGCTGAAATCCGTTTCTCACCAGGGCCGTCGCGAAGTGGCTCTGCCATGCCCTGCCGAGATCCATCTCGAAGAAAATGCAGGGGATCTGTTCCTTGCAGAGGATCTTCACGTACCCGTTCACCGTCTGCTCGGCGTCATTGCCCCACCACACGGGCCGCAAAGTGACGAACCCCTGGCCCCGGTCGAACTCCGCGGCGAGCACCGAGTTAGGAGACGATGCCTCGCCTTCCAACCTTGCTTCGCGAATTTCCCTCGCAAAGAAAAGCCGCCTGTACTCCCTTCTAAGAAAATCCTCCAGCTCGGGGTGAGTCCATACAACGCTCCCCGGATCCTCACCCATGTCGCGGTAATAGGCGCCGATCTCCAGAGGCTCACCTTCCGGGCTGCGATACGTGAGGTCTCCAAGGGCCTCGAAGTATTCTACCGGCAGATCGGGGCTCGGGTAGCGCGAAATCAGCCCGACGATCGAAGATCTCGCCACCGCGGCGATGCAGGCCTCTCCGAGAGCGCGGGCCATCCCTGACCCGGGGGGCTGGTTGAAGAGATAAGGCCCGAAGAATTCCACCATCCTCATCCCCAACCGCCGGAACAGAATGCAACCCCCGAGATGTCCCGCCGAGTCGGCGGCCACGAGCGCGGAAAGCTCACCGGCAGCGGCCATGTCCACTACCTTACCTGGAAAGTTGAAAGCAGGCGGCAATATAAGCTTCCGGTGGTGCTTTAGAATAAGGCGGATCAGAACCTTCAACTCGTCCGGATCGGGCGCTCTCACGGAGAAGCTTTTCAGAGCCGCAGGTTCAGGCAGAATCGTCTCATCAAGCGGCGGGTAATTCTTCTCTTTGACGAGAGTGAGATGAAACCCGGCATCGTCAGTGGAGACGCGGAACCGATCCACCATCCTTGACGCGATGAGTAGCCCGGTGTCCTCGAATCCTCTGTCCGAATGCAACGAAGGCTGCGCCGTGAGATTGAACGCGGCCAGATTCAGTTCCCGGGCCTGAAAGAGAAACTCTTCCTCTACGTAGTAGGCGCCCCGCCAGCATCGGACATCCACGGGCCCATGCGCGGGGTCCGCGGCGCAAAGATAAACGAAGACTTCTTCGGTAGCCAGCGTGATTGCAAGAGATTCGGGCCCGCCCAATCCCAGAGCCACTGACGCCTTCTCCGCGAAAGCGGTTACCACAGGGAGGAATTCCATGCCCGCCTTTACCTTAAGCGACACTTCGGTTTGGACTCTCAACGCCACTTGTCTCTCCTGAACGGTTTGCCCGCCAAACGACCTCAGTGCTTATTAACAGTTCGGATATTCCGAGGCAAGGCCGACGAAGGCTTGAGTTCCTCGTTGTCGCACATCCCCGTCGTGCCCCGCAACTCAGCAAGCCACCACAAGTCTCATGTCTTCGGTGTCCATTTCAACCGGCACCCCAATTGGGATCGTCAGGTTGGGCAACGTGTGCCCGTGAGGATACCCCGATACAACGGGAACCGCCGCATTCGCGGTGAATTCCAGAGCTATTCGTTCCGCCTCGTGGATCAGGCTGGTGCTGTCCGGGCCGAGAAAATGGCCGAGAACAAGCCCGTTGATCTTCTCAAGGACGCCGGAAAGCTTCAAATGCGTGAGCATCCTGTCCAACCTGTACGGGGCCTCGTTGACTTCCTCCAGGATGAGTACGGCGCCTGTGTAATCCGGACAGTACCGCGTGCCCAGCAGAGAAGTCACAAGCGAAAGGCACCCTCCAAGGAGCATTCCCCGAGCCCTTCCGGGCCTGACGATGCGTAACTGATTCCCGCGGGGCCATAAGTCTCGACCCGACAGCGGCTCAAACAGGGCCTTCAGGAACCACTCCTCGGAGAGGGCGTCGAGTCCTTGTCCCACTTGACCTGCAACCATGGGACCAGCCAACGTCACAAGACCGCACCGCGCGAACAGCGCCAGCTGGAGGGCGGTGACGTCGCTCATGCCCAACAGCAGTTTGGGGTGCGCGGCAAGCGCGGCATAATCCACCGAATCCAACAGTCTCATGGCGCCGTATCCCCCCCTCGCGAAAAGGACGGCACGAATCTGCGGATCTGCCGGCATCGAGTTAAGATCCTGGCATCTCTGGTGATCGGTCCCTGCCAGATAGCCTTCACACTCGTTGACAAAGCAACCCGGAACAGTTCTCAACCCAATTCCTCGCAGGTAGTCCATGCCCGCGGCCAGGAGCTCAGGGTCCGCGGGACCGGACGCGGCTACAATCCCCACTGTGTCGCCCCTCACCAGCGGCGGCGGGACGAGTATGCCCCCAGCAGGTGATGATGCATCGCTAAGCTTCATGTTATGCGCTCTTGCCTCAGAGAGAATGATGCCTCGGCACTAGTGAACCTTCAATCCAACACCATGATTGCCTGTGACCCCCTCTGATGTTAGAATCACGTCAGGAGTTTCACCATGTCCGTTATCCTTCACGTGGAAGACGAGGCCTCCATAAGACTGCTCTACCGAGAGGTCTTCGAAGAGCTTGGCCACCAGGTGGTCCCGGCCGCGACAGCGGAAGAGGCCTTGGGAATCCTCAGGAACAGCCAGCCCGACCTTGTCATCCTGGATCTGAAGATGCCGGGGATGGGTGGTCGGAAGTTTCTGGAAAAATTCCACCGATTGAAACGTAAGATCCCTGTGGTAATCAGCACCGCTTACCCTTATTTCGAGGGTGACACCGCAGCTCTTCAGGCCGACGCTTACATCGTCAAGTCCGGGGATATGGGCGAACTCGTGGACAAAGTCGAGGAGCTGCTCGACAGAAAAGCAGCGCCTTGACATAGCTCTTCCCGCTCAGCCTCAGTATGGAGGCTGGAACACGGACCCCTTCACCCATTCCCGGCCGGCAGAAGCCCCGTCTGCTTCAAAGCCTCGTACACGATAATCCCCGCGGACGTGGACAGATTCAGGCTTCTGACCTTGTCCAGCCTTATCGGTATGCTAGCTACCCTGGAAGGGAAACGCTCGAAGATTTCCTCCTTCAGACCTGCGGTTTCGGGACCGAACAAAATATGGTCGTCAGGCTTGTATCGAATGCTGTAATAAGGTTCGCCCCTCTTGCTACCGGTGAGGACGATCCTGTCCGGCGCAACTGACGAGAAGTACTCCTCCACGTCGGACCATATCTGCAAATCTACCTTTTCCCAGTAATCGAGGCCTGCGCGTTTGAGGGACCGATCATCAAGATGAAACCCCAGCGGTCTGACCAGATGGAGTCGCGCCCCCACTGCGCAGCAGAGTCTGCCTATGTTTCCCGTGTTGGGCGGGATTTCGGGATGGATAAGGACCACGTTGATCATGGAAAACAACCAGGGGGACACTCCGGCCAACTGCCATGACCTAACGGTCACAACGCAGCATGAAAATCCCCGCTCTGGATCTGAATACAAAGACTCTGAACCCGTCATCCCGACGGAAGTCGGGATCCAGATGGGCTCGTGTTTCCCTTTTTCTGGATACCGGCTTCCGCCCACAGGCGCTAACTTACAACTCGACCGGCCGGTTGTTCGTCATTGCGGCGAACGCCGCAATCCAGTCTGTCCAAGAGGTTCTGGACCCCGGCTTTCGCCGGGGCGACGAGGTGCTTGCTGCGGCAACTGGCTGAAATCACGTGATCCTGGACACAAAGTTGGCGCCTATGGGCTTCCGCCGGTATGACTTACATCCCGATACAGGATATTCTCGGGGAAATGCCCTTTCAGGGACTTTGCCTAGCGCAACGCGTCCTGCACCAAGCGCCCTGCTTCGGCTATGGACGGCCGGGCAATACGGCTCGCAAGCGATGGGTCGTCCGCGATGAGGAACGCGTCGTCGTGGGTGTGCATCCCTGTGAAGATGTCCTTCATCGTGACGGAGGTCACGTTGACAGCGGCCTTGGGATCATACCCCGGTCTGGGTATTACCACAAGGTCAGGTGCCTGCGGCAGCATCTCCCCTGAATAGATCTCCTCCTTGTATCGGACTGCTGCGAACAGAGGCTCATCGCTGCCGGTCACTCCACCGGCGCTGATTCCCGCATCAGCGAGCGTCATCTGTTCAAGCCGGTTCTTGAGCCTTTCCCGGATCTCCGCGGCCTCACCGGAGGAAAGAACGCCGCCGCGGAATCTATCCCTGGTGTTGAGGTATATTCTCGTCGGGTCCAGGGCAAAGGCACGCGACGAGGGGTCTATGTCCTCGACGGTTGTGGGATCAGGCCTCCTGAAAGAAAGGTAGCCCAGATTTCTCAGGATCGGATTCAGATATACCTGCGCGGCCAGACGCGTAAAGCCGTGATCCGACAGGACGAAGAGCCTGGTCCCCGGTCCCAGGCGCTCCAGGAAGCGGCCGCAAAATGTGTCCACTCTCGAATAATAGGAAAGGAAATCAGAATGATAAGGATGGCCGGGATCGGCTGCGGCATCGAAAAAGAAGTGATTGAGACGATCCGTCCCCGTAACCACCGCGATGAACAGTTCCCAGGGCTCCCGTTCCATCAGATCAAGAACTACTTCCTCGAGAATGCCCAAGGTTTCGAAGAGATCCCTTAAGAGGAATTTCCTGTCCTGCCTTCCTCTGACGCAATCCGCGTCCGTGCGGTAATTCCTCGACTTGAGCCAGGGAATGAGGGCCTCTGGGTAGACTGCCCGCTCGAAGATGGGCGCGACGAACCCGGCAATAAGCACCCCCCTCAGCGGCCGCGCAGGATAGGTGAATGGCAGGTTGACCACTACCGATGCCTTTTCCTTGGTTTTTTGCCAGATCGCAGGTGCGCGCAGATCGTCGAAGGAAGGCAATCTTAGCGAAATCTCATCCCCGGCCACGTCAGTGAACCCGAATATCCCGTGGCGGCCGGGATTCTCACCCGTCATGAACGAGGCCCACGCAACTGAGGAGACCGCCGGGAGCGCGGTGTCCATGGGGACAAAGGCCCTCGATCGAGCCGCCCCTGCGAGATGCGGCATCACTCCTGCAGCAAAAAGATGCTCCAATAGCGTGAACGGTACTCCGTCCAGCCCCAATACAGCGACTTTCTTGCTCATGGTTGTTTGAATGCTACCGGGGGGAAACGGCTGTTTAGTACTCGGTTTCATAAATAAGGTCGCGCAGGCACAACGGGCCCCAATAATGGCGATGCCGCGGCAGTAGGGGCGGGGTTTATCCCCGCCTGGTATCCTAGAACCTATGCGGGCGGGGATAAACCCCGCCCCTACATTCGGTACAGCGGCCCATGATCGTGCTTCCGGGTGCCCGTTCCGTCACCGCATTCTTGAATTGGTCAACTTAGTAAACCTTTTCACAAGTTCGGTGTCGTATTCGGGTGCCACTGCTAGCTTGCTAGCAGTGTTCTCCGGCAGCACTGCTGGACAAGCCAGCAGTGGCACCCAAGGTGTTGCGAACCGGGTGACGCGCTCGTGATTTTGGTGTGACCGTATCGAAGAGATGGGGCAACTTCGGGCCTAATAGAAGAGTCCTACCTGCACGAAAGCGCCCTGCCAGCGGGCTTTGACGTCAGCCTCGGGTGCAGGCTCGGAGATATTTGGGTTACTGGTCCAGCGACGCCCCTTCCCTGTCATTTCCAGGCTCACCGATCTGTAGCCCACTTCAATGCCAAAGGAAAAGGTACTGTGCCCGTAAAGGCTCATGTCCCAAACCGCCGGGCGGAGACCCACGGACGCTTCCCAATCCGTAATCCGGGCCTCGTAGGATCGCTTGATGAAGGGCACGGGCATCCGACCCCGCGCTTGAATGGTAAGGGGAATTTCGCGTATACGGACAGGAATGAGCCGTCCATGAACCCCTATAGTCATAGGATTGTTCTCGTCCTTGTACAAGTGGACAGTGGCCACCCCGCCCGCCATGTCCCGCTGGTAGAACTTCACGGGATTGGTGTGATAGTCGTAATTCAGTCCCAACCTCAGGAACGGGTAGCGGATCACGTCCAAGTCCAGGCCCATCCTGGTCCCCCTGACGTCCAGTTCCGAAATCCTGTCGGTCCCGGGGACCACGTCGTCGTTGCCGAAGAACCTCTGGTCCTCTTCCACGTTAAATCTCAACCCGATGCGATCAATATACCAGGTCCCCCACAACTCCTTGAACGGTTCGGGGTCTTCACTGAAACCGTATTGGCTCCCCCTCAGATCGGTGGACGTCCCGGCGACCTCGATGCTTCCCGAGGAGAGCCTTGTCATAAAATAACGTGCACTGATCGCAGCCCGGTGATCGGACCAGTCCCACCAATTGGAGCCCCCCCACCAGCCGCCCGTGTCTTGAGCTGCTGCAAGGTTGCCCCACAACAGAAACGCCAGCGTCGCCACAAGCGCAACTCCGCGGCAAGAAACTGGGAAGGGACTATGTGACTTCAAGCCATACCTCTGTAAAGACCGGGAAACGGTAGACAAATATAACACCACATGATTACAGGTGAATATATATCAGACCGGATCGCCGTGTCAAGGAATAAGTCTCTTTCAGCCCCTCTCGATAGAGGCCTGCGGGGTCAAGAGTGTTGAAACCCGCGCAGGGATATATTATGCTAGATACTAATCCCGATTCATCAGTTCCCTCAAGCACAAAAACCTGGAGGTGGAAGTGGCTTTGCGACGGACACCCAGGATCCTCCTGGCAAAACCAGGGCTGGACGGGCACGACCGGGGCGCCAAAGTAGTCGCCCATGCCCTGAAAGACGCCGGATTCGAGGTCATTTACACGGGACTCCACCAGACCGTGGAAATGATAGTACAGGCGGCCATTCAGGAAGACGTTGACGTGATCGGGCTCTCCATCATGTCCGGCGCCCACATCCCCATATGCCGGAAACTCCTGGAAATCCTCAACGACCGAGGAATCAGGGATATGATGATCGTGGTGGGCGGCGTCATCCCCGGCCGTGACATCCCGATTCTTAGACAAATGGGCGTGGCCGAAGTCTTTCCCGGCGGATCGGATTTGGACGCGGTCGCCTCCTTCATTCGAAAGAGCCTTCACTGACAGCTTATCTTCTCGGCAGGAGTTGCTCATGAATCAATCCCCCGAACCTTATCAACCGGCCAACCATGTTCGGATCGTGACGGCGGCATCTCTGTTCGACGGACACGACGCTGCCATCAACATCATGCGGCGCATTCTCCAGGCTACAGGAGCCGAAATTGTACACCTGGGACACAACCGCTCCGTCTCCGAGATCGTCTACGCCGCGGTCCAGGAAGACGCACAGGGAATCGGCCTGAGCTGCTATCAGGGCGGCCACGTGGAGTTCTTCAAATACGCCGTGGATCTCCTCCGGGAATTCGACTGCTCCCACATAAAGGTGTTCGGAGGCGGAGGCGGCGTGATCGTCCCTGAAGAAATCAAGGAACTGCAAGACTACGGCGTCGCAAAGATCTACAGCCCCGACGACGGCCGGAAACTGGGGCTCCAGGGGATGATTAACCATTTCGTGGAGAACTGCGACTTCTCCCTCACCGACGGCACCCCGACCTTCGATGCGGCCGAGCTGACCCCTCGCAACTGGAAACTCATCGCCAGGGCCATCACAACCATAGAAGAGGCTAAGGAGAAAGGGGACGGCACTCTTAACGCCATCCGGCAACAGCTCCGCGAGCGGCTGGGGGAAC
>Ga0172375_10011075_pt1 | contig 11553 bp, 9 predicted proteins | sample LakKiv1m_FD_114537 | JGI IMG/M metagenome (GOLD analysis project Ga0172375, IMG submission 114537) | Freshwater microbial communities from Kabuno Bay, South-Kivu, Congo - kab_092012_11.1m | ecosystem: Environmental > Aquatic > Freshwater > Lake | place: Democratic Republic of the Congo... | reverse complement strand
CGCCGCTGCCAATGTAGAAGGCGCGGATGTGTGCGTCTACACTTCTGCTGCTTCGCGCAGCAATCCCGAAGTCATGCGCGCCAACCAGCTTGGCATCGCTGTCATTCCGCGGGCCGAAATGCTGGCGGAGCTGATGCGCATGAAGGAAGGTATCGCCATTGCCGGTACGCACGGCAAAACCACAACTTCGAGCCTTATATCGTGGCTGCTGGTCGAAGGCGGCATGGATCCGACCTGTCTCATAGGCGGTCGTCTTACCTCCTTCGACTCTAACGCCCGTCTGGGCGCAGGCTCTTTGCTGGTGGCCGAAGCCGATGAGTCCGATGGCTCGTTCCTCAAGCTTACTCCGGTGATCAACGTAATTACCAATGTCGAAGCCGAACACATGGAACACTTCGGCTCTCAAGCCAAACTGAACGAAGCCTTCGTACAGTTCTCGAATCTCGTGCCCTTCTATGGTGCAAACATCGTCTGCATCGACGATCCGGGTGTAAGCCGACTGTTGCCCTTCTTCCAGCGTCGCTTCATCACATACGGAGTATCCGCGGAAGCTACGGTGCAGGCGCGGGAAATACACAGCAAGGGTTTCCATTCCAGCTATGATCTCTATCGCGCCGGTCGCAATCTCGGACGCGTTACGGTGAATCTGCCAGGCTTCCACAACATTCTTAATTCGCTGGCCGCAGCTACTGTTGGAATGGAACTGGATGTGCCATTTGAAACCATACGCGAAGCTCTGGCCACATTCGCAGGCGTGGATCGGCGCTTCCAGCTCAAAGGCGAAGCCCGCGGTATTTCGGTCATCGATGACTACGGCCATCACCCCACTGAAATAAAGGCTTCTTTAAAAACAGCGCGGGAGAACTTCAATCATCGCATTGTTGCTGTGTTCCAGCCGCATCGCTATTCACGCCTGCGCGACCTCTTCGAAGAATTCGTGCATGCCTTCGATAACTGCGATGTGCTTATCGTCACAGACATATATCGCGCCGGAGAACAGCCTATCGAAGGTGTCAGCGCCGAACTCATCTACAATGCGATAAAAGCCGCAGGCCATAAGGATGTTCGTCTCATAAAGAATGCCGAAGAAGTTGCTTCAGCCATTGTGCCCGAACTTATTTCGGGTGACATGCTGATCACGCTGGGTGCGGGGGATGTTAATAAAATCGGTCGCCAGGTGCTCGACTGCCTGACGGCTCCGTCAAATAAGGAGAGTGGCAATGTCTGCTAAAGGAATCTGGCGCGGTAAAAAAGTCGGAGTAGTATACGGCGGCGAATCCAGCGAACGCGAAGTATCGCTTGAAACCGGAGCCGGAATTCATGCCGCCCTGCTGCGCATGGGATACGATGCGGTTCTTATAGACCAGGGGCCGGATCTGGCGCAGCGTCTGACAGGCGCAGGCGTCAAAGTAGTATTCAACGCTCTGCATGGCAAGTGGGGCGAAGACGGCTGCGTTCAGGGATTGCTGGAACTGATGCATATTCCCTATACCGGCTCCAAAGTATTTTCATCCGCGCTGGCTATGAACAAGCATTTCTCCAAAGTCATTTTCCGCAATGCCGGTCTGCCGGTAGGCGATTACGTTGTCGTCAACACAAAACAACTCTCCTATTTTGATCCGGCCCACATGGGCTTCGGATTTCCAGTGGTGGTTAAACCCAACACCGAAGGTTCTTCAGTTGGCATAAGCATCGTTAAAACTCCCGACGAGCTGACCGCCGCCCTGAAAGACGCAGCCGACTGGGATGGAGAAATTCTGATTGAGCGCTTCATTAAAGGGCGTGAGATACAGATTACCGTCCTGAATGACAAGGCGTTGGGTGCCATAGAGGTTGTTCCGGCGGAAGAGTTTTACAATTACGCCGCCAAGTACACGCTCAACACTACAAAGTATCTCTATCCTGCGCCTCTGGAGGAAAAAGATTACGCCTACTGCATGGAAACCGGTCTGGCGGCGCATCGCGCCCTGGAATGCGAAGGCGTGACACGCACCGATCTTATACTGGCGGAAGGGCGCGCCTGGGTGCTGGAAGTCAATACTCTGCCCGGCATGACTTCACACTCACTGGTGCCGAAGACCGCAGCTGGCATTGGCATCGGCTTTGATGAACTGGTTGAACGCATACTCGACACGGCTTCTTTAGGTATAGTCACCAAAGAAAGGAACTGAAACCTTCATGGCCGCTCCAGATAAACAGAAGCGTAACACTGCCGTCAAGCGCAATCTGGTCGTGAACACGCGCGAGTCCGAAGGGAATCCCTGGCAGATGCTGGGGCACGGCGCAGCGCTGTTCGCAAAAAGCCTTGTTCTGTATTGCTTCCTGGCCGGCATGTTTTTGTTGTGGCAGGAGGGAGCCGATTATGTCAGGGCCGAAGGCTGGCTGAACATCGACAATCTTGAAGTAAGCGGCAATAAAAAAGTGGGCAGCGACGAAATCTGGCATTTCGCAGGCATCAACACGGGCGCTTACATTTTCGATGTCGATCTTAACAGTGCCGCTGAAGGCATCCGCAAACACCCGTGGGTAAAGGATGTGCGTCTCATGCGCCGTCTGCCCGGCACCATAAGGGCGGTTGTCACCGAAAATCAGGTAGCGGCCATACTGGCGCTTGACCCGCCTGTTTTCGTCGATGCTGACGGTGAGCCATTCAAGGTAGCCGACAGCCAGGCCGATGAAGTCTACCCGCTAATCAGCGGAGTCAGTCGCAACGATTACGACAACACCGAGCTGGGTAAGCGCAAGGTAAAGGTAGCCTTAATGCTGGTCAACGAATACAAGAAGCATCCGGTCAACACGGTTGCGCCGCTCAAAGGCATCAGCTTTGTTCCCGGCGGCTTCGAACTGCTGGTGGGCGGAGTGCCGACACGCGTTGTCCTGGGTAAAACGCCCTTTGTTGAAAAGTTCGACCGGCTGGCGAAGTTATGGAAACACATTTACCGCAGCGGACGTGAGGCAGCCCTGATACATCTGGACAACGAGGATATGCCCGAACGCGTGACGGCCAGCATGGTTAAAGACGAAGAACCACAGGACGGCACAATCAGAAACTGAAATTCGAAGAAACAACGCTTACGCGGAGGAATATACATGGCGCAGGAAGGCGAAATCATTGTAGGACTCGACATCGGCACCACCAAGATCGTGTGCATCCTGGGTGAGGTTAAGGTCGGCGGCGAGATTGAAGTCATAGGCATGGGCAACTACCCTACCAAGGTACTCTCGCGTGGAACCGTCGTCGATATAGACGCCGCCGTACAGGGCATACGCGAAGCAGTCAATGAGGCAGAACACATGACCGGGGCGCGTATCCATACTGTTTTCGCCGGAATCGCCGGGCCGCACATTTCCAGCTTCAACAGTCACGGCGTTGTGGCTGTCAAGGGCAAGGAAATCACCGCCGCCGACATGGAGGAGGTGGTCGATCAGGCCAAGAGCGTCGCCACGCAGTCCGAACGCGAAGTGCTGCATACTCTGGTGCAGGAGTATTTCGTGGATGGCGAAAAGGGCATAAAGGTGCCGCTGGGCATGAGCGGCGTCAGACTGGAGGCCAACGTACACGTTGTCACCAGTGCGAAAACCGCCGCCATCAATATCGAACGCTGTACCGAGCGCGCCAATCTGGCAATGCAGAAGCTGGTATTGAGTCCGCTGGCTTCGTCCATGTCGGTGCTGACCGATGACGAGCGTCAATTGGGCGTGGCGCTGGTGGATATCGGCGGAGGCACCAGCGACATAATAATTTACTATCGCGGCAGCGTGGTTCACACTCAGATTCTGCCCATCGGCGGCGATCTTATCACACACGACATAGCTGTTGGAATGCGCACGCCGACGCTGGAAGCCGAACGTATAAAGCATCGTCACGGCGCAGCGCTTTCAAGCATGGTTGAGACCAACGAGGACATCGAAGTTCCCAAAATCGGCTCCAACGATCCGCGTATGATGTCGCGTCGCGTACTGTGCGACATTATCGAAGCGCGCGTCGAGGAGATTTTCACAGCCATCGAGGAGGAAATCATCCGTTCCGGCTACAAGGAAAAGCTGGGCGCGGGCATCGTCGTCACAGGCGGAACATCGAACCTGGAAGGCATTTCGGAGCTGGCCGAAAGCATCATGAGAATGCCGGTGCGCTGCGGAAAACCCTATGGAGTTACGGGACTTACGGACCTTATTCACGATCCGCGCTATGCCACGGCGGTGGGAATGCTGCTGTATGGAGCCCGGCACAAACCGCGCATTTCCGAAAGCGAGCGTTCCTTCACCAGTTGGCTGACGCACGGCATTAAAAAAATCTTTCACGAACTGTAATTTTTTTAAGAAAATCAGGGGACAAAATACAGAGATTAGTATATATTCAATATTCATAACATCCAGGCGGATATGGATTCAAGGAGGGACACACAAATGTCGGAACAGGGCAAGATCAAGTTTGAATTCGACGACAGCAGTTATAAAACGGCAAAACTGGCTGTGCTGGGCGTCGGAGGAGCCGGAGGTAATGCTGTCGGCACCATGGCTGAGAACTCGGTCGAAAACGTCACACTCATGGCCGCCAATACTGACCTGCAGGTGCTCGAACGTCTGCATATCCCGGTGACGATCCAGATCGGCCCGAACTGCACGCGCGGTCTGGGTGCAGGCGGCAACCCCAACATGGGCATGGAAGCCGCCGAAGAATCACTGAAAGAAATCGAAGAGCTGATCCGCGATGTAGACATGCTCTTTATTACTGCGGGCATGGGCGGTGGCACCGGCACCGGCGCAGCTCCCATCATCGCGGCCAAAGCCCGTGAAATGGGCATTCTCACGGTAGGCATCGTAACCAAGCCTTTCCGCTTCGAAGGTCCCAAGCGCAGCAAGCTGGCCGAACAGGGCCTGAACAACCTGAAAGACAACGTGAACACCCTGGTGGTCATTCCCAACCAGAAACTGCTGGAAATGGAAGAGATCGACCTGCCGGCCATGGAAGCCTTCAAGAAGGCCGATGAAGTTCTGGTCAACGCAGTGCGCGGTATTTCCGATCTCATCACTACGGCTGGTTACGTCAACGTAGACTTTGCCGATGTCAAGACCATCATGTCCAGCATGGGCATGGCAATAATGGGAACCGGCGTTGCCTCCGGTCCCGAGCGCGCGCTGGAAGCCGCCCGCCAGGCTATCACCAGTCCGCTGCTCGATAACCTCAACATCAACGGCGCCAAGGGCGTGCTGGTCAACATCACCGGATCGCGCTCGCTTACCCTGCGTGAAGTCGATGCCGCCGTCGGCTATATTCAGGAAAGCGCCGATCCCGAAGCCGACTTCATTTTCGGTTATGTTACCGATGAAGAGCTGGGCGACAGCGTCAAGGTTACAGTCATTGCCACCGGATTCGAATACGATGCCAGACGCGGACTGCGTGAAAGAGTGAAACCGCTGGGCTACGAGGAAAGAGATCGCGGCGTCCGCGAGAACATGAGCACCACGCATCGTAATCTCACCCCGGCAGTCGAAATCGAACGCGACGATGATTTCCTGGTTAACCGCCGCAGTCTCGAACGCGAACGCATCGAGCGCATGGACAGAAACGACCGCATGGATCGCATGGATCGCATGGATCGCAGCATCGACAGGCCGCGCGAGATCGAGCCCGAAACCGAGCGCCGCATCAGAATACCCAATATCAACGATTCTCTCAGCCAGGCACTGCCCGAAATCGATGACGCCATCCTCATTCCGTCTTACAGACGCAGGCAGGCGCGGGACAAGAGCCACGATGTTCTTTAAATACTGAACCGCAGCCGAAAGCCGGAACGCGGAGGATTTGCACGATGAAGTTTATCGTTTTCACGGTAATAGTGGTTGCGATATATCTGGCGGGAGCTTTCCTGTTCAACACCCTGACCTTCCTGTTCAGTTATTACGAATCGCAATCAACCAGACGCTCTCCGGGGCGCTGGAAGCCCGAGTGGCCGCAGGCCAACGGGCGCTGGCTTATTACGGCTCTCAAGGAATTCCCCATAACCGCCATCGATCTGATCTGGCTGCCATTCGGTTTTTTCAACCGCGATGCGCACAACAACATGTATCGCAGCAACGAAAAACCGCCAGTTGTATTCGTACATGGCTGGTCGCAGAACCGCGTTACCTTTGCCTGGATAATCTGCAAATTCAAAAACAGACTCGCAGGCAGACGTCTCTATACGCTTAATATGCCGACCACGCGTAAAACGCTGGCCGAACTGGCCGACCATCTTGCCAAGCGCATTGATGAAGCTTTAGGACAAACTGGACAGCGCAAGGCCGTTATAGTAGGTCATTCTCTGGGTGGACTGGTAACTCGCGAGTATGCAATACAGTATGGCACCGAAAAGCTCGAAGCCATCATAACACTGGCCACACCATATTCCGGCAGCACGCTTTCATTCCCCAACCTGGCTTTCGTCGGCGGCCCGATCATGCACGAGATGGAACCCGGCTCATTAACTCTGGCCCGCCTCTCGGCTCAGAAGCTTGAAGGCGTCCCGACATTCTGCGTCGGCAGTGTGCACGACAATTTTGTGCTGCCATTCGATTCATCCTTCCTGCCCGGAGCCGAAGAAATCGTGCTGGACGGCGTAGGTCACAACGGCCTGCTCTTCGACAAACGAGTACTGGATATCATCGAGAACTCCATCGAAAAAGCTGCCGAAATGAAGGCTGCGACAGTAGTTGAAGTCGAGCCGCCAAAGAAAAAGTCGTCGCGTAAAAAAGCGGCTCAGATAGAAGCTGGCCCTGAGGTCACCGAAAAGCCGGACGATAAGGCTTAATCTTTCAATAATCATTATCCGACTATTCATTTAAGCGCGCATGTAGCAAAACAGGCGCGCTTTTTATATGAATTCATCATCACCGCCCCGAAAAGCCGAATTATCTGTTTAGATCATTCAACAGGCGCTATCATACCAGGATATGAATTATTCACTTTCGGATGATTTGATTTCAGTGCAGTTGTCATAGGGATACAGCACGATATGCGTTTGGCAGGTTTTACATACATGGTTTTTATTGCTGTACTGGCAGTATCCGGTCTTATGGCGGGCTGCGATATGTGGGGCGGTTCCGACAGTGGCCTGATGGCAGACGGCGATTTTTCAGAAAGAGATAATCAGGACAGCGCTGATGCTGAAGACGGCGACATGGAAAAAGACCTTGACCTCGACAGTGTTGAAGACAACATAGCAGATGCTGATACTGGCGACAGCGAAGATGAAGATGAAGATATAGATACTCTCGATGGCGACAGTATTGAGAACGACATACCCGATATCGATGATTCTGAGAGCGATGAAATTGACAGCGATTATGGCGAATGCTGTTACACAGATAAAGACTCAACTGACCATGACATCATTGACAGAGACAATGCAGATATCGATACAGCCGATGGTGACAACTACGATAATGACATTGTGGATGCAGATACACTGGAAGTCGAAAATACAGAAATTGATTCAGCAGATTTTCTGGACATCAACCAGACCTGGCCGGTTCCGCCGACCGGGCAGAACAAGTGCTACAACGATGCTTCTGAAATTCCCTGTCCCGCGTTGGGCCAGCCATTTTATGGGCAGGACGCCCAGTACGCCGACCTGCCTCGCGCGTTCAATGAATACGAAATTTCCGGAAACAGTGTAGCTGAAGACAGCCTGACCGGCTTGATGTGGGCGAAGACTGAGGAAACACCGACAATCTGGCTGGATGCCATGAATTACTGCCTTGAGCTCTCATACGCAGATTTTACAGACTGGCGTTTGCCAAATGCGCATGAACTGCGCAGTCTGGTCAGCTATGGTCTATACAATCCAGCTTCCGATTTTCCCGGCATGCTGTCCAACTGGTTCTGGTCGTCAACTTCCAGCGCCGTCGATCAGGGCTTTTCCTGGGGTGCACATATGGGAGCAGGTTATCTGCGCTACGACGATATAAACCACCTGCACAACTCCGCCCGTTGTGTGCGTCTCGGATCAGATGGCCGCACTGCACCTTTTAAAAGCGCCTCTACAGAACGCTTTGTAATCAGCGAACCTGCACCGGGAGAAACAATAGTAACGGATACCGTGACAGCCATGATATTTGCCCTGAGTTACGCTGAAGACCTGAACTGGCAGGAAGCCCTGGCTTACTGCGAAGATTCTGATTATGCCGGGTTTTCGGACTGGAGACTGCCCGACATTCATGAACTGGCAAGTCTGGTCAATTATGGACGGTACAATCCAGCCTCTGACCTCCCCGACATGCCGGTCGAATTCTTCTGGTCATCCTCGTCATACGTCGATAATCCCACTTATGCCTGGTATGTTTACTTCTACGATGGCCGCCTGCGTGCCGAAGTAAAATATTACGAAGACGGAGCCGCCCAGTGCGTGCGCGGCGGACCTTGACCGGCATCATTTGTTTATGTCATTTTATTTATTTTCAGACTTCTCAAATTCTTGTAAATATCGGATGGCGGTGTTAAACAATAGCTTCCACCGACTAAAAGCAGCAGTCGGACATGAAACCGCCAGAAGGAACAAGTTTATGAAAGAGTTGCAGAACCTGCCGGAAAAATACCGCCATATATTCGAAGCCGAACTTGAGGCCCGCATTGCAATGGCAAAAGCAAAAATGGGACCGCGTCTGGTTATTCTCACTCACCATTATCAGCGACCGGAAATTGTGGCCGAAGGCGATTTTCTGGGAGATTCCCTGCAACTCTGTCGCGACGCCGCTGCCAGCCGCGAAGCTGAAAAGATAATTTTCTGCGGGGTGCATTTCATGGCGGAAGCCGCCGAAATTCTGAGCCTGCCGCATCAGAAAGTCTATCTGGCCAACCCGGATGCTGGTTGCTCTCTGGCCGACTCAGCGCGCCTAGAGGATGTAAAACAGGCCTGGCAGGAATTGAACGAACTTTACGGAAACGGCAAAATCACACCCTGCGTCTACATAAACTCCAGCGCCGACATCAAAGCCTTCTGCGGATTAAACAACGGCCTTACCTGCACCAGCGCCAACGCCGGAAAAGCTCTGGCCTGGGCTTTAAAGAAAACGGAAAAAGCCTTTTTCTTCCCCGATCAGCATCTGGGACGCAACACCGCATACTCCATGGAAATAAAAGGTGAGGAGCTTGCAGTCTGGAAACCCGGACTGCCTCTTGGAGGTAACAGTCCTGAATCACTGAATAAAGCTCGCGTTATTCTATGGGACGGCTTCTGCTGCGTCCATATGCATTTTACACCCGAAATGATTGAAAACGTGCGCCGGAAGTATCCCGGCATAAAGGTGATTGTGCATCCCGAATGTCGTGCTGAAGTGGCCGAAGCCGCCGACTTCGTTGGCTCGACAACTGCGATCATAAACTATCTCAAGGGCGCGCCCGCCGGCTCAATAATTGCCGTCGGCACCGAAAACAGCATGGTGCAACGCGTCGCTGCCGAGCTTAACCATCTGAAAATAATGAATCTTTCGTACGGCGGCAATCCGCTCTGCGGCAGTATGCATGACACAACGCTCAACCATCTGCTTTATACGCTGGAAAACATGGAAAACATGGATGCCATGCGTGTGAATCCCGAAACCGCAGAGGGGGCGCTAAAGGCGCTGAATCGCATGCTTGAGCTGTAAAATCGCAGTATTGACAGCCTGAAAAATCGTGACTGACAAATGCTCTGCAATAATGTTCACTACACCCGGCTTTGATTGACTTATTCCTCAGGAAAAATTAAAATAATATAGTTAAGTTGCAGGATTTGCGCCCTGACGCCAGGTAGTGCTGGTGCGATTTTTGCATCACCTGAAGGTGGTGGAAATTTTTCTCAGGGAGCATATAAATGCCTGCACCTGAAAGACGTATTAAGCCTGCCGACAAATGCAATGATATTGCATACTTGCCGGAAGAAGGATTATGTCTGAGAAAATATGCAATAAAGAGGGCCTGTTTCCTCAGATATTTTTGCGCAAGTTGTTGTCCGAACTATGAAAAAAATGCGACGCCTGAAGAACGTCTTGTAAGATTTACGGATTATCCTAATCGCGTAATCAGCCGCCGGAGGAGACTTCATGTCTAGGAAAATATTATCGGTTTTATTGTTCAGTCTAATGTTCCTCAGCGCCGGAACAGCTCTGGCCTGGACCAACCTTGAAGGCGGAGACCATGGAAACACAGCCTGGGAAGCGAGTGGTGACACCACAATCGCTGGTCGGCATTGGGGCATCACGACATTCAGCGTTCCCAGCGGCAGTAACCTCCGTTTCAGATCATATAGCGAAGGCTACGGCTGGGCAAGCATTCATGCCCAGGACATCAGCATCCAGGGCACGGTATGGTTGTACAAAGAAGGCTATCCGGGCGGAGCCGCCGGCAGCGGCGGCGGCGGCCAGCAGTTGGGCGGCAACATGGGTTCAGCCGGCGGAACGCAGATTTACGATTACTCTTAGTCCGCTATGGGCGGCGGCGGCGGAACTCCCGGATCTTCGGTTGGCTCGCCAGTCTGCCGCAGTACACTGTATCGTTGCGGTGGCGGTGGCGGTGGCCCTGGCGGCGGTGGTGGTTATCGTGAAAATGGCTGCAAATCCCCCTATACCGGTTATCCGGCTGAGAGTTATGTATGCACAGGCGGTACAGGCGGTTTAGCCGGTGAGGGCGGCAAGGCTCTTCCTGCAATAATCAACGCTGGATCAACTTGGATTCCTTATGGAGCCATACTGTCCGATGAAGATGAGCCGTTGCTGGGCTATGTTTACAGAGGTTCCGGCGGCGGCGGTGGCGGTGGTCCGGGCGCAAGCGGTTATGCCGCTCATCCTTCTTCATATATCAGGGCATCCGGTGGAACAGGAGGCGGAGCACTTAACTTATGGGCTTCCAATTCTTTGAATATGGGAGGAAACATATATGCCATGGGAGGCTCCGGCGGCGAGGGTGACCATGGAGCATCTGGCTACCAGCCAGGCTGCTCGGACTGTGAATGCAACTGGTTTGGCTGCTGGGCTGAGCAATGCGAGTATTACTATGGCGGCGGCGCTTCCATTGGCGGCGGCGGTGGTTCCGGCGGCGGTATTTCAATAGGCGCAGGTTCAAGTATGACCATCGGGGGCTGGGTAGATGTAGGGGGCGGTGAAGGTGGTGAATTGCCGAATGCCATTCCATACCGTCATGCCGGCAAAGGCTCCGGAGGTATCGTACAACTTCATGCTGACAGCCCCTCCTGTTCAGGCGGATGCACGGCGGTCGCCACGGGCAGCACATGCTCAGGCTCGACGGTAACGGCAGACCTGTGGGACGATTCCAAGCGTGCCATGCCTAAACCGGGACATGTTAAATTCACCGCTGAAGACACTCCTCTTAATTATCTTAACCTTAAAGTTAAAATCGACGGCATCGAATATACTACAAACGGATCAACCGGTTTTACCGTTCGGATGGCATACGGACAGGTCTATCAGATCGATGTGACGCTCTATCAGAACTCAGGCACCAACAATTATAAATATCTGAACATGAAATTTCCCGATAACCGTCAGGTGACGGGTACTTCACTGGCCGTATTGTAT
>Ga0172375_10011074_pt1 | contig 11553 bp, 7 predicted proteins | sample LakKiv1m_FD_114537 | JGI IMG/M metagenome (GOLD analysis project Ga0172375, IMG submission 114537) | Freshwater microbial communities from Kabuno Bay, South-Kivu, Congo - kab_092012_11.1m | ecosystem: Environmental > Aquatic > Freshwater > Lake | place: Democratic Republic of the Congo... | reverse complement strand
CCGCCAGAAGATGTTTTTATTCATCCCCCTCCTTGAAGGAGGCACGGGGGGTGTTACCGTTCCAAGCAGAAGGAAGTTTATTGATTATTCACCATCGCTAATTTCCTGCCTCGGCTTTCGCGAAAGTTTTCTCGCTAAAGCCGAGGCAGGAAATTAGCGATGGTTAATAATCAATAAACTTCCTTCTGCTTGGAACGGTAACACCCCCCTTGCCTCCTTCAAGGAGGGGGATGAATAAAAACATCTTCTGGCGGATTTCGAAGGCTTTGCCCTCTTCGAGGGGACTGAAATAGGATTCTGCGCAGATGCGCGCACTCTCGGGCCATTGCCACCTTCGAGGGGAGACTGGAACGAATTATCCGGCCCCCCTCGTTCCCCTTCGGGGGCTAATAAGGATTTTCTCTTTGGAAGATACTGTAAGTTGAAAGTCTCCGCTTAGTCCGTCTTGGCTCGCGTCGGCGCGAGACGGCAAAGAATGACCCGATCCCGTTCCGCCATAGCGGGATCGCGATGACGGTCGCTGCCATTTTGACTTTCACCTTTTTTTTGTTAAAATAAAACAAAATAATCAACTACTTATGCTTCAGCAAATTATCGCTTTAATCATTATCGCTTTCGTCATCTTTCGGCTTTTCTGGCAAAAAAAGAAAGGTCTTGTCGCCGGTTCGGAATTTAAGTTCTGGCTGGTTTTTTGGTTTTTGTCGGCCTTGGCCATGATTTTTATCAGAAAGATTGACGCGCTGGTTGCCGGTATGGGATTTTCCGGATCAGGCATCGAAATCCTGATTTATTTTTCCGTTTTTTTCCTCTTTTATTTGATTTTCCGTTTGCGCCTGCGGATCTTGAAAATTGAACGGGAAATAACCAAAATTGTCAGGGAAGTCGCGCTTAAAGAGAATGAAAAGTAATATGAAAATCGCCCAGGTCGTATGCGTTTATCCCCCGTACAAAGGCGGCATTGGCCGGGCGGCGGCTGATTTCGCCAGAGTTCTTTCCGCGCGCGATCATAAAGTTGTAACTTTTACTCCGGACTACCGGTTTTACGGGATTGACGGAGAAGCGGACGGTGAAACGACGCGATTAAAAACTCCGGTCAGATTCGGCAATGCGGCTTTTTTGCCGCAACTTTTTTTTCGGCTTAAAGATTTTGATCTGATTTTTCTTCATTATCCGTTTTTCGGAACAAGCGAAGTCGTCTGGCTCTACCGGATGTTTGGCGACAAGAAAAAGAAACTGGCGATTTATTATCATATGGATATCGTCGGTTTGAAACCGCTTTTCAAAATTTTTACCTTGCCTTCGAAATTGATTTTCAATTCGCTTTTCGGTTCAGCCGGCCGGATTATGGTTTCCAGTTTCGATTACGTCCGGCGGGGCGATCTCTCTGAATTTTACCGTCGGCACAAAGATAAATTCAGAGAATTGCCTTTTGGCATTGATTTGGAAAAATTTCATCCGGGCGAAAAAGACGAAAAGATATTTAAGATTGTTTTTGTCGGAGGTTTGGACCGCGCTCATTGCTTCAAGGGCGTTGATAAACTGATCGACGCGGTTTCGATTATGAATAAAAGAAAAGGGAGGTCTTGGCGGCTGGATATCGTGGGCGACGGGGATTTGCGGCCGGATTACGAGGCGCGCGCTAAATCGCTTGGTCTCGCCGACCGAATTATTTTTTGCGGCCGGGCCGACGATGAACGGATTGGAGAACTTTATCGCCGCGCTGATGTCGCGATTTTGCCCTCAATCAACAAAAGCGAGGCTTTCGGCATCGTCCTGATTGAAGCGATGGCCAGCGGCACGGCGGTAATCGCTTCCGATCTCGCGGGTGTAAGGACGGTTTTTCGCGACGGCCGTGAAGGATTTTTGGTTAAACCCGGCGATACGGAAGTTCTGGCGGACAAGCTTGACGCTCTGCGGCGCGATAAAGCGAAGGCGAAGCGCATGGGAGCAAACGCCCGGAGACTGGCCGAGGAAAAATACAATCGGGAAAAAATCGGAGACCGGTTGGAAAAATTTTTAAAATTTTGAAATGAAAATCTGCCTGATCAATAATTTATATCATCCTCTGGACCGCGGCGGCGCGGAAAAAATCGTCGCGGCAATGGCCGATAGTTTGCGCCGGAGCGGGAATGATGTTTTTGTCATCGCGACCAAACCGAAAAAAATAACCGTCTCGGAAATCGAAGAAGACGTTTACCGGATAAATTCCGGTTATTTGAATTTAGTCAGGTATCCGAAAGTTTTTCGGCTTTTCTGGCATCTTTGGGATTGGTTCGATTTTATCACCGCCCGCCTGATTGGGAAAATTCTGAAAAAAGAATGTCCGGACTTGGTCATTACTCATAATCTTACCGGAATCAGTTTTCTTGTACCGGCAATTCTGCGCCGGAGAAAAATAAGACATTTTCATATGCTTCACGATATCCAGCTTCTTCATCCTTCCGGTCTGATGTTTTACGGCCGGGAAAGGGAAATAAACAGTTTTTTTGCCGGGCTTTATCAGAATTTTTGCCGTCGGTTTTTTTCCTCGCCGGAAAAAGTTATTTCTCCTTCGCGTTGGCTCATGGATTTTCATCTTGAAAAAAGATTTTTTCCCCGGTCGGAAAGAATTGTCATTCCCAATCCGATGCCGGAAATCGAAATTGGAAATAACCGATCGGAAAAAGATGGCGCAACGATTTTTCTTTATGCCGGTCAGATTGAAGAACATAAAGGAGTGCCGTTTTTGCTTGGAACCTTTTTTCAGTTAATCCAGCATAATCAGGAATCAAAAATGATTTTAATAATCGCCGGCACCGGATCGCTCCTTGATGAGCTGAAGAAAAAATACGAACGGGACGGGATTGTTTTTTTGGGAAAAGTTCCGCGTGAAAAAATGCCCGATTTGCTTTCAAAAACTTCCTGTCTGATCGCGCCTTCGATTTGTTATGAAAATTCCCCCGGAATAATTTACGAAGCTCTCTCCGTCGGTTTGCCGGTCATCGCTTCGGAAATCGGTGGAATACCGGAGCTCATAGCGAATAAAAATTTCCTTCTTCGTCCGCTTGATGCCGGAGATCTGAAAACTAAAATGAAGTGGATCGCGGCTAATCAGGCAGAGGCTTTTCGCCTCGCCGGAGAAAACGGCGAATTACTGCGCGCGAAAACCGCCGGATATGGGAAAAAAATTTCGGAAATGTTATAATGAGACCATAACCGGAAATAATGAACGATTTTGATATTTACTACGGATCGCCCTCTGGAGGGTATCCGACAGTTTTGGAAAACAGTTTTGACTGGGGATTGATTTTAAGCCTCATTTTTTTCGCATTGGCGATTTTTTTGTTTATTTTTTTTCTGCGGAAAATTTTGAGGAAATTAGCCGGGCGGAAAAGCTATTTTGATCATGCGATTTATCTGGTCAGAATGCCGAAAGAAAAACCGCATCAGGAAGAGAAAGAACTTACGGTTGAGCGGATCCATGAAGAAATTGCCAAAGGCGAAGCGATTTTTTCCGCTATCGGCGGCTTGCGCGCCCAAAAAGGTTTGCGCGCCTGGTTTTTCGGCCGTAATGACCATTTTTCCTTTGAAATCGTTTCCCGCGATGGTTTGATCAATTTTTACGTCTGCGCGCCGAGGAACGCCGCCGCTTATCTCGAGCAGCAGGTGCTTGCCCAGTATCCCGACGCGGTTATGGAAGAAGTTGGCGATTATAATATTTTTTCCGCGCGCGGCGAAATTTGGGCCGGTTCGCTTGCCACCAAGCGAAGTTTTGTTTTCCCATTGAGGACTTATAAAAAAATGGAAGTCGATCCGCTTAATTCGATCGTCAATACGGTTTCGAAATTGCGGCCGGAAGAAAATCTTGCCATCCAATATCTTGTCCGCAGCGCTCGGCCTTCCTGGCATGGAAAAGTAAGGGATATCATCGGAAATATCAAAAAGGGAAAATCAATCAAGGACGCTTTGAAAGTCGGAACTTTTCATAAAATCATCGAATTGTTAGGAGTCATCGCCCGCGCCGCCGCGCCCGGAAAAAAGAAAGAAGAAAAACCGTTTGAGACTCGGGAAAAATTGTCGGCTATGGAAGAAGAAATCGTTAAGCATATCGAAGAAAAAAATAGCAAAGCCGGACTTGATCTTAATCTTAGGATTGTAGTAAGCGCGCGCGACAAGGGAAGCGCCCGCTCTCGGCTTGAAGATATGGTCAGCGCTTTTAATCAGTTCAATTATTACGAATACGGCAATATTTTTTCCAACAAGGCTTCGACTCGTCGGCAGACTAAACTGATCAGAGATTTTATTTTCCGCCGTTTTGATGAAAAGACCGGTTTTCTCATTAATTCCGAAGAGGCGGCCAGTCTTTTTCATCTGCCCGAAGAATGGACTGAAACTCCGAATATTCTCTGGCTCACCGCCAAAAACGCGCCGGCGCCGGCCAATGTTCCGACCGAAGGGCTAATTCTCGGGCATAATATTTTTCGCGGGATGAAAAAAGAAATCAAGATCAAACGGGATGATCGGCGGCGGCATACCTATATCATCGGCAAATCCGGTGTCGGGAAATCGGCATTGATCGCCAGCATGGCGATTCAGGATATTCTCAACGGCGAAGGAGTCGGCATTATTGATCCGCACGGCGATTTGATCGCCGATATTTTGCCGCGCATTCCAGCCGAACGCGCCGAAGACGTGATTTTATTTTCTCCGGCCGATATCGAACGGCCGCTCGCGCTTAATTTGCTGGAATACGACGAGCGTTATCCGGAGCAGAAAACTTTCGTGATTAATGAAATGATCAAAATTTTTGACAAACTTTACGATTTAAAGCAGACCGGCGGTCCGATTTTCGAGCAATATATGCGCAACGCGATGCTTCTGGCGATGAATAATCCGGAAAGCGGTTCTACTCTCATGGAAATCCCCAAAATCCTGGCGGACGCCAATTTCCGCCGGATGAAACTCGATTTGTGCGCCGATCCGACCGTGGTCGATTTTTGGCGCCAGGAAGCGGAAAAAGCCGGCGGGGAAGCCGCGCTCGCCAACGTCGTGCCTTACGTTACCTCGAAACTTACCTCGTTTATTTCCAATGACATGATGCGGCCGATAATCGGCCAGCAGAACAGCTCGTTTAATCTTAGGGAAGTGATGGACAAGAGTAAGATAATTTTGATTAATTTGCCGAAAGGCCAGGTCGGAGAAATGAACGCTTATCTTTTAGGCATGATTTTGGTCGGCAAAATTTTAGTTGCCGCGCTTTCCCGGACCGATCTGTCCAAGGAAAAAAGAAAAGATTTTTATCTCTACATCGATGAGTTCCAAAATTTTACCACCGATTCCATCTGTTCGATTCTTTCAGAGGCCAGAAAATATAATCTCAACTTGATCATGGCGCACCAGTATTTGGGCCAGCTGGTTAAAAATCAGGATACCTCGGTCCGCGACGCGGTTTTCGGCAATGCCGGAACCTGGTTATGTTTCAAAGTCGGCTCGGAAGACGCCAAAACTATCGTCAAAGAATTCGAGCCGGTATTCAACGAATATGATTTGATCAACATCGAAAAATATACCGCCTATGTCAAGTTGATGATTGATAATGCCGCCTCACGGCCGTTTTCGATGAAAACTTTATGGCCGCTCCCCGGTATTCCCAATGAAAAGATGGCGGATAGAATCAGGGCTTTGAGCCGACTGAAATACGGTCGCGACCGCCGGGTAATCGAGGCGGAAATAATGAAGCGATCAAGAGCTTCAGCCGAATTTGGAACTAAGAGCCAAGAAGATGTTGATTAATTTCGCGATTATTTTGAGTTTCATCTTTCTTTTTTATCTTTTGGGCCGGTCGGCCGATCTGGTGGTTTTGAATGCCAGAAAAATTGCCGAACTGCTTGGCGTCGGCGTATTTTTTCTCGGCATCGTTCTTGGATTTTTTACTTCGCTGCCGGAAATGGCAATCGGCGTCAATTCGCTCTTCGGCGGAGTCGGAGACATCGCCTTCGGCAATCTAATGGGCGGAATAATTATCTTGTTCGGTTTGATTCTCGGGTTAAGCGCGGTTCTTAACCGGCGGATTTCTACCAACGGAAAAATCGGAGAATTTTCGGTTTTAAGTCTTTATTTTATTTTGCCTGTCCTTTTCGCCCTGGACGGAGAAATCAAGATGCCGGAAGGGTTGGCTTTAATTTTTCTTTATCTCGTCATCATAATTTATCTTTACACAAATGAAAAAAGAACAAAAAAGATCAAAAATCAAAATTCGCCGGAGCGGGAAAGCAAAATTTTCGGAAAGTTTTTGCTTTTTGTTTCCGGCATAATATTGGTAGTAATATTTTCCAACCTGATCGTCCGGCTTACTGTGGAAGTTCTTAAATTCGTTCCGCTTTCTTCTTTCTTTACCGGTTTGGTTCTTTTTTCCATCGGCACCAATCTGCCGGAAATAATTGTTACATTGAGATCCTGGCGGCGGAAAATCAAAGATTTATCGGTCAGTAATCTAATCGGATCGGGCATGGCCAATATTCTGATCCTCGGAGTATTTGCTTCATTCAAAAATCTTTCGGTCATGGTTGATCTCCCGTTCTTTTTATTTTTTATTTTTTTGCTCGTTCTGATGGCCTTGCTGCTTTATTTTTCCTCAACCGGACGCGCGTTGATAAGGAAAGAGGGAATGATCCTGGTCATTATTTATTTCGCTTTTTTTGTCTTTCAGTTCATTTTCGCTTCAAATTTATTTTTGAAATGAAAATAAAAACCGCCGCGGATTCCGCAAGGCGGTTTTGAAAATTTTAACCGGACATTATATTTCGACTCCGAAATCAATGGTGAGATAGCCGACACCGAGCGGCGCTTCGTAAAAAACCAGTCGCGGCGAATGTTTTACTCCTTCCAGCGCGCCAGATAATATCGCAATCGATTTTAAACCGCATTCATGGACTTCCGCGGTCGCGTCTTCGCTTATTTTGATGATTTCCCGGCTGGCTCCGGTTTTAAGCATTTCAACTATTTTCCGGTCGAATTTTTTTGCTTTTGGCGAATATTTAGCCGGAGAATTTTTAGTAAGACTATGAGAAAGATCGCCGGAGACTATCAAAGCGATTCTTTTTTTCGCGTAAATTATTTCTCGTTTAAGCAGTTTTCCGAATTCATAATGAGCGTTGAGATTTAAGGCGGAAGGGTAGAGAGGAATGATTTTTATCTCCGGCAAGTGCCCAAGGATCATACAAGTCGGAACCGCGCAGCCATGATCGAGTTTTTCTTCGCTGATAAGCTGAATTCTCGCTTTGGTTTCAAGATGTTCCCGGATCCGATAACCGAGCGGGATATCTCCGGCGAGTGAAATTTTTGTTGCCAGATCGCCGAATTGTTCGAAGCCGCAGGAGAATTCAGGGTTTAAATTCAAAGTAAAAGCATCCGGATGAATTTCCCCATGAGGAGAAACAATAATCGCCGTATCCGGCTTGCTCGCGTAAAGATTTTCTTCCAGCGCTCGGTAGGCTTTAATCGTTCCTTCGAGGATTTTTTCGTTTCCTTTGCCGATCGCCGGAATGATTAAAGTCGGATGCGGAACAATGGCCGCGAAGACTAGCATATATTTGATTGTTTAAAATCAATAAGTTTCCAGGGCGAGGGGTTCGCCAACTTCATGGAGAGTAAGAATTTTTTCCGGAACGGAAATGATATTCTCCCATTTATAGCCGAGGCCTTCGAAGGTTTTGGCCGAGGTTATCGGCCGGCGCTGGCCGTTGGAGATGACATAGACGCCGGGCAGGTTAGCGGCCTTGATTAAAGCGCCGTCATTGAATTTGACCGGTTCGCCGTTGGCATATTTATCAAGTTCTTCCGGAGCGACCGGAATTATTTTTTTGTTTTTGAATTTGACTGTAAGAAAAATTTTGTCCCAAATCGCATGTTTCTCGTCGCCGAGCGCGTAGTAAACGCCGCCGGTCTTTTTATTCTGGAGCAGGGCGCCGGTCGCGTTGGTGGAAGAAGCGGTTATCAGCGCTCCGTCGCTATAATAAGCCAAATCGTCCCAATTCGCGTTCACGATTTCTTCCGGATTGATTCCGACCGCGCGAAAGGCTTCACCGTCGGAGAATTTGCGTTTTTGGTCGTCAACTAAAAGATAAATCGATCCGTTAGGCGCCAGGACGACCGAATATTGCGGGAATTTTACCGGCGATCCGGTCGGATAGCGGTCAAGGTCGGTCGGCGAGACCATAATGATCATATTGGCATTGAACCGGGAAGTGAGCGCGCCGCGCGAAAGAAAAGGATGTTTTTCGCCGTTTTTAATCAGCCAGACTCCGGGCTGGCCTTGGCCTTGGAGCAGGGAACCGTCAGGATAAGTTTTGGTAAAGTACCGCTGCCAAATTTTATAAAAATTATAATTGCCGTTATAGACATGAGGCGTGTAGTTGTAAAGCGCGGCGGTCGCCTGATTGATGGGCGTTACCACCACTTCTCCGTCAACCGTGGTCGAGTATAAATTCTTGAAAGTATAAGTTTGCCCGGTTTGGTAAGTGTAGAGTCCGGGATTGTCCATATAATCGCGAAACTGGAGGGACGCGCTATTGACCTGTTTCCAAAAACCCTGCCATCGGGTATTGCAGCTGCCGCCGTCCGGGCAGCCGTAACCGGTTGCCCAGTCAAGCTGACTTTGTTTCGGAGAAGCATCTTCGATCAGGCTTTGTTCTTTTTGGAGCAGAACGATGATGAATTTGGGGCTTACGCCGTTGGTGATTGCGCGGTCGTGAATTATCTCTGCCGCGGTCATCGTTTTTCCGTCCGGATTGGCGCAGGAATAATTGGCGAGATAACCGCCTTTGTTCCTGAGAAAAAGTTTTATTTCTTCCAAAGCCATCGAATCGCTATCAAGCACGTCTTCATCGCCGATGATGTAAGCCGGATTGAAATTCAGATCGGCTTCCTGGGCATTGATCGCTCCGGCGGAGATAATCAAAAGAAAAAGACCGAAAAAAAACGAGAATTTTTTTAAACTCATAAGGAAAAAAGGATTTATTGCTAAATTAGCTATATTATACTATACGAACGGGAATAGGGCAAAATTACGGCGACTTGTTAAAGGAAATCCATTGCCGCAAATAAGGCGTCATCAAAAACGCCCCTTCAACATTCAGGAGCGTTTTTTTGGCTATCTTGTTTTAATCGCGACTTTTTCTCCGGCAAGGTCGATATTTATCTTGTCGCCTTCCTTGACCCTGCCTTCAATCATCTGCAAAGCAAGCTCGTCGAGAATCGCATTTTGGATTACTCGTTTAAGCGGCCGGGCGCCGAATTTGACATCATAACCTTTTTCCGCCAGATATTTTTTGACTTTGGCCGCGATGCGAATGCCGACATTCTTAAGTTTAAGCCGTTTTTCGACTTTTCGCAACTCTAGATCGACGATTTTTTCCAAGATCGCCGGAGTAAGGCTTTTAAAAATTACAATCTCGTCGATTCGATTGAGGAATTCAAGTTTAAAATGATCCCGCAGGATCTTATCGATTTTTTCCTTCATTTCCTTTTCCCGGTATTCGCCGGCTTTCTTCCGGTCGCCAGTGTCGGTAAAACCGATCGAGTATTCTTCGATTACTTCATTGCCAAGATTGGAGGTCATAATAATAATGCAGTTTTTGAAGTTGACGATCCGGCCTTTAGAATCGGTCAGCCGGCCGTCGTCAAGAATCTGAAGCAGGATATTGAAGACTTCCGGATGGGCTTTTTCGATTTCATCGAAAAGCACGACGCTGTAAGGCCGGCGGCGGATCCGTTCGGTAAGCTGGCCGCCTTCGTCATAACCGACATAGCCGGGCGGCGAGCCGATGATTTTGGCGACTGAATGTTTTTCCATAAATTCGCTCATATCGAGCCGGATCAGCGCCGCCTCATCGTTGAACATGAATTCGGCCAGCGTTTTGGCCAGTTCGGTTTTTCCGACACCGGTCGGTCCGACAAAAAGGAAAGATCCGATCGGTTTCTTTTCTTCGCTCAGACCGGCGCGCGAGCGCCGGAGCGCGTTGGCGACCGACTTGATAGCTTCGTCCTGGCCAAGCACTCGTTTGTTCAGTTCTTCTTCCGCTTTGGCCAATTTTTTGATTTCCGATTCGAGCATTTTCGAAACCGGAATGCCGGTCCAGCGGGAAACGACACGCGCGATATCTTCTTCGTCGACTTCTTCTTTGAGCATCCGGCCGCTGTCCTGTTGGAGTTTGGCCAATTGTTTTTCTTTTTCTCTCAATTCTTTTTCCATTTCGGGAATTTTAGCATAGCGGATTTCAGCCACTTTCGCCAAATCGTCGCCGCGGCGTTCGATGATTTCAGCCTGCGCTTTATGATCGTCGATTTTCTTTTTCAGATCGCGGATGGCGGAAATTATTTCTTTTTCACTTTTCCATTTAAATTCAAGCCGGTCGGTTTTTTCTTTGAGATTGGCCAGTTCTTGATTGATTTTTCTTATTTTCGAACCGGCTTTTTTATCCTCTCTCATTCCGGCTTTTTCAATTTCCAGCCGGCGGGCTTGTCTTTTCAAAGTATCCAGTTCGACCGGTGATGAGTCGATTTCCATTCTTAAAGAGGAAGCCGCTTCGTCCATTAAATCGACGGCTTTGTCCGGCAGGAACCGGTCGGTAATGTAACGGGCTGAAAGTTTGGCGGCCGAAAGCAAGGCATCGTCGGAAATTTTAACACCATGATGAATTTCGTATTTTTCCTTGATGCCGCGCAGGATGGCGACCGCGTCTTCAATCGTCGGTTCGCTTACGTATACCGGCTGGAAACGTCGTTCAAGCGCCGCGTCTTTTTCGATGTATTTCTGATATTCTTTGGTCGTAGTCGCGCCGATAGTGCGGATTTCGCCGCGTGCCAGCGCCGGTTTTAACATATTGGAAGCGTCCATAGCGCCTTCGCTCGCGCCCGCGCCGACGAGAGTATGCAATTCATCGATAAAGAGAATAATGTTTCCGCCCTGGTTTTTGATTTCTTTGATTACCGCTTTAAGCCGGTCTTCGAATTCGCCGCGGAATTTCGCGCCGGCGAGTATCGATCCGAGATCAAGGGAGACGATTTCCTTGTTTTTTAAAGTGTCTGGCACGTCTTTTTCCACGATGCGCTGGGCCAGACCTTCGACGATCGCGGTTTTTCCTGTTCCGGCTTCGCCGATCAGAACCGGGTTGTTTTTTGTCCGGCGGGAAAGAACCTGCATGATGCGGCGGATTTCGTCGTCGCGGCCGATGACCGGATCGAGTTTTTTGTTCCGCGCGAGTTTGGTCAAATTGGCCGTATATTTTTCCAAAGCGCGGTATTTCGCTTCCGGATTCGGATCGGTTACATTTTCCTGGCCGCGCACTTCGGAAAGAATGGCGATAATTTTTCCATGCTCGACGCCGGCTTTAAGCAAAATGTCCTGCGCGCGGGAAGGAGTCGCGATTACGGCGAGCAGCAAATGTTCGGTCGAAATATATTCGTCGTTCAATAAATCTGCTTCCTTGGCGGCGCGGTCAAGAATCATCGCGGCTTCCGCCGTTCCCTGAACCATTCCGACCCGGCCGGAAACCGGCGCCTTGGCCAGCCGTT
>Ga0172375_10011073_pt1 | contig 11556 bp, 12 predicted proteins | sample LakKiv1m_FD_114537 | JGI IMG/M metagenome (GOLD analysis project Ga0172375, IMG submission 114537) | Freshwater microbial communities from Kabuno Bay, South-Kivu, Congo - kab_092012_11.1m | ecosystem: Environmental > Aquatic > Freshwater > Lake | place: Democratic Republic of the Congo... | reverse complement strand
TATTCACAATTAGGCACATCCATAATAAAGCAGCTTGATGCAATGGTAAAGCGCTCATCCAGGCCAATACAGCGAATGCAGGCGCGGGCCATATCCGGAGTGGTATGGCTTGCCCCAGCAACCAGGCCATCGGCTTTTCCTTCGCGGATCATCATTGCCCCATAATAGAGCGTGTCGGAAAAAAGTTTTTTTACCGTATCCAAATCAATATCCTTAGCCTGGTACATCTGGTAATATTCTTCAATGTATTTCTCTTTTTTCCCCGGGTCGACCTTATCCGGAGATAAAAGCAATACCTTGGCTAGAGATTCCTTTTGAATAATCTTCGCCGCTTCTACTACGCGCTCGTCATCATACTCCGGCAGGATAATCGTTTTGTCTTGAGCTCTAGTTCTGGACAGTTTACGAATTCGTTCAATGGCATTCATTTTAAATCCCTCTCAAAATTTTTTTAAAATCCACATTTTCCCTGATCAACTTCACTACGGCGCCAATCTTTTCTTTATCGCATGGCCTAATCTTCACCGTCAAATCATGAATGGCGGTAGCCACATCGTAGGTATCGGATTTAGCCAATAATACCGGGATCTGCGCCTTGGACAAAAGATTCATCATCGGCACTTCCGGAGTAATGCCTCCGGATAAAATTATCCCGCATACCTTAAGCTTATCTTTATCCGTTTCGCGAAAACAGCTTAACGCGATCATAATCATATCCTCCCGGTCGCCGGGAGTGATCATCAGGCTGTCATCGGTGATGTAGCGCACGGCATCGCGCGGCTGCATGGCGGCAACCATAACTTTGGCCACGGAGTTTTCCAGAAATTCTTTGCCGCTTAAAACCTGAAAATCCGTTTCTTCCAGAATCTGTTCGATAGTTGGGCGCGCCAGCATCGGGTCATAGGGCAGCACGCCTAAGACGTCAATTCCCCTTCTTTCCAATCCTTTGCGCACCAAACGGCTAATCTTGTCAAATTTCTCAGGGAGCACCTTGTTCACGATGACTCCAAGTACCTTAACCCCCTCTTTTTCAAAAAGCGCTTTATTCAATACGATTTCATCAATGGGCCGGCCGATACCGCCCGAAGAAATAATAATTACCTTTGAGCCCAGAAGTTTGGCGACGGAGGCATTGGAATGATCGAAAACCGATCCCACTCCGGCATGGCCCGTACCCTCGATAACCACCAACTCCTGATGCTTAGAGATCCTGCGAAAAGAAGCCTGGATTTGCGCGGAGATATTTTTGCGGTCCGGCTTCATAATATATTTTTCGGTAAAACCCTTTTCTACCGCAATCGGGCTCATATCCTTAAGCCCGCATTTTATCCCACAAACCTCCTCGATCAGGATGGAATCTTCATCGATCTTTAAACCTTCTTCTTCGAGGTAACGCTGCCCGATAGGCTTGATAAACCCTACCTTGCCGAATTTCTGCTGGAGGTTTTTGATGATGCCTAAGGAAACCGTGGTCTTGCCGTCATTCTGTTTGGTGGCGGCAATAAAAATTTTACGCATCAGAGATTTTCTTCGATCTTACGCTTGAGATCCAGTTTGCTGACCGCGCCCACAACCTGGTTCATTACCTTACCTTTTTTCAGGAATACGATGGTCGGTATGGACATTATTCCATATTGGGTAGCAGTTTTAGGATTGGCATCGACGTCAACTTTACCTACCTTCATCTTCCCGGCATACTCCTTAGCCAGCTCCTCGATATGCGGGGCAATCATCTTACAGGGCCCGCACCAAGCAGCCCAAAAATCTACCAATACCGGAAGATCCGAATCCAATGCCTCTTTTTTGAAATTGGCATCCGTAAAATGAAACGTACTCATACTTAAATCCTCTACATAATTAGGGTTAATAAAGTGGCAAGTTTCTATAAATTATCACAAACACCTGGGAATTGCAAGTGTTTAATAATAGGGACAGCGACTTTTATTAATAAAAGTCGCTGTCCCTATTAAGTGGCAATATTAAGATAAAATTGACTCTATTGTGCTGCCAACAAATGCAGCTGCTCCGAATAATAACCGCTGGTTAAGGCGTCTAAAGAGGCGGCCAGCTCTTCAAGCTTAAGCTCCTTTTCCAATCTCTTTTTCCGGTCGATAATGTTCAGGGAATCCATCTCCATTTTTACTCTTATGCGTTCAAAATAAAGCTTGTTTACCTGATCCAGGATATCGTCGCGCAGCTCGACCATCAGCTTGGAGCGCACGTCGATATTCACTTGGTCCTCGTTCCAAATCAGGTCGCCGAAATCCCAGCTCAAAGAAACATCCCAATCCAGATTATCTTTACCGCGGCGCAAAACATCATCGATCTTGGTGGTCGAGCCGGTTTCCCAATGCCAAAGATCAGTGGAGTTCCGATCCACCCCTACGCTTAGCTGCGGTAAAATTGCCCTTACCCCCGCCCTTTGTCTCCATCGCGCGATCTTCTCCGGGCTGACTTCGGCATATCTTATCGCCGCTTGATACAGGTCGTTAATCTTGGGCTCACTCCGAAAATACTCCTGCATCACTCCGCGCTGAGAGGCACCCGAAGAAACAAAACCCGTTGTTTTATATATTCCCTTCTCTCCCGCAGCATAAAGGATACCAGCGCTATTTAATGCTAGATACCGGATTTCACCAAGATCCAAACCTGAGGATATCTCCTGCCAGCCTTCTTGCCTGTAAACAAAGATCCTCGAAGAGGTAAGCGCAAAAACCTCGGATGACTCAGATATACAAAGCATCAAAACATCCCGATTCAGTAAACCGGAGTCGGATAATTTTTCCCAGTTTTGTCCGCGGTTTACGCTTTTATACACTCCTTTAGCAGTAGCCAGATACAGAATATTCGTATTTCGAAACTCTGTTTTTATAAAACGTAATTCAGAGCAAGATAATGGGGCCTGTTGGCTTTCTGAATCCTCGGCCTGCCGGCTATCCCCTTTCGGAGCGTGTTGTAAAAAAATCTCTTCCCAATTTTTTCCCGAATCAGCAGAACGCAGCACCTTATTTATACTTACCAGATAAATATAATTACCTTCTCTCGGATCAAACTCCAGGCTCAATATAGGAACGGATCCGATCAGTCCATCCTGCTTATCCCAGCTGCGGCCATTATTGCGGCTAATAAAGAATCCTGCCCGGGTGCCCAGAAAAATCGCATCACTTGATACCACTAAAGAAATACATTCCGCCTCATCTTTACTCCTGCCCCTGAATATCCGTTCCCACCGCTCCCCAGTGTCATTGCTGCGGTATAGGCCGTTGCCTGTTGCCGCATAAATAACCTCATTTTTCTGCGGATTATTAGTAAAACAGTTTACATTGCGGTTTGCGCCGGTAATCCTCAATACCCTGCGCCAGCTATCTCCGGAATCTTCGCTTTTAAAAATATTCCCCGCGGAACCGGCGAAAACAAGCCTCTCATTTTTGGGCATTACCCAAACAGATTGTATCTTAAGATTACCGCGGCCAATATCCTTCCAGGTCAGCTCCTCGGCACTCAGTAAACCAAAAAATACGGTTAGCCCCATAACCATGCAAATCAATAATATTTTAAGCATTTCTCCACCTCCTGCGACAATTGACGCAAAAGGCAGAAAAATCTAACAGGATTTTATAAAGGATAGTTCATGTTGATGTGGAATTTTGAAAAAACAAATGAAAAACTGCAGAGAATAACGCAACCTCTAAAAAACAGAAGATTGATTATGAGATTAGAGATATATTAACTTAAATAAATAAATTACTTATCCCGACCAAAGGTCCTTACCAGATTGCTCTTAAAATCAGGATTAACCGCATACCCCAGCCTCTCCACCTGATACACATCTTTCCAGGCTTTGCCATATTCACCGTACGCATAAAATACAGCCGCGCGGTTTTGGAATGGTTCGGCTCGATCCGGGTTAATTTCAATGGCCTTATTATAATCAGAAAGTGCTCGCGAAAGATTGCCTTGTTTATAATAGGCATACCCACGGTTATTGTAGGCTTCTATAAGATAAGGGTTAATTTCTATGGCCTTGGAGTAATCGGCAAGCGCAAGCAATAAATTACCCTGGTTTTTATAAACTACCCCGCGGTTATTGTAGGCTTCGGCAAAATCAGGCTTAAGCGCGATTGCCTTATTGAAATCCGAAACAGCTTGGTTCAAATCACCCAGTTTACAGTAAGAATCCCCGCGGTTATTGTAGGCTTCGGCAAAATCAGGCTTAAGCGCGATTGCCTGCGTATAATCAATAATCGCTTGTTTCACCAACCCCTTACCATCATAGGCATTTCCCCGGTTATTATAAACCCTGGCCTTATGGGGTGATTTACGCGCGACATCATTCCATAAAGTAAGCTCATCCTGCCAGATTAAGTTCCTCTTACAGCCGAGTATGGCGTAAACAAAAACCAAAACAACCAGTACCGCTGTCATCATTTTCTGACTTTGTTTTTCAAAAAGATAATAAACACAGCTTACCAAAGCCAAGCTGAATCCTGCCAGCCCCAGGTAAAGACGATGTTCAAAAATTACATCTTGAATCGGAATAACGCTAGATTCCGGTAAAATGGCCAAGAAAAACCAAAAAATACCGCACGAAATCAAGCGGTACCTAGAAAACATTTTAGCTGCCCCGGCCAAGATAAGGATTATACCCGCCAGGCTAAAAATTACAGGCGCACTAAACAAACTGGCGGCGATAGGATAATCGTAATCTAAATTCTGGTTTAGCGGTAATATAATAAGCCTTAAATAAGTAATAATCACCCTGAATTCGGTAAACAGGTATTGCTGGGGAGAAATACCGGGAGCATGGCCTAAAGTCATTTTCATATTTACAAAATCCACGGATTTCGTCAGAAACATGGTGAGCGGTATAATAAATAAGGCCAGAATAAAAGGAATTACCTTGCGCCAATTCAAATTTTTTTCTTTTTTAAAAAAAGAGATCTCGCAACATAAGATCATTAAAGGCAAACTAATCGTGTTTTCCTTTGTAAACATAGCCAGTATCATACTGAATAAAGAACCGCAATAAAGCCACCTTGCCGCTGCCGGGCCTGTGTTCTCCTCCTGGACCAGGCGGAATTTAATATAAAAACATACTGTTAACAAATAAAACAAAGCAGCTAAAGAAGCCGCGCGCTGGATGATATAAGTCACTGCCTGAGTCTGCAGGGGATGCGTAACAAAAATAAGTGCGGTGAATAAAGCTATCATCCTTGCGGCCTGGGCAATCCTGTCACCCCGCATGGCTGGCGTATTAAAAATAAGCGTAGTGAGCCAATAAACTAAAATCCCGCAAATTATATGTATACCTAAATTGAAGAAATGGTAGCCAAGAACATTCAAATGGCTAAAATGATAGTTGAGCGCCAATGATAGATAGGTAATAAAACGGCAGGGCCAGAAACTCCAGATCGCCCCAAGATCCGAAATGTTCCTGATCGCGGGATTATTAACTATAGAATGAAAATCATCCAAATGGAAGGAACTATATAAAGTACAAGAATAAACCAGTATACCAAAAAGCCAGATCAGGCTGAAATCGACCAGCTTATATTTTTGGGCGAAAGCTCTGGACATTATCAGGGATAACTACCTAATAAACAATAACGCGAAACTTATCAGTAAAATTATGACTACGGTAATAATTACTAATTTGTGGCGCGGGTACTTGATTTTTCCCAGAAAACCCGCAGCGCGCCGCAAGCTTTCTCCGCAATAAAGGCATAATAAGGCGTCATCGTCATAAATTGGTTTTTTGCAATTAGGACAGATATATTCGGACATGGATATGGTTATTCCGGCATGATCTGGTTAAAAAGGTCCGCAATCCGGACTACCCCACTGCTTCTTTCTCATTTCTTCCGCTCTGTTTCTGGCTTCTTTTTTTAACCTTTGGCTCTCATTAACAAAAGCAATAATAGTATCTTTATCAACCTCCAAGTATTTTACACCGATCCGGAAGCCATTTTCCAGGGCCTTTTTTTGCGGCGCTACGTTTACGATCTGGCCTTTGCCGATTAAATGCTGGTGGAGAAAATTAACACTTAAATCAAAGTGGATGATCGTATTTAAGGCGATATTTTCTTTCAAAAATATGCTCCAGCCTAAAAAGCCAAAATCCAGGACCTGCCCTTCAAAAACTCGGTCGGTGCCGTCTTCTGTTTTAAAAGCCACTTTAGCGTTTATGATATATCTTAAGGAATCCCTTTTATCAGGCATACTCACTCCCTAAACCAGACTGTACATGTGTGTAAACTACTTGATATTTAATAACAATGAGGCGCCCGAATTACAGGGCGCCTCATTAAGTGAGATTTTACAACCAGCCTACCAAAGCCAAGCGCGCACCTTTTCATCCGCAGCCTGCCAGGCATACTCCGGTTTCATTGCCGGCTTGCTATAAGAAGGAATCATAAAGGTAGCTGTATCCAGGACTCCGGTTACTCCACGCACAGCACTTGTAATTACTCCCTGGACCACGCCAAAAGTCAACCCGGAAGCAGGATCTTTTTCCTTGGAAACCTTGGCAACTTCCGCAGGAATCTCCATCCAAAAAGTAGCCACATTGATTACGCCGCGGCCAAGCTTATTAATCGGCTTATTGGTATAATTCAGCTGATCCCGATCAATTTCATAAGGCGGCATAGAGAAACAAATCTGGCTGCTGTCTTCTTCTTCCTCACAATAGCCAACATAAACAAACCCAAAAATAAGCGCGATTGCACACAAAACCATCACTATCTTTCTCATCTTATTTTCCTCCTTTAATGGCTATTTTCCAATTGGCCCATTTTACCTAAAATCTTATTTTTCAAAGAATCAACGGAATCTATTTTTTCCCCGGTTATCCCGATTGCCATGGCAAAATCGATTAAGCCACGCAGGATATCATTATAAGAAAGCTTATGCCCGGTGGAAAATAACGCATCCTTACCTAATTTGTCAAGATAATCCAACTCTTGCCGGCATAACATAGTGATTACTCTATGCGTAAGGACTTGCCTCCCACTGCTTTGCATATTTTATCACCTCCTTAATCTTAGGATAAAAAACTCAAAAAATCAAGTAAATTTTACTTTTTTTATCGCCTGATTCCCAATAAAGGCATACCCTCAAAAAGCCTTAGCGCCTTAAGAAAACTAAGCTGTCTTTTATGTTGCTTTCTGGCTCTATTCATAACCTTATGCAGCATCCTTTTCATCTTAGAACTCCTTTCTTATTGGCTCCTATAAACAAAAAACCCTAAAAGGCGTCTTTTAGGGTTTTATCCCTACTTGGCAACCCCGCTTTCCGCTTTTGGCGGACCGGAAGCTTTGCCACGTAAACTCGTTTTTCGAGTTTTACGTGGTCCCGTAAGGTCGTTTTGGTCAACTTTACGGGACGCCGCTGGATCACTCCAGCTTAGCCTTTATCATTAGGTAAACTACCAAAATGTCAAAATGTCAATTTACATAGGGATTATAACATATTTTTGGCGGTTTTTCAAGGCCACCCCAGTTTTTTACCCTTCCCAGCATAAAGACTTAGCCCGCATAAAACAAGTCCATATATCCTTATTTCCCTTGTTTTTCTCTTAAAACCCAGGATAAAATAACATCTGCTTCTTTTGCCGCGGCGATTGCCACCCGTGGAGCGCAAGGCGGAAGCGCTGGGCCTGCTTCAGAATAGCTATCTCCGATCAAAAAACAGTTATCTTTTATCTTTTTTACACGTAAAGCATCAGTATTTCCCCAACCCGCTAGACCAGAAGCACTTACGAATAATTTTTTTGAACCTAAAAAAGTTTCTGCCATTATACATTTATATTCAGCCTTGTCAAATGCCTCAACCACTACCTCGGCTTTGCTAAAAACTTTGGCAGCATTATCCTTTGATATTCTTTGCGTAACCAGCTCAACATCCAGGTCCGGATTAATGCGTAAAAGATTTGTTTTTAGAGACTCTGTTTTATAAAGCCCGACCTGGTCAATAAAATAAAATTGGCGGTTAAGATTGCTGTAATCTACCTTATCAAAGTCAGCAAAAATAAACCTTCGAAAACCTGAACGTACCAAACATACAGCGCAATTCGAACCTAATCCGCCTAATCCTGCCACGCCAACAGTTGTTGACTGTATTTTGCGCAATCCCGGCTTTCCAAAATACCGATCCAAAGCTGCTTCAAAAGGTTTCATATTGCCTGCCAATCCTTAGCTAAAGGAAGATACCCCTTTTGTTTAATCATTTTTTTTACCTCTTCCACGCTGCTTTTATCTGCAATTTCAAACTGCCCTTCTCCATCTTCCTTAAGAGCATAACCTCCTACCTGCGTACAGGAACCGGCTGAAATACGCGTTACCCCTAAGCCAATAAGGTTTTTACGTAATTCACTGTTTTCCCGGGTGGAGATCGTTAAGCCAACATTTGGCAAAAATAACCGTATGGCGATTAATGATTGCACCAGTTCCCGGTCAACTAAAGGATGCGCGCACAAAAAACCTCCGGCTTGAGGCTGAATGCGGGGGAAAGAAATCCCTAATTCTATTTCCGGATATAGGCCTTGCAGCCAGCGTCCATGCAGACCAACAAAAAATACCTCTTTTCGGAATTCTGCCAGGCCTAGCAAAGCACCAATATTTACCTGACGCATTCTAGCAGAGGCAGCGCGCTGCGGGGCATCAAGCCGGAACTGATAATCCCTTTTTGGACCCCGGAGATGTAAAACAGAATATAGGTCCCGATCATAAGTTTCCTGGTAAATTGTCAGACCATCTACCCCGGAAAAAGCAATAGACGCATACTCGCTTTCTTCTAATGGATATATCTCAATACCTATGGAGGTAAAATACTGGCTTATTGCCTGTACGCATTCCTTTATATACGAAAGCGGCGAAACCTTCCTGGATTCTCCGGTCAGGATAAGCACATGGCGAATACCGCTTTTAGCTAACTGCCGGGCTTCCTGCTCTACCTCCCCCACTGAAAGCTTTCTTCTTATTATTTGGTTTGATTGCTTGAATCCGCAATACAAACACTCATTATTACAGTAATTTGAAATATAAAGCGGAGCATATAATAAAATCACCTTTCCAAAATGCATCAAGGTGTACTGTTGGGCCCTCTGTGCCAGCGGCTCTAGATATTCCGAGGCGCTCGGTGAAAGCAAGGAGAGAAAATCTAGTTCGTTAAGCGTTTCTTTCAGCAAAATACGCTCAATATCCTGGCGGCTGACATTTTTTAAAAATGAGGGAAAATCGAAGGAGTCAAACCGCGATAATTCCTTTATAAATGAATCTTCCATGTTATCGCAAAAAATCCGGTCAGCGGAGAAGAGGCTTCAGCTCGATCTTTCGGCATTGCCATTCCTGCGCAAAAGGCAATTCTTCCAGCCTTAACCGCCAAAGAAAATGCCTGCGCAGTAGCTACGGGGTCCTGCGCAGTAGCTACTGCTGTATTTACCAATACTGCTGCCGCACCAAGCTCCATGGCCTCAGCAGCATGAGAAGGACGCCCGATCCCGGCATCAACCACAATAGGCAGATGTATTTCCTGTGCCAGGATCTTAATTAATTCCCGTGTGCAGACTCCCTTGTTCGTGCCGATAGGTGCGCCTAAAGGCATAATCGATGCTGCTCCTGCATCACTAAGCCGCCGGGCATCTGCAAGATCAGGATTTACATAAGGCATCACAATAAAATCTTCTTTAACCAATATTTCCGTAGCCAGTATAGTCTGCGCATTATCCGGTAACAAATATTTATTATCGGGAATAATTTCTATTTTTATCCAGTTCCCGCATCCGGCAGCACGGGCAATCCTGGCAATACGCACTGCCTCATCGGCATTACGCGCTCCAGAGGTATTGGTCATAATCAGGCAATCTTTGGGTATATAATCCAATATATTCTCCTGGCGCTCTTGTTTATCGATGCGGCGTAAGGCCACGGTAATAATATGGGCAGCCGAAGCGACAATAGCGTCGCGCATTAACGGATATGAGGCGAATTTACCCGTACCAAGAAAAAAACGGCTCCTGATCTCCTGGCCGGCAATAATCAATTTATCATCCATCTTTAACCTCCACCCACAAAAGAAAGTATCTCCAGGGTATCATTTTCCTTAAGTATAGTATCTTCCCACTTATCCCGGGAAAGGACAACGCCGTTATATTCCACCACCGCAGTTTCCGGACGAATCTTTTGCCGCGCAATAAGAGTAGTAATATTCACCAGTGACACAAGCTGCTGCTCTTCTCCATTAATACGCACAAGCATAATGCCTCCTAAAATATGACTAAAATTAAAACATTGCGCTTTTTAAAGAGTTATCTAAGCTTAGCGCCATAAAAAAACCCTTATGCCGAGCATAAGGGTAATGTAATTTTTCCCTCGCCTCGCTACTTCTTATGGACGCGAGGCGTTCCGCAGCCGTTAAACCGGTTACGGTACGCTGGCATTATCCAGTTCAGGTATTAAAGGGTAATCTGCTTACCGCGCAGAACTCTCAGGCTGGCGCACCAACCTCCCCGTTAAATTTATTTTATTAAACCACTATTTCGAATGATTGTCAATTAGTATCGGAATAACACAAAATGCAGGAATGACCCGACGACAATGCTGATCAAAATCATGATTAAGGTAGACTTGACTACACCCTTAAAACCCAATTCCTTTGCCAGGACTACAAAAGTAGCCACACACGGAAAAGAGATTGCCAATAGCGTCGCCGCGGTAAATAATTGGTTAGCTGAAAGATTGAGCGGCATAAGCATGCCTACGGCAACATCCTTTCTTAAGAATCCAATGGTCAAGGCTACCACCGCCTCCTTGGGCAAACCGAACAAACCTTTGACCACGGGAGCAAAGATTCCGATCACAAAATCAAATAGTTTAAAATAAAGTAACAGGTTAATCAATAAAACACCTAGTAAAACCACCGGCATTGCTTCGATTAAAAAACCTTTGATCCTAAAGAAAAGTTTTTTCCAGAGCATTAATAAAGGCGGAAAACGGTATGGCGGGATCTCCAGCAGGAATTCCGGGCTATATCCGGTCAAACTGCGGTTTAAAATCAACCCTAAGATTATGACCAAAATAAATAATACCAGGTATACCCCCCCGACATAAAAACCACCGAATTTACCCAGGAGGCCAAAGACCATCGCTTGCAAAGGTACGCAAGGAACACCAATAGAAATAAGCGTGCAGGCGATAAACCTTTCCCGTTTTGATTCCAGAACCCTGGTCGATAAAATACCCGGGACATTACAGCCAAAGCCCAATAGCACCGGGATCACGGCATAACCGTGCAATCCCAAACGGTGCAATAGATTATCCAGAAGTATGGCTAAACGCGGCAGGTATCCGATATCCTCTAAAAGGCTTAAGATAAAATAAAAAGAAATTACATAAGGCAAAACCATGCCCAGCTCAATGTACGGAGCGGTAGTCAGCACTCCTAAGGACTGCTTAAAATCAATTTTGCCGTTAATCAAATCTCCGATAAGCAGATGAAACCAAAAACCCTTTTCCTGCCAATAGAAAGTTAGCTTTTCCAGGATCGGAGATTTGATTAACG
>Ga0172375_10011069_pt1 | contig 11561 bp, 12 predicted proteins | sample LakKiv1m_FD_114537 | JGI IMG/M metagenome (GOLD analysis project Ga0172375, IMG submission 114537) | Freshwater microbial communities from Kabuno Bay, South-Kivu, Congo - kab_092012_11.1m | ecosystem: Environmental > Aquatic > Freshwater > Lake | place: Democratic Republic of the Congo... | reverse complement strand
TTGAAAAGAAAGTATGGTGGCTATACTTTAACCAAATCAGCTAGATCAGTTAAGGCTGAGTTATATTTACGAGCAATTGCAAATAATCTAAATCTTAGACGTTAAGAGATTTTCAACAGAGCCCGCCGTAAACAAAGATTTATAAAGTAATTAAAATAAGGTTTTTCAATGGTTAAGAAAAAAGTAGCTGAAAAGAAGGAATTTTCCGAGGAAGCTAAAGACTCAACACAACGTGCGTCAGCTTCGCAGAAAAAGAAGTTTGATTTTTCTAAGTTAAATTATTGGATGGTTGCTTCAGTTGTTTTAGCAATTGTTTTGTTAGTAATGGTTTCTTTTAATTCTCTTAGTACTATTTCTGCAAAGAGTGCAGGTAATAAGGCTATTGAATTAGCTGAGATGTCTGGGTTAGATTTAGTTGTAGACGGTGTGGATGATTTTGGAAATTTTTATGGTGTAAATTATACTATACAAGGTCAAAGTGGCGTTTTGCATATGACTAAAGATGGAAAATATATTGGTCAAATGACTGAATTTCCTAAAAAGTCAAGCGTGACTGGTAGTGCTGTTCAAGATGTTCCTATAGATGTTCCTAAATCCGATAAACCTAAAGTAGAATTATATGTTTGGGGATATTGTCCTTATGGTGTACAAATGCAAGGACCTATGGCACAAGTTGCTCAATTATTAAAAGCAAATGCAGATTTCGAAATTGTTCCATATTACGACGGTCATGGTCCTTTTGAAACTCAACAGAATAAGATTCAATTATGTATACAAAAATTAGCTAAGGATAAATATTGGTCATATGCAGCTAAGTTTGTAAGTGATGTTTATCCTAAATGTGCTTCAAATAAGACAGAACTTTGCGACAAGATTGAATCTACTAAGGTTATGAAAGCTCTAGGAATTGATTCTACTGCTGTAATGTCTTGTGTAGTTAAAGATGGTGATTCTTTATATTCTGCTGCTCAGGCAAAGGCTTCTGCTATCGGTGTACAAGGTTCTCCTACTGTAACTATCAATGGTGTAATTGCTCAAGTTTCTAGAAGTGCTGAGGCTGTTAAAACAGCGATATGCAGTGCTTTCAATAATGTTCCTTCTACATGTTCTAGCAAATTAGATTCAAGTTCTGCAGCTGCAGCAGGAAATTGTAATTAATTTTTTTATTTTTTAGAATTTTATTCAAATTGTTTTAATGTTTCTCTATTTGAGAGTTCTATTGCTACTCCGTCACAACTTATGTAGTAAGCTCTTCCACTAAATTCTGGGAAAGCTTTAAGATAATTTCTGTATTGTCTTGCTGCTTTTTTTAATCCGTTTGGGCTAAATCTAAATTTTACTTCAAACCACGCCTCTCCTTCTTCTCTTTCAAGAAGCAAATCTATTTCTCCCACTACTCCATTTCTTTTATATTCTAAAAAAGGGAAGGCAATGTCATATTCGCCTGTTCTTAGTAAATATTCTGCTAATCTTAAAACTCTTTTATTGTGTTCTATTTCTGAAAAAGAATCATAGGCTCTTTTATCTTCTTTAGAGAGTATTTGTGGTTTTTGATCAGCTAAAAAAACTTCTTGAATGAGAAATTCTGTTAGGCCTTTCATCTTTATACTAATGTCGGTTTCTGTAAGAATTCTACTTCTTCATCTGTAAGTTTTAGTTCTTTGATTACTTTATCGTTCGATATAATTTGTTTTATCAATAGGAAATCTTTCATAGCTTCTTTTATAGATGTGTGACAATGTTTAGCATATTTTTCGCAGATTGTCTTTTTTTTGGCAGCTCTTTGATTCTGCAACCAAATTTTTAATACTCTAGATGGTTTTTTGTAATTTGTCCAACCAGTTCTATTATACTTCTTGGCAGATGCGATTCCTACACCTAAGAAGAAATTTTCATAAACTAAGAATCTCCAGTGTTGTTGTCTATAAATTCTTCCTCTAAAAACATCTGCTTTTGAGAGTGCATCGTATGCTTTTGCTAATTCTGTTCCTCTATATTCATAAGGTATATTTTCTTCAATCCATAGAAAGATTTCGTCTACGCTTAGATTTACTTCGTCATATATTGTAAGCATTTTAGTATCTAATTGTGCATTCTTGAAAACATATTGCAATGCATTAAATACAGAAAGCTCTTTGTTTCTTTCTCTAACTTCTTTAATAACTGTTTTTTCATCCATTTTAGAGATTACCTGTAAGTCATTTAGTGCTGCTCGTATGTCGCCTCTTGCTTTTATCGAAATAGAAGTCAATACATCATTCGAAACAAAGATATTCTCTTTGATACATATTTCTTTTAGAAGTTGTAAAACTTCTTTATAGTCAATTTCTTTTAATTGTACTAATTCGCTTTTTTGTCTAAGTAAATTAAATTTTTGTTGCCAAATATCATTTGCTGTTATAATAATCGGGAAAGATGATTTTTCTATCAGAGCTAATAATTCTGTTAATCCTCCTCTGTCTCTTGTTGAAATTCCATCTACTTCATCTACTAAAATTATTTTGCTTTTTTTAAATAAACTTCTTTGTTGAGATGCAGGTCCAATTACTCCGGCAACTTTTTCTTTATTTCTTAGATCAGAGGCATTCATTTCCAAGATTTCAGCATCATATTCAAATGCAATTGCATATGCTAAGGATGTTTTACCAATTCCTGGCGGGCCGTGTAATGTAATGGATTTCTTTTTCGGAAAACTGCTAAGAAATTGCTTTACTTTATCTATTGCCCTTTCTTGGCCTTTAACGTCTTTAAAGCAACTAACCCTATATTTTTCACACCAAGGGATATTTTCTGGATTTATCATAGGTTTAACCTCTCTATTCTTATTTTTTTTATTTCTCTGGCAAATTTTTCTGCTTGCATAATTAGATGTTTAGATCTGTTTGGTACATATGTAGTTCCAAAGCAAGGGATTTGAATATTATCTTTTCTTAAATCTCGCATTGCATAATAAAATTCTTTGGCTCTTTTGTAGTCTATTCCATTTAGGCATTTCTGAAGAAAGTCTCTTTTTATGCCTTTATCTTGAGTCATTGCTATCTGCTCTCGAATTCCAAGATCATCTTCAATCCGATTTCTAGAGTCTCTTAATATTTCTCTAAGATTTGTTCTTATTGTAAGATATCTTGCATCTGAAAGAAACATTTTACTTTTTCCCGACGATGCTTGCGCCAGAATTTAATCCGCCACCCTGGCCTGCTAAAACAAAACTTGCAAGCAAAGCTTCCAATTGTATAAATTCATCTGAACCCTCAACTAGTCTAAATTCTGCTTCTCCTGTTTTTTCAGTTAATCTAACCTTAATTTCATTGTCAATCTGTAATTTCCAGATTTCTTTTTGTATCCCTTTAATAATATCTTGTCCAGAAATAGAATCTTTTAACATAATATCTAATAATTTTTCTCTTGAACCTTGAAAGTCTCCTGCGAGTGCATAATCTAAAACAACTTTTATATCTGAAGGCTTTGCTTTTGAAACTATTGTATTGACTAAGTCTGGGGTGATATTTGGAGAGATTGCTGCTGTTGCTTGTAAAAAGTTAATAACTTTTCTACAGTCACCTTCTGAAGCTTCATAGATAGCATCAAATGCGTCATTTGTGACTGTTAATCCTTCATTTTGAGCAATAAATTCAATTCTTCTTTTAATGTCTTTTTTCTCTAATAATTGAAATCTAAAAACTACACAACGAGATTGGATAGGGTCTAAGATTTTTGAAGAGTAGTTACATGAAAGAATAAATCTACATGTTGAAGTGTAGTTTTCCATGGTTCTTCTTAATGCCTGTTGTGCTTCTCTTGTTAAAGCATCGGCTTCATCTAAGAATATGACTTTGAAAGGAACATCGCCAAGCGCCTTTGTTCTTGCGAAATCTTTAACTTTCTGTCTAACAACATCAATACCTCTTTCATCAGAAGCGTTTAATTCTAAGTAGTTTTCTCTCCAAGAATCGCCGAAAAGCTGTTTGACTGTAATTAATGCCAATGTTGATTTTCCTGTACCTGCTGGGCCTGCAAATAACAAATGAGGTATATTTAATGAATTAACTAACGACTTAACTCTTTTAAGAATCTCTTCCTGACCGACTACTTCTTCAAATTTTTTAGGACGGTATTTCTCTGTCCATACATCACTCGTCTCCATATTAGTTTTTCTTCTTGATGGTTTATAAGCATTTATATTCCCTTAAATATAATTGAATTTTTGGAACATAAATTCATTAACCTTCGATATTTCTCCGGTTAAAGCATTTATCTTCTGCGGAAGATAAATCCTCTATGTCTTTTTTATTTAGTCTTTAGTTGAGAATATTCTGGCATAATTCTTTTGAATTTCGCCAATTTCGTCTAAGGTAACTAGTCTGGTTTGGTCTATGGAAGCAAGGTCGTGTTTATCATAAGCCCATGTTTCTTGAGGGATATAGACTGCTCCAATTCCTATTTCTAGTGCCGGGGCAATGTCGCTTCTAGCCGAGTTTCCAACAAACCAAACACTATCTTTATTTCTTCCTGAAATTAGTTCTGTTAATTTTTCTTTTTTATGATGGGGAACTACATGCATATGATCTCCAAACCATTTTGACAACCCATAGAATTCTATTTTTTTATTTTGTACTCTTGGGTCTCCCGTAGTTAAAAGGAATAATTCGTCTCTTTGTTCTTTTAGGTATTCTAAAGTTTGTATAGCGTTTGGGATTAGGTTTTTAATCCAAAAGTTTGAATCGAATACTCTTTTGCCAATTTCATATGCTTGGACTGCTCCTGCTTCTCCATTAATGTTTAATGTTTTTGCAATTTCTAAATAAGTATCTGTGCAGGATTGAGGAAATCTTTCCATAGCAAAACCTGTTGCTTTGGCTGCTGCTATATCTCTTTTTGATTGTAATTCTAGAATTGTCTCTGCATTAGGTGCTCGCGGACCAAGAGTAGTTATTACATGTTTTATGAAATCTGCTAATGCAAGAGAATAATAATGGTGATTAAACATTAATGTATCGTCTAGGTCGAATCCTATAAGTTTGTTTGCCATAAATCCATTTTTATAAAACATGTTTTATAAATAATATTGTGCTTTAAGATATACTTCAGAAATCTAATTAAGAGTTTAACCTTTCTTTAACTTTCTTTTTCTCTTTTCTTTCTTTAATCTTTTACGTTGCCACTTCCAACGCATTTGATTTTTCTTTTTCCAACGTCTTGATGATCTTTTCATGTTTTTCTTAAAAAAAGTTAATTTATAAAGCTTTGTCTTGGTGCTTTTTTAGGTACCAGCAGTAAGTATTGTTCAGTCCTTCAGTTATTGTTGTTCTTGGAGCCCATCCTAGTTGTTTCTTTATTTTTGTATAATTTAAGCAACTTCTTTTCTGTTCTCCAGCAATCATAGGTTTATACTCTGGAGAGATCTTATCATGAAAGTATTTATTTACTCTGTTAAATATCTCTATTATATCTGTTTCTTTTTCGGTTCCTACATTGTAAATACTGCTTCCCGCATCTTCTAGTGCTAATAGGTTTGCTCTAGCAATGTCTTTTACATAAACAAAGTCTCTTGTTTGAATTCCTCCAAATATTGTTATGGGCTGTTTATCAAACATTCTCTGAAAGAATATTGAAATTACTCCTGCTTCTCCTTCGGGATTTTGCCGAGGGCCATAAACATTTGCGTATCTAAGGCACGTAAATTTTAATCCCTTTACTTTATTATAATAAATAAGATATCTTTCTATTGCATATTTAGAGCAACCATACGGGCTTAAAGGAGTAGCTGTCGAGGTTTCAGGTGTCGGAATAACTGCTCCGTCTCCGTAGATTGCTCCTCCCGTAGATGAAAATATAAAATGTTTTACTTTATTTTTTACGCATAATTCTAGCAAATTTAAAGTGTTAGCTATATTGTGGTTTGCATATTCTACTGGTTTTTCAACAGATTCTCTTACATTTATTTTTGCTGCAAGATGAAATACATAGTCCGGTTTTTCATTGTCAAATATTTTTTTTATTTTTTCAAAATTGCTCAAATCTTCATTGTAAAATTTAGCAAGCGGATTTATGTTTTTTGGAAGGCCTGTCGAAAGATTGTCTATTATTATAACGGTAAATTTGTTTTCTATAAGTAAATCTACTAGATTACTTCCTATAAATCCTGCACCTCCGGTTACTAAAGCTTTTTTCATGGCATGTGTAATAGTCTTAATAATACTTCATTTTTTTCTTCTGCAAGACTCTCCAATGGTTTTGAAAAATCTTTTTGCAAGGCTGCAGGGATATTTCCTCCAAAAATTATATTTATTCCTGCTTCTGCAAAATCGTGTCTTTGTGTACTTATAGATTCGAATAATCTTTCTTCACTTTCTTTTGACCTTATTATGACGCTATTTTTCCAGCCATTGAATAAACCTCTTTCTCTATATTCTGGATTTGTTCTGAAAGTTGTTTCATAACCTGTTTTCCATATAAGCATTGGAGGGCCTATTTCTTGCTGAAGTTTTTTAGATGCAAAGTTTTTTTCTGGGTTTGCATAATCAAGAGTTTGTAGCGGTGTATCTGACATGTTGAATAAAGTCATGCTTTCATCTGTTCTGACTAATGCTTTTTCTCCAGGTCTGCATAGAACAAGATTTGCGTAGCCTTTTCCTTGGAGAAGCATGGCTCCATGCGTTAAGAATTCATAAATTTCTTGTGCGAGACGTGTGTCGCCCGTTTCTAATCCAGTATGTGCGTGTCCGAATGTTGAACCCATTAGAATTCCGTACGGATAGCTTGTGTTATTTGGCACTTCTGTTTTATTTGGCCGTTTTGGGTTTTTATTGTATTCTGCTCCCCAGTATATTTTTTCTTCTCCTCTGAAGTTCAAAGGAGGTAATCCGAAAGTTCCATAATGTTTCCATATTTCAAAAATATCTTTTAATGTTCTTTCGTTTATTTTATATCCTTCCTTTCCCAATTGTTCCTTATCAAAAAAAACCATTAATATCTTGCCTCGATATTCTTTTTACTTGTGATAGGTGCAAGTTTATATGTTTCATATATAGATCTCATTGTTCTTACAGAATCTCGTAAGTCTGATCTTGGTTTATACGATTTTTCTGTTATTGCTCTATATGCGTCTTCCATGACATTCATATATTCATTGCTGTCATATTTTCTGCCAAGCTTGAAGTCTCTTGTTTTGCCATTTTTATCTATTTTGATAACGGTGTTTGCGAGCAAGTCTATAACGACTCTGGATTTATCTGTTAGAGTGAATACTACTTTTTTTTCTGTTTGTTTTGCTGTTGGATTCTTTCTTTCTTTAGAGAATTTTTCTAAGTCTAAAGATACTGTTGCTCTTTCTGCAAAATATTCTCTATGATTTTTTTCTATTATATATTTTGCATTTACACTTGTTTCAACTTCATATTTTGGATGCATTCCATATTTTATTGTTTCAGGAATGGGTTTTGCATTTCCTCCCAAATTTGAAACAAATGAAAGCAAGTGTACTCCTGTGTCAGTTAATAATCCTGTTCTTGATTTCTTATTTAGTAAGTTAACATTTCTTGGTTTGTCTGCTTGATCAGGTTCATACAGCGTGCATTCTATTTTTTTTATTTTCTCTTTTTCTAGAATATCTTCAAGTTTAGAATAGAATATTGTAGATGCTTTTTTATGTGCATAGTGCTCGGCATCTATTAGTCTCTGTGAGTCTGGACAGGATTTTATTGCTTCTTCTAATTCTTTTAATTGAAAATCGTCTGCATTTCCGTTCTCGTCCATTACGACTACTGCTGGTTTTTCTAAGATTACATGTGCTCCATGAGCGATTGCGTCTTTGAGATATCCATAGTGCGTTTTGTTCATAGAACATATGTAGACTACTTTATTTTGTCCTTCATGTGCTTTTAGTGGGAGGCTAAAGTCTTCATTTACATGATGATATGCAAGCTTTTCAGTTTCAATTAGTTCTATCATGTCGTCTATACTCTTTGTTTCTGCTTCTATATTTCTAGCGCCATAATTTTGGGCTGTTGCTTGCGCTATTTTATTACCTCTTCTTTCTCTTAAGTGCTCTATTGCATCTTCAGCTGTTGAATAAATTCCCCCGACTCCTTCTAGTCTTATCTTCTTTTTTATTTTTCTACTTTGAAGTGCAGGAAATGCTTTTGCGTGAAACCATTCTGAGTCATGCCCTATTTGTGTCATGTTTAATTTTCGCATGACCTATAAAAATTAATTTTTGTTATATTGCTTGTCCTTATATTTTTAAGAAGTATATCTCTCTATTGTTTGGTCAGTGAATATCTGTAAGTATAATGTGAATAGTGTCAATATGTTTATTTGTCTTTTATCTCTATTTACTTATTTTTAAATAAATTATTTAGAATTTATTATAGAGAATTAATTTTGATTAGCTAGCTATTTTTTGAGTTTGTTCGTATTCTCTTATTTCTGCAGTTGCATAGCCGTGTCTATCTGCTTTTTTTATTCCTTTAAGAAGAAGAGACAGTTCTCTGCTTGGTTGCAATGTTTCTAGTCCTAACGAATTTTGTCTATTTGGAAAATAATCTTCTTCGTTTGAATAATATGCTTCTGCAGCGACGTGAACAAATTTATTTGCAAGGTCTTCGCTTTCTAAATCGCTTTCAGCTATTTCTCTTATATTTGTTTGAATCCATTGTCTGGCTTCAATCCATAGGGCTTGATATGCTCTCGTATCAATCATTTTTATCATACTTTAGTTAATTTTATTCCTTATATATTGGTTGTCAATTGTGAGTATACATCTGAATAAGGGGGTATGGGAGACCTATTGAGAATATATTCACTATTGAGTAAACTTTAAATATATTGTAAATATAATATATGTATGAAAAGGAAGATCATAAAACAAGGTCATAATACGTTGACGTTAACACTTCCTACTGAGTGGTCTAAAAAACTAAATCTTTCTGCAGGTGATGAGGTAGATGTTCTTGAAGATAGTGGAAGTTTGATTGTTAATGGAAAGCAACATAATGATTTCAAATCTACTACTATAGACATTACTGGTTTAAGAATTCCTATGCTTTGGAGATTCTTCCAATCTGCTTATCGTGAAGGGTATGACGAAATAAAACTTGTTTATGATTCTACGAAAAAAGATTGTGAGGGTGCTTATAACTATTATTCAAATCAATTTGAATACAAAAGACTTGGAGAGAAGCCAAGTAAGAAAACGCCATTGGAAACTATTCAGGAGTTAGTAGACAGATTTGTTGGAATGGAGATTATCGATACGACAAATAATTCTTGTACTATTCGTGAAATGGGCGAACCTAGTGCAAAAGAGTTTGATAATTCTTTAAGAAGAATATTCTTGCTTTTGATTGAATTATTTGATAAAGTTATGGAGTCTATTAAAAATAAGGGTGTTGGAGATATGAGTTTGTGTAAGAATCTCCATACTATGGATATTAATGTGGATCGATTTATTGATTATTGTTGTCGTATTAATAATAAGATTAATGATTCTAGTTTTCACAAGAATAAACCTATTATGTTTTCTACTTTATTTTTGTTGGAATTATTAGGGGATGAATTTAAGTATATTGGAAATCATCTTGCGAGATCAAAGAAGAAAGTAGATGAGGTCTTGTCTTTTGCTGAAACTGTTAAGAAGCATTTTGATAATTATTATCACTTATTTTATAAATTTGATAGAAAAGGAGTAATTGACTTTGGCGAAGAAGATTTTGAAATTTATAATGAACATTTTAATTGGAAGGAGTCTAACAATAAGGATGCGAGAAGTATCACTAGACATTTCATGCAGATTAGTAAGTTTACTTTCTGCTTAATGGAATTAAGAATTGAAATGGAATACTAAGATTTTTATACTTAATTTTTGCTCTAGTTTTATGATTTAGCCCTTTAGTCTATATCGCGATATTCTTCGCTTCAAAACGCTAAAGGAATAAAATAAACACTAGCCCTTTAGTGTAGCGGTCAAGCATATGGGACTCTGACTCCCATGACCCAGGTTCGAATCCTGGAGGGGCTATGATACATTTAAGCATCTTTTTAGGTAGATGCCAAATTCTACGCCCTCTTTTTTGTTGAAAAGGTGCGATAGCTCAAAAAATTTTACTCTTCTGATTTAAACAACATCAGTTACAAAACTTCAATTTCTCTTTGCAAAAGAATTGAAGAGTGAAATTTTTTCCACCAGTACAAGACATTTCGGCAAGTTTTTGAGCATTAAAAACTAGCTGGTTTGTATCTTTTTATCGTCGAATAACTTAATTTTAAATTAGAGATTTAGCTTTAAAAAGACCTCTATTCTAGAGAATAGAATTGATTAGCATATAAATCCTTAAAAAGACTTAATCTAAGTAATTTTATGGTTTGCATAAATGAAGGTCCAAGCAGAGAAGAGTTAGTAGCTTTTTTTAATTCGGATGGAATTCAACAAGATTCATTAGAATATGCTAGAGAAGCTGCTTCTCAATCAGGAAGACTTGTAACCTTTCAAGGAGTTTTTAGACAAGGATTTTTAGATAAACCTGATTTACTTATGTCTACTCCGTTTATTATTGCACAAAGTCCTGAAGCAATTTCAGTTAGACAAAATGGGGCTTTAGAAGGAGTTGTTATCGAATTGATGAAACAAGCTAATATACAAGAAGGAATAATTACTCCTCAAAGAATTGCTTTCAAGAAACTTTATGACCCAAGAGCAAGTCTTGTAAGAGTTAATCCTAATTCAATTTCTTATAAAGGTTTTTGTAAAGAAGATGGAATCTATAGAGGAAAATGGAAATTTTATTCTCCTATTGGAGACTTATCTCAAGAAGGAAATTTTGAATTAATGGAAGTTTCAAATTAATTGTTGTATACTTTCTTTTAATCCTTTTTCAGAAACTCGATACTGATTAGATCCTCTTTTATGCTCACGTTCTTGTCGTTAATGTCTTGAGGTTGGAGGGGCTATTATTTATTTAATTTTTTTTATTTTTTCGAAAATTTCGTCTTCTTGCTTTCTGCTTCTTCCGTATGTTTGACCAAATGTTACTAAAATATAGTTTATAGAATTCCAGTATTTTTTAGGAAATAGTTTTTCTAGGTCTTTTTCTATTCCTTCTTTATCTTCAAATTTTTTATTTGTCCAACCTAGTTTTATTGCAATTCTTGAAACGTGAGTATCGACTCCAATTGCTGCTTCATTCCGTGCTTCAACTAAAAATACATTAGCGGTTTTTCTGCCTACTCCTGGAAGTTTGATTAATTCTTCAATTGTTTCAGGTATTTTAATTTTAGAAAGAATTTGAGCTGTTTCTTTGATATGTTTTGCTTTTGTTTTATAATAATTTATTGAGTTTATTTGGTTTTCTATTTCTTTTATTTTTGCATTCCCCAATTTTTGAGGAGTAGTATATTTCTTGAATAGCTCATTGCAAACTTCTATTGTTTTTGTATCTCTTGTTTGAGCAGAAAGCATAATTGCGATTAAAGTTTGCCAATCTTTTTTCCAGCCTTCGGCTGCGAGACGTGGTTTTTCTTCGTGTTTATCTACGAGTTTTTTTAGTGCATTAAGTTGATGAATG
>Ga0172375_10011067_pt1 | contig 11562 bp, 12 predicted proteins | sample LakKiv1m_FD_114537 | JGI IMG/M metagenome (GOLD analysis project Ga0172375, IMG submission 114537) | Freshwater microbial communities from Kabuno Bay, South-Kivu, Congo - kab_092012_11.1m | ecosystem: Environmental > Aquatic > Freshwater > Lake | place: Democratic Republic of the Congo... | reverse complement strand
TCAAGATTGTCAGGCTAAAGAAATCGGATTTTTAACTTTTATCATGTCATGGTAATATTCAATGTTTCAATCCACGCTCCCGCGCGGGGAGCGACCAGTCTAACCCTGATGCAATTTCCACGTCAGAAAGTTTCAATCCACGCTCCCGCGCGGGGAGCGACCGCAAGGGGGGCAATGTGACGCCGGCAGAAGTCAAAAGTTTCAATCCACGCTCCCGCGCGGGGAGCGACAGTTACACTAAAAACATTTTAAAATCAAACTACTTAGCGTCCGCTTTTTGCGAACCTATTAAATCCATTAAGCCCAGACATTCAATTTTCAAAGAGCAATCAAAAAAATATCTTTATTCCAGAACAATTTTTCACTCATTGCGAACCTTACAGGCAGCCAGTGTACGCCGATAGTTCGCAATCGCAATTCAAACGATCAACGGACCCTCCTGATCAATCGGCTCTTTGGCTCCGACATGCTCAACCCGATGCTTATAGTTCGAACCCAAGTAATAAAATCTAAGACTGTCCTTCGCAGGGTCAATCTCAGAAATCAACCTGTCCTTCAGCTTTGCCCATTGTGCCGGATCGACAATGCATTCAAAGACCGAATACTGAACCCTCTGCCCGAAATCCTTGCATGCCCTTGCAACCCTTCTCAATCTCCGCTGTCCTTTTCCTTCGTCTTTCGCAACATCATAGCTCACAAGCACAAACATTTTTTCTCCAAGCACGGCACAGAGGCACAAAGATGCAAAGTGACAAAGTTCAATCCCTCTTGCCTACTTTTTTAATCAGGCTGCTAAGCATTCTTTCAATTTCCCTGCTCTGTTCATAAATCTTTTCAAAAGTATCTTTTGATAGATATTCTAAATTCAAACAAATCTCCAATTGAGTCTGTAATTCATACAAAGACCCAACTGATATTTGCAAGAAACGAGTATAGTCATTTGTGGAATGTCTGCCGTATCCCTCAGCAATATTGCTCGGTATCGATATGGCGCTCCTTCTTGTTTGCGATACCAATCCATAGAGTTCTTCTTTGGGGAACAATCTTGTTATTGAATAGATTTCGGTTACTAATGCCATTGATTTTTGCCATACAAAAAGATCCCTATAATTTTTCATTTTTCATCCTTTGTGCCTCTTTCGCTTTGCACCTTCATTTTTTATTTCCATATAAACGGCGGATAGCCGTCAACGTCTCCTCGCAGATATCTTGCCATCAGCAGCGCCTGTGCATAAGGCAGAAGGCCGATTGCAATCTTCTCTTTGAGGAACGGATGTTCAATCTCCTCCTGCTTGCGCTTCTGGTAAGCAATAAGAACCGTTTTTCTCGTTTCATCATCCATCCACACCGCGCCCGATTCTTTCTTCTTGAACCCCTTCCCTTGCACCTGACAGAGATTGATAAGCGAAAGGGCAAGACGGTCGGCGATATACGGCCTGAACTCCTCCATCAGGTCAAGCGCAAGGCTATATCTGCCCGGCCTGTCTCGATGCAGAAAGCCTACTGCCGGATCGAGCCCGACAGATTCTAAGGCAGAGCGCACATCATGCATAAGGATCGTATAGATAAACGACAGAAGGCAGTTCACGCCATCCAATGGCGGACGCCTATTTCTGTTGCAAAAAGTAAAATCACACTTCTGAGATGTGATCAGGTGATCAAATACCTCAAAATAAGCGTCTGCTGATTCGCCCTCTATCCCGCGAAGGACATCGAGCGATGATTCGGCTTGCAGCCTTCTCATCGCATTTGAAAGTTTTTGAGAAGCGCTCGTTATCGCATCAATGTCAATTTTCTCGGAATGATCCCTCAATAACCTTTGAAGAACAGTTCGGCAGTTAGCGATCTTTCCGGTCAGTATAGCCTTGGCTATATCAGCGGAAGAATTCATATCATCAGCCCGGCGATATTGCTCTCGCCTTAGAAGGACATTGCCTGACACAGGCCCCTGAACCTTCGCAAGAAAGCTGCCGTTTTCCGTGAGAAAACTTATTGCAACTCCATTCTCGGCACAAAAGCCCATGAGATATGGACTGCATGATACCTGACCGAAACAGACAATCCCGCCGAGCGTATGAACAGGCAGGCGCAAAGACACTTCTCCATTAATCTTGACAACAACGGTTTCCCCTTCTTTTGAGAGATAAGCGCCCTGAGTCGTCACAAAAAGATTGTTAAGAAGTTTCTTCATTCTTCATCCATTCCACGCTTTTTCGATTTTTCTATCTGCTTTGTCTTCTTAATAGCTTCAAGAAACTGTTTCTCCACATGCGAAGGCTCATCAAGATGCTTTTTCCTGTATTGCTCATATTCAGTATGAGCTTTTTCCAATGCTTTATCGTGAGTGATCTTTCCTGCATGAGTCAGGATGTCCCTGCCTGTGAGTTTTAAAAAATCGTCCAGCTTTGCAATCCAGTCTCTCATATGCATGGGCTTTCGGTTTAAGGCCTGAAGTTCGGCAAAGTCGAGATACATGTTTACAATTCGATTCAATACATCAAGCTCCTCTTCACCCAGATAATTCTTCGCAATTTCAGAATCGGCTTTGCGTAAAATAGCACCGCTCCAGTTTGTCATCCCCATATAAGGTTTTGATGCATCCGCCCGGCCATAAATTACTTCTGCGGCTGTCTTGCCGTGAGCTGCCCAGTGCATCTTGTTTTGAATGATCGAGAAAAATTCTTTTGACATGTCTGTATTGGGATCATAATCGATGCTTGTGGCATATATATCCAGCACCTTGCGCCAGAAAATTTTTTCCGATGAGCGAATGTCGCGGATACGCGCAAGAAGTTCATCAAAGTAATTGCCGCCTCCGGCCTGTTTCAGCCGTTCATCATCCAGTGTGAATCCCTTAATGATATATTCCCGTAGCCGTTGGGTAGCCCAGATGCGGAACTGTGTGCCGCGTATACTGTTGACCCGATAACCTACAGAGATTATGGCATCCAGATTGTAGTATTCTATGGCACGCTGGATACTGCGAGAACCTTCTTGTTGAACTGTTGCAAAATTTGCAATGGTTGCCTCAGGCCATAACTCCCCTGTTTCGTATATGTTTTTTAGATGGCGACTGATACCGGATTTATCTACTTGAAACAATTCCGCCATCTGGTTGAGAGAAAGCCAAACAGTCTCGTCCTGTAGCCTCACTTCGATCCTTGTTTTGCCGTCCTCCGTCTGATACAGAATCAGTTCGCTTTGAACAGGAGCTCGGTCTTTTCCCTTTTTCTTGCGCATTTTTTTTATTCCTCCTTTCCGGAGTTCGTAGAGTTCATAAGGTTTTGGAGTACTTAGGGTTTGTAGAGTTTTTAGAGTTAAGGCGTTCATACGAATTCTTTCTGAGATAGCTGGAAAATCCCATCAGCATCTTTGATGTTTCATCCACCAATTTGTAAAGTACTGCAAACTGTTCTTGAGTTATGTATTTCTGATCAAGAGCAACATATAAAGCAGATTGCATTTCGGCTGCCGAGCCGTGCGCTATAACAAGAAACTGAATGAATTCTTTATTTGTCTTTCTGGCAAAACCTTCTGCAATATTAAGCATTACTGAAACAGCAGCACGCCGAAGCTGGTCGCGCAAACCGTAATCTTTAGCAAACCTGCCGTCGTTGCTAATTTGATATACTTCTCTGACCAGCTCCCTTGCTTTCTGCCATGCAACAATATCTTCAAACCGCTCAATCTTTGCCATCTTTTCTCCTTTAATAAGAAAAGTTTTTAGAGTTATGAGGGTTCATAGAGTCTTCAGAGTCAATATCAGCACTAAACTCCATCAACTCTCTAATTCTTTAAACTCTCTAAACTTTTTAACTCTATAAACTCAGTAACTCTATGAACTCTTTTAACTCAATAACTCTCTAAACTCTCAACCGCTTTCATCAAATAACTACTTGCCTTCGCGCTCACCTTCGGCATACAAAGATTCGACAGGGAACAGAGCTTGCACTTCTTTGAGTATTCCGCCTTCGGAGTTATGCCGGATTCGATAAGGTCATGGACTTTTTTTGCTGTCTCTTCTGTCTCATTCCTCAGCCTTTCGTCGAAGACAACGTCCTCTCTGCGTCTTGTCTGCCCATAAAAAAGCGCGCCCTCTTTGATTTCAAGATTAAGCATATCTTCAAGACAGATCGCCTGAGCGCAAAGTTGAACCTTATCGCAGTCATCCATCTTGGGCTTTCCCCGCTTGTATTCCACAGGAAAAGGCTGCCACGTCCCATCATCTTGTTTGTGAAATTCAACAACATCGGCCTTGCCGATTAGCCCAAGCCTGAGCGACCGCAAAGGAACTCCGTAATCAATGCGAATCTTTCCCCTCACTTCCCTGTTTGCAGTATCAACCTTGTCGTGCATGATGCGTCCCTCGGCGGTGAAAAGATTTTCGCTCCATAATTGCTCGATGTGAATCAGCGCGCACTGCCGTTCGCAGAACATAAAGTGCTGCAAAGCTGAAAGCTGAATCAAATCGTCTTCAGAATACATTATTTTTTGATCTTTCTTTGCGATTCTTTCTCTCTCAGATAATTGTGAGAGGATACAATTGGTTTTTTTAGCCTCTTTTCCAATGCCTTTCTTGCATTGCCTGCAATACTTCCGCCTTCTTGTGCATCTGTTTTAAGTTTCTTCATTCCTTCAGAGTCTTCAGTGCGATGAATTTCCGTGGTTGAGCGCTCTCCAAGCATCGTAAAGATCAGCTCGAAATCATTCATATGGTCCCGCAGATTCTGCCGCTTGAGCCCTTTGAGCTTTTTATATTCCCCGGGAGTGACGCCGAAAGTTGCCTTTGATATCTCTGCTGTCAAAATTTCGTAGTCCTTTTCTTGTTCTGCTCCACGCTTCTGCCACTCATCGGTCAACTCTTCACGAATGGCTATGCCACGCATTCTTTTTTCAATCCAGTCGTCAGAATATCCTTTAAGCTTATAAAGCATCCGCGTCCTTTTTGTGGCAAGCTCCGGATTCTCGATCTCCTGAACGCGCTCATAACCCACTTTTGCCAGCCATCGTTTGAAAGGCTCGGCTTTGGGGGATGGGATAGATTGAATGAGACGAAAGATTCCTTCTGTGTTCCAACAATACATTTTTTGATTTCCACCGGCAGTTTTCATCTCCAACATAAGGGGTGGTACAAATTGTACCTCCCCTTTGTCTGTAAGCTTTGCCAGTTCTTCATCTCTCTGTTTCAAACGCTTGAAGTATTGAGCAGGATCATTAGAATCAGTCAATGATTCAATAACATCATTAATCACAAACCACCATTCGTTGTTGTGAAGCGTTCTTCTGATTTTTCTGCCCTTAAAAACCGCTAAATGTGTGTCCGTCATTTAACCTCCATAAAAATGTGCCGTAGCCCCCGTGAGGGGGGATGAGATGAGGAGTTGTCATAATTTCACATCAAGCATGACGCCCGGAGGCATATCGGATGGAGCGGGCACTGTTATTGTGTAATCACTGAAATTTCTCACAGGGTTTGTTTTTGCCTCAACCTTAATCTTATCGAACAGCATATGTGCCGGTGTATTCCCCATTGCAGAATCATGTTTAAAGACTATCAGCTTGCGGGTTGCCATCATACCGCGAGCAGCAGAACGGTCATGTTCAAACATATTAGAAAGCGCCTCCCAAAGGAGATTAAGATCTTCTTGTGAAAAACCGGTTTGGTTAGCTAAAGGGGCAGAGATAAATCCATGCGCCCTATAGAGTCCGTAAGGAACGGTGAATTTGCGGCCCATTGTTCTGTTATCGCCGGATTGCTTTTCGGCATCAGCGACGGTTGTCACAGCCATACGTGTTATAGAATGTTCGAGCGCAACAACAGGGTCAATTGAGCGGGCAAAAGTAAATTGAACAGGCCCGCGCACTTGACCTGCATTGGCTCCCGTTGACATAACCGCTCCGAATGTTCTGATATCAAAATAGTTCTTACATAAAAATGCCTTGGCTTTATCAACTTCGCCATTTTGTCCAGTGCCTTCCTTGTTTCTTTTCTTGCCATCGGCGGGATCAGCGGGTGCTTTTGTCAAATCAATATTGAGGTCATTATAAGCCTTGTCAATCGTGCTATTTAAAATAGCTTTTTCTTTCACAAAAATCATGTTAGGAGCTTTGTCTTCCGACTTTAGCTGTACATAATTCCTTATCTTCCGCTTGATGCACACATCAGTTACAAGCCCATGCCCGGATTCTGCATCCAAACGGGGAAGGTTCCCTGCATCTGGGTCTCCATTAGGATTTCCGTCTGCGACATCAAAAAGAAGCACAAAATCATACCGATTAGAAATTTCAGTCTTAGTAGTTTCAGTCATTGCTTTTCTCCTGTTTAAAGTTTATTGTTTGCTGTCATTGTCATTGTCTGTTTTTTTGTAAAAAAGTCCTGCCGTTGGTGATAATAGCCAATGGCGAACCGGCCTTGTTCGTGCAGGTCAAGGTGCGCCGGAAATTCATTAAAACGCCCGACGATTTCCCCAAGCAGCCGTTCAAAATACACCACACTGCCTTTGTCCATTTTTGCCAGATGATGATTCTTAAGACGCATGAGATTTGCGAATACCGTGACCGGGCTTGCACATGCAGAACCATAAAACCGTTCGCGTATTGTTGCGTCACCCTGAGCTTTCTCCTGAATCTTTTCGAGCGAGGCAAAAAGACGCCCGAGATGGTAGCCGATAGACGGCTGACTTAAATCAAGTCCCATTGTAACCTCCTTATGTTTTGGGTTTGGATGAAATCTATAGTATCTGTTTAAATACGCTTTAATAAGAGTGGCACGCACAGGTTTGACCCTATTTTCAGTGTCGCTATGAATTCTACGAAGTGCAGCCTGTAAAAGTGTGGCTGGATATGTCGCCCCTGTAAGAACTGATCGCATGAAATCGCCGGCAAGATTAGGCTGGATATTCTCGCTTTTATCCTGTGTGGCGATATTTACCAGCAATCGCCAAAGTGAGTAAAACTCCGGCTCTTTTGGAGGCTTGACTATAGAGAGGTCTTCAAAGTGCTGTCGAATCTTTTCCGCAAACTGCCCGATGGTTCCAGCCTGCCAAAAACGCACGGCAATACGGGCTGCGTTAGGAGCGAGCCCAAGCACATAGAAACGACTATCACTCTCGTCATTACAATAAGCGCCTGAACTGACTGACTCAAAGAGGGACCTTACTTTTCTGGTTCCTGCTTCGGGATCATCTTTAGGTGGTTCTGAAAAAAAGAGAGAAAAATCTGATTCAAAGGCAGTTTTCCTTTCTGACCAGAAGATGGTAGAGGCGTCGCCGATGGTCATGCGTTGAGACCCAGACTTTAGTAATGTATTTAACGCAGTGACATACGCAAACTCTGTTGACTTTATAACAGGTGCGTTAAAGCCCTGTTCTTTACCATATGAATCATACCCGCAGTTTTTTTGAAAACCAACTAAACATTTTGTATCTTTGTTGATGGGTGTTCTTCCATGCGTTCTTACAATCTCGCCTTTTTCTCCTGTAATGATACAGACACCAAAAACGCTATCGGCTTTTTCAGAATCATCCTCCTCGCCCTCACGAACTATTGAATCCTTGACATATTCTTGTATTTTTGCTCGGCAAGGTATTGGTACTAAATCGGTGTCTAATCTAAATGCCATATTACATTGCGGAGCTTTCAGGCATTCTTGAAACTCCGGAGTCAAAATCGTTTTCTTAACGCCATCATTTTTATAAAATTGAATTGCCGCGTTAACTCCTGCATCTTCTTTTAAATTATCTGGCAAATTATTAAGGCAATCGAGCCATGTTTTATGTTGTTTTGAGGATTTATCATCATCAGATGGTTGCCCAAATAAATATCCAATATGATCCCAAAGCAAAAAAGTTGTCTCATAACTTTTACTACCACTCCTTCCTTTTGATCGTGGTAAAAGAAATTTCTTTGCAATTAATCTCTTGCCTATTTTCTCTCTGGTATCCTCAATGCTGATAAGTTCACCATTAAGATTGATTACGACAAGAAATTGCAATTCTTTTATTTCAAATCCCTCTGGCGCAATTCCACTATCCGGATCTGTTGCCTTCCGGTCATAATATTCTTTAAGCGCTTGAAGTATCATCCTTTCACCTCCTCGCTGTTTCGTGGCGGCACTTGAACAACACCTTCCTTGATTGCCGCTCTAAAAAACAACGGCATTGGATTATTCACATCCTCAAAGTTCATATCGTAAAGCATAAAACCGAGATCGCGCGATTCGGCAACGGGGGGAGTCAATTCGCTTGCAGAATCTACCAACTTAAAATCGCAGGCAAATTCCCTGCACCCCATGTATGGGCGATGAAAGCATTGCCCTTTTTTTGCACGGCGTTCAAACATTGCAGCATACTTTGCTTCTTTTTCGTCGGCGTGAATAAATTGCGACTGCTCTTCCGCATCAGCCCAGAATTCAGACGATACAGCACGATTATGTTTGCGCTCTTCTGGAGGAATGAACTCAAATCTCGCATAGATGCGGTAACGCACATCGCGTAAAAAAAGACCGGCGCGCTGTTGTCGCTCCTCTTCAATAAAAAAGCCCATCGGAGCCCCAGCCACACCGGAAAGCTGAGCCTGTGTAGGCCCGCTCATTTTTTTGCCCACCTCATTGCGCCGCACCGACATCCATTTTATAGGATTTAATACCTCAATTTTTGATATATGCCATCGTATTGCCGGTTTCCAAAGAATAGCCTCATAAATAGCCCGCGCTGCCGACGGAGTTATTACATCGTAACTGACACGCTCAACCTTCATTTCAGGCCGGGTGAAACAGGCATAATCACCCCATACTTCAAGACACCAGTCTTTCATAATGCCTCCTTTTATAAAATAAACAATTCCGGATTATCAGGCATCTCGTCCACAATAAGCCCTGTTATTTTGTCATACTGCATATTTGTTGTAACCGCGAAAACATTAGGAATTATTTGCTCAATTGCCCCTTGACTTAACAACGTTATGAAATCTCTGTTGTAAACATTCACCGAATAGCGCTGAAGTTTCCGCAGAAGCCAGCGTTCCGGTCCCATAGATTTCAATATTCCTATAAACTTTTCACCATCACCATAACGGACGAGGATGGTCTTTTGCGCCTTGTCGTCAATGATACGAAACTTTTCAGCAGCGGTGCGAAACTGGATTCCGCATTCAAGGGGATCTGGCTTTAGCAGTGCAAGGATTTCATGAGTATCGAGAGAATTAACCTTCCAATAAAGATCAGCAAAAAACTTTTCAAAAATAGGATGATCTAATGGATCAGCAAGCCCGGCCTTTAGCATGTTTGAGGTAGTCTCGGATGCTTTCCTTAAAATCCCCGGCGGTGATTTCTTGGGCGGAATAAATACCACTACGCGGCCTTTTGTCAATTTTCCTTCCCGATTGCACCGGCCTGCTGCTTGCGCTATAGAATCAAGTCCGGCAAGAGCTCGGTAAACAACGGGGAAATCTATATCAACACCGGCCTCCACCAGTTGCGTGCTGATAACCCGCACCGGCAAACCCTCTCTAAGCTTCTGCTTGATTTCAGAAATAATCTCGCTTCTGTGTTGACCGCACATAAGCGCAGAAAGATGGAATGTTCCCATGGGCATTAGCTTATGCAGATTGCGGCAGCTTTTGCGGTCAGAAACAACGCAAAGCACTTGTTCTTCTTTTAAAAGTTCTGCCGCTAATTCTTCCCAACTTGTAGCTTTTGTCCAATCCTGTGGGGTTTCAACATTAACTCTTTTCAGATTCGAATAGAGATATGGGACATCGCTGATAATCTCCCTTACGGAATCCTTGGGTAGTCCGTTGAAGCCTTCTCTGCTTTCGAAAGCCGGCTGCGTGGCTGTTGAAAATACAAAAGAGACATGGTAATGCTTTCTCAATAAATTCATTGTTTGCAAAATAGGCGCGAGGTATTCAGTTGGAACCAGTTGTGCCTCATCCAATATCACCACGCTTCCTGCAATGTTATGGAGCTTGCGGCATCGTCTCGGCTTGGCTGCAAAAAGACTTTCAAAGAATTGCACCGATGTTGTAACAATAATCGGCGCATCCCAATTTTCGGCTGATAGCCGGGCTTTGGAAGAAGAGTCATCTTCATCAAGATTTGAATGATGTTCAATCACCTGATCGCCGCCAACGGCTTCCCTGAACACTTCTGCATTCTGCTCAATAATGCTCGTATAAGGAATCACATAAATAACACGGCGCAACTTGTGTTTGACAGCATGTTCAAGCCCGAAGGCAAGACTCGAAAGGGTTTTACCTCCTCCAGTGGGAACGGTAAGAGAAAAATGTCCGGGTTTAAGGTTGGCGGCGGTTCGGCAAGCGGTCAAAACCTCATGACGAAGGGCATTCACAGAAGTTTTATCAGCAGAGGCAATCTTGCCCGCCATATACGAATTGAATCGTTTCAGAAGGTCGTCCATTAGCAGGTATCCTCCGCGCTGCTCGGCCTTCCCTTCGCCCATATAAGCCTCAGTATCGAGAAAATCGGCATCTACCAAAGAAGAAAAAAGCATCCGAATCCAAAGTGAGAGATCAAGCCCATTATTATCAAACTTCCACGGCGGGAGAATCGGATTGGCCTTCATTATGGCAGCCCGCAACTCTTGCGATACATCCTCGGTGGTCGTCTTTTGCAGGCGAAATGAAAGCGCACTTTGTCCACCTGCTTCATCAGGATACCAATCAGGCAATCCTGCGTGATGTCCGGCAACGCAATAACTGAGTATCCTCCCAATTCCCTTTCCGAGAAGCTCTTCCGTCAGTTTAGCTCCATGGCAGGAGTGCTCAACCTTGCCTGGCTTTCCCTCCAGATGAGCCTCTTCATCGTATCCGCTTTTTCGAGAGAGATAACTTTGCCATTTTTGAGGTTCTTTGCCTGCATCATGGGCTATGCCTGCGGCATAACCCCAGCTTCCGCTTCCAAAAAATTCCGCGAAAATACTTGACTGTTTGGCGACATCCAGCGCATGATCGTCAAGTAAATGTGGTTCTGCCCAGGTTCCATCTTTGTGTTGTTTTACATGAGCTATTCTTTTACCCATTTAAAATCTCTCAATGTTATCCAGCAATAAGATTAACAGTTATCACAAAGACGCTTCGCCTTTGACAACAGTAAGGCATCTTTGAAAAACTTCCGAATACTTCCCCAAATCATGCCACAATCCTGCAAGATATCCCCACTTCTGGATTCCCGCCTGCCTGCCGGTAGGCATGGCGCGGGAATGACAGAGAAAAAGGGGATGCGCTTCAAGCTCCTGCCACTCGCTCTCCGACTTTCCCTCAACGCTATGGGCGAAAAAATTTTTCATCCTTCCCCTGCCTGCTCTCATTTTACCCCAAGACCTCCCCCATAGGATGTCCTATGTTTTTTAAAAAAATGCTAATCGAGACTGTTCATATAGCCATCTATTTCAGACTTGAATTCTTCAACTGTGCTTTTGAGAGATTTCGCAAGGGGCTTCAGTTCTTCCCATCTCAGCGTGAAGCTATAAGCGTGAACAAAAAAATGCCTGAACGAAAGATAATTTGACAGGGTTTCGTATAATTTCTCGGATATAATTTTTC
>Ga0172375_10011066_pt1 | contig 11565 bp, 10 predicted proteins | sample LakKiv1m_FD_114537 | JGI IMG/M metagenome (GOLD analysis project Ga0172375, IMG submission 114537) | Freshwater microbial communities from Kabuno Bay, South-Kivu, Congo - kab_092012_11.1m | ecosystem: Environmental > Aquatic > Freshwater > Lake | place: Democratic Republic of the Congo... | reverse complement strand
CCAAGCCCTTTGCCGACATTTTAAAGAGCAAGGCGTTTGAAATGCTTTGCATTGGTAGATACACCCACCTGTAACACACGTTATAGGATGCAGTTAACATTTGTTAAGAAAAAAGTATCGGCAATGCTGCCTGATAATTATGCTGACAATTTTTCATTTACTCCCCATAGCTTCTTTAAATGAATGTTGACTCGATACTGTTTTAATGCTTGAGTTTCGAGTTTAACATAGCAAGCAATTATTTTGCCATTTAGAGTTGTACAAAAAGCGGCGAAAACTAGTTTTTTAGTAAAAAAAAAAGGCAGGCTACAAAGCCTGCCTTTATAAGAATTGTTGTGTTAATTGTCGCGCAAACCTCTATCTACCGTGACCCAAACGGCGCGTTGTCCACGTTTTTTCTTGATTGCGCGAACGGTTCCTGTAATGGTTGTGCCAACGTTCATTAGCCAATAAACGATTGGGTACCAGACCATCCAGTAGTAATAACGCCCCACGCCACCACTTTGACGTTCATAGCGTGAATCAATGGCTAAACTCACACCAAACTGCAACAAACATGTCACGCTGAGCAGCATACTTGTCCAACTTGGACTTAAATAATGCAATGATTTATCCATTGTCGCAGTGAAAAATTCTATTGGCGCAAAAAGCAAATGACACAAAATCAAAAATGCCCATGTTACGCTGATTAAACATTCGCCATAAAGTAGCCACATTCCGCGAGATGACCAGCGAAACAAACTTTTAAAATAACGCAGCAACACTTCACTGCCACCTTGCGACCAACGAACACGCTGTTTCCAAAGTCCATTCATCGTTTCAGGCATCAACACCCAGCAAAGTGCGTTCGGTTCAAAACGAATTGTCCAGCCAGCTAGTTGCAATTTCCAACTAATATCAATGTCTTCGGTAATCATGTCGTTGCTCCAATAACCCACGTTATGAAGCGCGGTTTTGCGAAACGCCGCAATCACACCTGAAACCGTAAAAACTTTGCCGTAAGAGCGTTGCGCCCGTTTAATCATCCCGACAATTGCTGAAAATTCACCAACTTGAATACGTCCTAAAAGTGTAGAACGATTGCGAATTCGCGGATTGCCTGTGACTGCGCCAACGTTGGGATTTTCTTGAAAATGCCGAACCATCCAACCCACCGCGTCAGGCGATAAAAGGGCATCGCCATCAATGCAAACTAAAATTTCACTTTTAGCAAGCAACGCCGCCGTTCGCAAGCCCATCGCTTTACCTTGATTGGTCGCTAAATTGACTACACGCAAATTGTCATATTTTTCCGCAAGTTCATGCAGAATTTCGAGGGTGTTATCTTTGCTGCCGTCGTTAATGGCGATAATTTCAAAATTCGGATAATGCTGTTGTTGCAAAATACCAATCGTTTCACGGACGTTTTCGCCTTCGTTATAGCAAGGAATCAGAATGGAAACAGACGGACATTCTTCTTTTTTTAAATTCGGCAAAGACGATTGATGCCATTCATAACGCAAACAAAAAATAATCGCGCCAAACATCCAAACATACGCCATAAAAAGCGGATAGTAATAAATGAAATCCTCAATTTGCCGATCAATTGGCGACCACCAAGTTATGAAAATCTGCCAATTATTTAAAATTTCCGTATAAAAATTCATAAGTTATTGCAATTCAGGCAAAGAAAAGTGTTGTTTCAAATCGTCCAAACGCGGTTGGTCTTCAAACACGTTATCAGGGTAATAACCGATATGTTTTGCGCCCAGTTTTTTCAACAAATTCAACTGTTCAACAAATGTTTTACTCGGAATTTTTTGTTTTGTTTTCCAATCGACCGCTTGTAATTCAAACACCATTTTTTTCAAACCATCTGGCTCTTTTGCGGCGGTTTTGACGAGAGTTGTCAGCCATTCATTCGGATTTTTCGCTTCTTCCATAAACGGCATGGCTTCAATGGCAACGTAATCATAATGATTTAAAAAGGCTTTGAATGATTGTGCGTACCATTCTTCGCTGTAAGGTTCTAGCAAAGGCAAGGCGTAAAAATTTCGTGCTGTTTGAATATAGGGACGGTAAAAACGCACGCGATTGGTTAATTCATCGGTAAATTGCGTAATCAAGTCAGTTTTATGTTTTGCCCATTCCAAGCGGCTTTTGCTGGTTGCACGCAATTTGTTGATGTCATCAGAAATTCCCCAGACCTGTTTGCCATAAGCAAGCGCGGCAGGTGACGCATCTTCAAAATCAGACAAAATGCCATCATCGTGAAAAAGTACACCGTCAAAATTGCAGTATCTACCTAAATCTTCGTAAATTTCAGCAACGTATTCCCGCGCATTTGCGTTAAACGGTGAAAGACGGGTGTAAATATGGCTAGAGGTTTGTGCTTTTCCATCTTTGAATTCTTGAACGTACCACGATTTTTCAATGTCTTTGCTTTGGTACGCCATAATCGGTAGCCACGCATAAACGCGCACCGCAGCGCGTTTTTTGAGTTGCCACGCGACGCGATTAAATAAATCTTGGCGCACAGGTAAATGACGATTTGGAAAATACAACGCTTCGGCATTACCGTCGCCATCAGGATCGGCAAAGGCTTGTAAATACACGTTATTGATGTGCATTTCTTTAATGCGTTGCACAAGCAAACCGATATTTTTTTCAGTTTGCTCTGGATCTGTGTCGTACAAATAATCCATATCAACGTGAGCAACTCGCGCGTGTTGTTCAACGCGCAAGCCTGTCACAATTTCCGCAAATTTTGGCACTTTCGGGTCATCAACAATAATCAACCGTTTTAAAACATCTAAATCTGCAAGCGTATTGAAGCCATCAACCAAGCCCATCGTGATTTGAAAACCTGCTTCTTTTGCCGCAGCAATCGTCATTGCATTGTATTCACCGTAAGGCCAAACCATCACACGCGGACGAATTCCTGCATGTTGAAAAATAAAATCGGAACTCTTGAGCATTTCAGCGCGAATTCTGGTGCGATATTGTTCATCATTTTCGTAAATGAGCATCGGGTCGTCGTAAAGACGAGTAACCGCTGCGGCTTGGGTATTACCTTGTGGATTGGCAACGATGCCATTGTGAAAACTGTAAGTATGCGAGGCAATTTCAACTAATCCCGAATTAGCGACTTCGCGCACTTGTTCCCAATTCATCAATGGCTTGCCTGGATCGTCAGCAGTTACTTCGCCGTCCATCCATTTGCCAACCAGCGCAACGGACGCGGGATAATGATATTTTTTCAAAAGCGGAAAAACTTTGGTGTAAAAACTTAAATAACCGTCATCAAAGGTAATTAAAACCGCTTTTTCAGGCAATGTTGATTTGCCTGCCGCTGCATCTAAAACCGTTTGCACACTCACAACGCTGTAACCATTTTTCTTGAGCCACACAAATTGGTCTTCTAAAAAATGTTTATTCACTTCCATTCGGTCAAACGGCGCGACAACGTCTTCTTCGTCAATAATGTCGTGATAATTTAAAACTAAAAAATGCCCGTCTTTACTGTGAACAAATGGGCTGAAAATCAAAAATACGAATAAAAAAATGGTGCGAGTCAAACGGGAAAATCTATTCATTTAGGTGCGCTCAATTCTAAAAAACGACGAGAGTTGTTAATAACAGGCGGCAAACCATCTGTTGGAGATAAAGACGGTTGCAATTTTGGTGCCGCAGGTTTTTCTGGCGCAGGCTCAAGTGATTCTTCTTCATCGAGTAAATCAATATCGTCTTTAGTTGGAACGTTACCGTCGTGGACAAGGTATTCACGACGTTGCTGATAGGCATTTTTAATGAAATTGTAACGATCCCCTCCAGCGGCTTCGTTAATCATTTTTTCCGTTCCCATCAAATTTGCACGAGTATTGGTGACATCTAATGCACTCAAGCCAGCTGTTCCTGCTGAAAGTGCCAAACCGCCACCAAATACAAACGTGTAATTAAAGGGATTGAGTAGCGCATCACCGAGCATTCCAACCATGTCACGCGGTGAACTAGGTCCTACGAAGGGCAGCATTAAAAAATCTCCTGACGGAACGCCCCAAAATCCTAAGGTTTGCCCGAAATCTTCATTGTGTTTAGGTAAATCAATCATGCTAGCAACATCGACAACACCTAAACCGCCAGCTGTCGTATTAACAATAAAGCGACTGGCATCCATACCGCTTTGGGTAATTTTGAATTGCAATAAATCGTTAACGGTTACGCCAATGTCCTCGATATTGCTAAAAAAATTGGTTACGCCTTTTTCAACTACTTCTGGCGCAACCGACATATAACCTTTGGCAAGTGGCTTTAGAATCGCGCTATCAACTGATTCATTAAATGCGTGAATACTGCGGTTAAATCCTTCAAACGCATTATCTTTTTGAACAGTCGTTTCTTTAACAGGAGTAGTTGAGCAAGCCACGCTAAAAAGTACAAAACTGGTAGTGAAAATTTTCCGTAAAGTCATAAACTTAAATGAGGGCAAAGTGACTGGGCGTTTTTTTGAAGTTGAGCCTATTTTACGGCTTTAACTGTTTGTGAGTGCAAATTTTAGCAAAAATGCAGTAAAAGAAGAGAATAAACAAAAAAGGCAGCATTTGCGTTGTAAATTCAGGTTACAACGCAAACAACGTTTGGATTTACTTGCGATTAAGGAGTGCTTCTATTTTCGCTGTTAAACGTTCTATATCAACAGGTTTTGTATCATAATCATCACAGCCACCTTCAAAAGCTTTTGCTTTTGCCACATAAGAAGGCATCGCATGTGCTGAAACGACTAACACGGGAATATGTGCTGTCGCTGGATTTTTTTTAATCAATCGCGTTGCTTCTAAACCGTCCATTTCAGGCATATTCATGTCCATTAAAATTAAATCAGGTAATTCAGCTTGCGCTTTTTCAACCGCTTCTTGTCCGTTTAGAGCCAGTGTTATGGTGTAATTTTTACGTTCTAAACGGCGCGAAAGCATATCGCGATTCATTTCATCATCTTCAACTAAAAGTATTTTTGCCATGTTACAACTCCGATTTTTTACAAAATGAATTTTTAAGGTGTGTCTTCTATGTTTATTTGGGTAATAAGGGGTAAATCAATGGTAAAAGTTGAGCCTTCTAAAATAACGCTCTCTACCGTAATGTTTCCGCCCATCATTTGACAAAGTCGCCGACTAATGGCAAGTCCTAATCCTGTGCCACCATATTTTCGCGTTGTAGACGCATCAGCCTGAGTGAAATTTTCAAATAATTTGCCTATTTGTTCTGGCGTTAAACCAATCCCTGTATCTGAAACTGAAAAGACAATTCGCGCTTGCGCGTTGTCGGTAATATAATTTTCAACTGTCAAGTTAATCAAACCATTGCGGGTAAATTTTGCCGCATTACTAATTAGATTAAACAGAATTTGTTTTAATTTTGTGACATCTGAGTGCATCGTTTTATAAAACAAATTACTTTGAATCTCAAATTGATTGTGATTTTTTTCAACAAGTGGACGGATAATCGTTTTTACATCGTTGATTAAATTTTCAATTTCAAATTCTTCAATGAATAAATCCATTTTGCCTGCTTCAATTTTCGATAAATCTAAAATATCGTTAATCAATTGCAATAAATGTTTGCCTGCATTGTGAATTTTGTTTAAATCTGAGACAAAAACAGGCTGTCCAATTTCTTGTGCGTCTTCTTGTAAAATTTCGCTATAACCAATAATCGCGTTTAAAGGTGTACGAAGTTCGTGGCTCATATTCGCTAAAAAATCCGATTTCATTTGATTGGCTTCTTCCGCAAGTTCTTTTGCCTCACGAATTTCATTTTCAATACGTTTGCGCTCGGTAATGTCACGCACTAACACGCAAGTACAAACGCCGCCTTGATTCAAATTTGGCAAATCGTTGAAACTGACTTCAGCGGGGAATTCGCTGTCATCTTTACGAATTCCTGTTTCGGCACGAATGAGTTCGTTTAAATTTTTGAAATAAAGCTCACGCGAACCATAACCAAAAATCTCACCTGCTCGTGAATTGCATAACACAATCTCACCTTGTTCATCAGTCACAATAACGGCATTCGGTGTGGCTTCGATAATACTGTGGAACCAAGTACGCTGATCACGCAAGGAATCTTGCATTTGTTTTAAGCGAATATGAACTTTAATTCTTGCTAACAAAATTGCAGGGTTTAAAGGCTTTGTAATGTAATCTGCCGCGCCCAAATTTAGACCGTAAATTTCTTCACCGATTTCCGATTTAGAGGTGAGCAAAATGACAGGAATACGCTTTGTTTCATTATCAGCTTTTAAAATTTTGCAAACTTCATAACCATCCATTTCTGGCATCACAATATCTAGCAGAATTAAATCGGGTTGAGAATTAGACAATGCAATTTGAATCGCTTTTTCACCGTTATCTGCGGTTTTGACACGATAAACATCTTTGAGCAAACTCTTTAAAAACATTAAATTGTCATGCGAATCATCAACTACAAGTACCGTTGGCTTTTCTGCAAAATAGGATATTTCTGTCATTTTTTAAGGAAAAAGTTAGGAGGAATTTTGTTGCATCAAATCCATTGTGTAAAAACTTAATTAAAAATGCTGATCGTTGTAAAACACGTTTGGTTTTGAGAATACACAAAATTAACGTGTGCTACAATTCATCAACAAAATAACAGATGGGATTCTAAAAAAAGCGGGTCAAAATTACATATTCCTAATTCAACAAACGCATTCCTACCCAAAATTTAACGCTTTTCAGAAATTCTCGCCGACCATTTGCAAATTTTGCAAGATTGGCAAATTTGAACAAAACCAAATGGATAAAAAATCATGAGCAACGACGACATTTTTATAACTTCGATTCACGTTAAAAAAGTGCGTAATCTTGAAAATTTCGACATTCCGTTAAGTGAAGAAAGGAGACAACATTTGATTATCACGGGAAAAAATGGAAGTGGTAAAACGAGTTTGTTGTTGGAAATGGATAAGTTTATTAGTGAAACGTTATTACAGCCTCCTAGCTACTATTTTAATATGTCCAATGCTGTAAAAAACTCATTGGAAAATCTAAAAAATATTCAAGATAGAAATTACAAAGTAAGCATTGAAAATAATATAAACAATTTTCTTTTAGCTATTGCTCGTTATGGAGAAATTGAAATTAGTTTTCATAATTCAATTCCGATAACTAAAAATTATTTATATGTTCTTTTTAAAACTAAGCGTAGCAACCAACCAACTTTACCCAATGGTATAACAAAAATTGATTTAAAAAATTTTTCTACTGAATCAAAAATCAACCAACATTTCATCCAATACATTGTTAATTTAAAAGCCGAACGTTCTTTTGCAAAAGATGACAACGACAACGAAGCTGTAAAACGAATTGATGAATGGTTTGAACGTTTTGAAAATCAATTAAGGATTTTATTTGATGCGCCTGATTTGAATTTAGTTTTTGACCGCCAAAATTACAATTTTCACATTCAAATCGGAAATAACGAGCCGTTTGCATTTAATGAATTATCAGACGGTTATTCGGCTGTGATTAGCATTGTCACGGAATTGATTTTGCGAATGGAAGCCAATGGAAACAAAGCCTACGACCAGCAAGGCATTGTGTTAATTGACGAAATCGAAACGCATTTACACGTTGCGTTACAAAAGAAAATTATGCCGTTTTTGTGTGATTTCTTTCCAAATGTACAGTTTATTGTCACGACACATTCACCGTTTGTGTTGTCGTCGATTAGCGATGCCGTGATTTGTGATTTAGAAACCAAAGAAGTTATCACTGACCTTTCTGGTTATTCTTACACCGCCTTAGTTGAAAGTTATTTTGATACGGATAAATACTCACAAGAAATTAAAAACAAAATTGCTCGATTTGAAGAGCTTTCAACAAAAGACATTTTGAATGAACAAGAAGAAGACGAACAAGACGAGTTAAAGCATTATTTCAATAATTTACCGAAATTTTACGCTGATGAGTTAGAAGTCAAATTACAACAAATTCGATTACAAACAATGGCGCGTAAAGGATAGGAAACATGATTTATTTTGAAAAATCACAACCTGCGCCTGAATGTTTGGAAAAAGAAAAATCGAAAAAAAGCGGTAATTACAAATGCGCTGGTGTCTTAAAACGTTTAAAAGATGATTTCAAAAATAAATGTTACATTTGCGAAAGCAAAGCACCAACGACAATTAACGTTGAACATTTTAAATCACATCAAGGCGATTCTGATTTGAAATTTGACTGGAATAATTTGTTTTGGTCATGTGGTCATGTGGTCATTGTAATAACACGAAACTGGCTTTATTTGACGATATTTTAAATTGCACGGATTTGAATGATGATGTTGAAAATGCGTTGAAGTATGAGGTCAAACTATTTCCTCATGAGCCAGTAAAAATAGAAGCATTAAACAACGATCCAAGAACAGAAAAGACAAAAAAATTATTACTAGCTGTTTTTAATGGCGGGACGACTTTAAACAAAAAAATGGCTGCGGCTAATTTACGCAAAGCTCTTATAAAGGAAATAAGAAATTTTCAGAATTATTTATTTGAATATGATGATGCTTATGATGAAGATGATAAAAATCATGCCCTAAGAAAAATAAAATCACATTTAAATTCAGCCTCAGCTTTTACCGCATTCAAACGGCAAATAATCAAAAACAATTCCAAATTATTGGCAGAGTTTGGTTGTTATCTTAAAAGTGGCGAAGTTAATGTAACGTTATAGGGATAATGGCGATGGCATTCATTGGCACGCCATTGATGAGTAGATATTATTTCCAAAAACTTTTGGGTAAGCCTTCTAGCGAAAGCCCAAAATCATTACAAAAATGGTTAAACAGCCGTGAACCTGTGGGATAAAAAATGGATTATGATTTGCTAATTGTCGGCGGTGGACTGGCAGGAAATTGTTTAGCGTTAGCGTTGAAAAATAGCGGTTTAAAAATCGCCATTGTCGAAGCTCAAGAACGTGAACTTTTACAAACAGCGGTCATTGGTGATAGAGCGTTAGCGTTAGCCGCTGGCACAGTCGATGCGTTAAAAACTTTAAATTTATGGCAAGGCGTAGAACACGCGGCAACGCCGATTCGAGAAATTCACATTTCGGACAAAGGACATTTTGGTAAAACACGCCTTTTTGCCGAAAAAGAAAATGTCACTGCACTCGGTTATGTTATTACCGCACGAGATTTAGAAACACATATTGCAAACCAAATCACTAGCATAGAAAACATAACGCTTTATTCTCCAGCGCGATTAGTGGGTTTAATGGCAGATGAAAAAGCGATGTTTGTCTGTTTAAAACAAGGCGAACAATCGTTGAATTTCACCGCAAAATTAGTAATTGGCGCAGATGGTGGACAATCTTCTGTACGGCAGTTACTCAATATTGAACAGCATTTTTCTGATTATGAGCAAACGGCTTTAGTTACAACAGTAACTGCTACAAAAGCGCATCAAAATGTCGCTTATGAACGCTTTACAGGCTCAGGACCTTTGGCATTATTGCCGTTAAACACGCATGATTGCGCGGTGGTTTGGACACGAAAAAATGACGAAGCCAATGCGTTAATGCTCGGCAGTAAAACCGATTTTATTGACCAGTTGCAAACGTGTTTTGGGTGGCGATTAGGGGAGCTGAAATTGAGTGCGCAGCGTCGTGCATTTCCGTTGTCCCTAATTCGTGCAGAAAAGATGGTTTCGCAACGGGCAGTTATTATTGGCAACGCCGCACATCAATTGCATCCCGTCGCAGGGCAGGGGTTTAATTTGGGTTTGCGTGATGTGATGGTTTTAGCGCAAATGCTGCAAAATCATGAGGGTGATATTGATGAAAGTGAATTTTTAAATCGTTTTTCACAACATCGCACTGGGGATCAAAATCACACTATTCAATTTACGGATACAGTGGTACGGTTGTTTTCTAACGAATGGCTAGCGTTAGCCGCTGCGAGAAATTTAGGACTTGCGATTTTGGATGTGTTGCCATTTGCAAAAAGTATTTTGGCGCGGCACGCAATGGGTTATAAAGGGTAAATTTTTTATTTTTCTGAGGATAAGAGCATGGCAGAAATTTTTTTTGTATTAACCGTTATTTACGCAGCGTATGTGATTGTTATCACCTTAACAGATAAGAAAAAAGAACATGTCATTGATGACAGCGCGGAGGCAATGTTTTCTGTGCCACATGTAAAACCATTGATTCCTGAAAATATCAAGGCGCAACCGATAGAAAAAACTGTTTCAGTGGCAAAAACCGCAAAAGTTGCGGGGAAAAAAACGGGGTTGAAAAATCCACAAACAGGGGAAATTGCAACCAATTATGCAAACTACAGGTTTATGAAACGCTGGATTAAAGAAGCGTTAGTCGCAGAAGGCTTACTTGAAAAAATTTATAAAAATAATGAGCTAGAGGCACAAGTTGAAGTAAAAATTAAAGAAGCCTTAGTGCAGTTAGAAACGATTGAGCGTTATCAAAGTTAAGAATTTTTCTTGTGATGGATTTCACAGTTTTGACAGTTATCTATGTTTTGTCACATCAGTTGCAGTAGAATCAAAACCGATCTTAAGTTGTTGGTCGCTTAAGAATTTTTAACAAAATAATGAGGATACGAAAATGGCAGATTTACCAAATCAACCTGCGAATAATCAACCAGGTCAACCAAACAATCAGCCTGCAAATGGTCAACCAAATGCACAACCTGTAAATGGTCAGCCAAACAATCAGCCTGTGAATAATCAACCAGGTCAACCAAACAATCAGCCTGCAAATGGGCAACCAAGCACACAACCTGAAAATGGTCAACCAAATGACAAGCCTGCGAATACTCAACCAGGTCAACCAAATAATCAGCCTGCAAATGGGCAGCCAAGTACACAACCTGTAAATGGTCAACCAAATGGCAAGCCTGAAAATGGTCAACCAAACGACAAGCCTGTGAATGGTCAACCAAACGACAAGCCTGTGAATGATCAGCCAAATGACAAGCCTGTGAATGGTCAACCAAATGACAAGCCTGTGAATGGTCAACCAAATGACAAGCCTGTGAATGGTCAACCAAACGACAAGCCTGTAAATGGTCAATCAAATGACAAGCCTGTAAATGGGCAACCAAACGACAAGCCTGAAAATGGTCAGCCAAACGACAAGCCTGTAAATGGTCAACCAAATGACAAGCCTAAAAATGGGCAACCAAGCGACAAGCCTGTGAATGGTCAACCAAACGACAAGCCTGTGAATGGTCAACCAAACGACAAGCCTGAAAATGGTCAACCAAATGACAAGCCTGTAAATGGACAACCAAACGACAAGCCTGTGAATGGTCAACCAAACGACAAGCCTGTAAATGGGCAACCAAACGACAAGCCTGTAAATGGACAACCAAATGACAAGCCTGTAAATGGGCAACCAAACGACAAGCCTGTGAATGGTCAACCAAATGACAAGCCTGTAAATGGGCAACCAAACGACAAGCCTGTAAATGGTCAACCAAATGACAAGCCTAAAAATGGGCAACCAAGCGACAAGCCTGTGAATGGTCAACCAAACGACAAGCCTGTGAATG
>Ga0172375_10011065_pt1 | contig 11565 bp, 11 predicted proteins | sample LakKiv1m_FD_114537 | JGI IMG/M metagenome (GOLD analysis project Ga0172375, IMG submission 114537) | Freshwater microbial communities from Kabuno Bay, South-Kivu, Congo - kab_092012_11.1m | ecosystem: Environmental > Aquatic > Freshwater > Lake | place: Democratic Republic of the Congo... | reverse complement strand
CGCGTAGGTGGTGACACCGAAGATCAGCGACAACTGCCGCGTCCACAGCACCTCGTAGATGAGACCCGCAGCGCCCGACGCGAAGAAGATCAGCAGTAACGCCAAAGTGCGCAACGCCATCTCGGCTGCCTATCAGGCTATGGGTGGGTAGAGCAAGTAGAGCGCAACGCGCCGAGTGTCCGGCGGCGGCGACAACCCCACGATTCCCAAAAGGCCCGATTCCCGTATACACAACCGAAGAATGGCCGACATCGAAGGCGTCGAGTTTGGAGACGGGGCGAAGTGAGAATCACTGTGAACAGCCGGTGGCCGGGGTGGCTCGCCGTCGCGGCGTTGCTCGGCGCGGCAGGCTACCTGATCGCCTCCCTGAGGCCTGCCTCGGGCCAGCACGCGCTGCCATCTTTCGACATCTATTCTTACTTCTACCCGGTGATGATCTACGCGGCAGACGCCGTCCGCCACGCTGGACAGGGGCTGTACTGGAGCCCCATGCAGGATTGCGGGCAGCCGTTCCTGGGTTCCGGAACGACCGGCGTCTTGTATCCACCGTTCCTTCTTGCGCTAGTGCTCAACCCGGACCAAGCGCTGTACGCGCTGTTGTTCTTCAACGTGGCCGTCGGCGCCATCGGGACCTACCTGCTCTGCCGTGAGCTCAACCTCGGCACGGTTGCGGCAGTCTGCGGCGGCCTAGCGTTCGGGTGTAGCAATGCCGCCGTCGATCTCATCACGTCAACGCCGCTGGTGAGCGGGCCCTATGCGTGGATGCCAGCCGCACTATTGTGCGCCGAGCGCATCCTGCGAGCGCCGACAGCGGGCGCGGGCATCGTTCTCGGTGTCGTGTTGACGCTCGCGATGCTGCCGGGGCATCCGCAGATACTGCTCTACATCTATCAGTTGCTGGCGCTGCGGGTGGTTTTCGAGATGGTTACCCGCCGCACGTGGCTCGGACCCCGCAGGTTGGGCGTCGTGTTTCTCGGCCTAGCGATTCCGCCGCTCCTGGGTGCGGTACACCTGCTACCGGAACTGGAGCTCATGCGCACCTCAGTCCGAAGCTCGAACCTGTCGTTGGGGGAGATTGAGACCGGGGCAGGCGGCGCGGCACTGGTCACCTGGGACAGGGTGCAGTCGCAGTTCACGTTCCGACGCGAGTTGTTCAACCCGTTCATCATCGTGCCCGCGATGCTGGCGAGTACCGCCTTCTTCACGATGAGCGTCGGACGTCAGGTGGTGTTCTACGGCGTACTCGCGTTGATCTCCGCCGATCTGGCGAGAGGGTCCACGGGCTATCTCTTCCAGATGTACGCCAAGCTCCCGTTCGCCGGACTCTTCCGTGCTCCGGACCGATACCTTTGGGTCCTGGCGTTCTGCGTAGCAATGCTGGTGGCAATCGGGGTCGACGCCATTGTCACGCCGGAGACGCGTTCGGGGCACTGGCCGCGGCGGCTCGGGGGCGTCGTGCTGCCGGCGGTCGCGGTTGGCTTGTTGCGCTGGTGGGTTCCGAACGTTGGAGCGTTGCCGTGGGAGTCGCTGTACATCCCGATGGCCCTCGCCGGCTGCGTGCTGGCGGCCTTCGCCCCAAAGCTGCGCAGCGTGGCCGCGATCATTCTGGCGGTGGCGGTGTTGCTCAACGTACTCGTATTTCGCCCGCTGCCTCTGCGAACCCTGTTCCCGAGCGGCATCGACGTGCTCTACGCCAACGCTACCGTCTTCAAGCTGCTGAAGACGCACGTGACGCCTCAGGATCGCATCCACGTCGTGGGCGAGCACGGCAATGCAGCGCTCCAGCAGAAAACCGGCTCGCTCTTCGGAATCCCAGCCCTGAACGACTATGAGTCGTTGCCGACGTACCGCTTTGCAAACTATTTCACGATGCTCCGCACCGGAGCGCCAATGCAGAATCTGAACACCTACTACTTTCCGATAGGAGGGATGCTGCCGCAGAGTCTACAACGCCGCCTTCTCGATCTCGCGGCCGTTCGATATCTCGTCGTGCAGTCGACCGAGGGCAAGAGCGCGGCCGCGGTGCGAAACCCGCCGCTCGAATACGTTGTTGGCGTCCATCGCCAAGCGCTCTCCGACGCGACCGCTGCGACGCCGCCGGTCGGCCCGGCCACGGCCGTCGAAGGCGTGAGCGTATACGAGAACACGACCGCATTGCCGCGCGCACGCTGGGTACCGCGAGTGGACGTCGTGCCGGACCCGGCCGCGCTACTCCAGCGCCTGTCCACCGGCACCGACAACCTGCAGAAACTCGCGCTTCTCGAGGTCCCCCCGCCATCCGGGTTCCGTGGTGAGAGCGAAGACACGGCACCCGGCACGGTTTCGTTCGTCCGCAATGACCCCGAGGATGTCGTGCTGCAGGTCGACGCAACGCGACGCGGGTTCGTCGTTCTGGCCGATCAGTGGTTCCCCGGCTGGCGCGCCACGGTCGACGGTACGCCAACCGCGATCCTGCGGGCCAACTACGTCTTCCGCGCGGTGGAGGTACCGGCCGGAGGCTCGACGGTCGAGTTCCGCTACGTCCCCGACGCGTTGCGCGCCGGCATGGCGGTGTCGGCGGCAACCGCCATCGCGCTCGCCATCGCGCTGACGCGGACGCGGCGAAGACCCCTGGTCTAGTTGTAATTGGTGGGTCCCCCGGGGTAAGAAATCTCCGCCCCGGATGCAAAAGATACTGATCACCGGCGCCGGTGGCTTCATTGGCTCACACCTCGTCGAGGACGCCCTCCGGCGGGGACTCACGGTTCGAGCCTTCGTACACTACAACTCGCTCGGAACTGCGGGTTGGCTCGATCACAGTCCTCACCGCGACGAAGTGGAAATCGTCCAGGGCGACGTGCGCGATTTCGATTCGGTCAGTTCGGCGCTACGCGGCTGTGACACGGTTTTCCACCTCGCCGCGCTGATCGGCATCCCGTACTCCTACGTCTCGCCGGTGGCCTACATCCGCACCAACGTCGAAGGCACCTACAACGTCTTGCGTGCGTCACAGGAACAAGGTGGCGTTCGCGTGCTGATAACCTCGACCAGCGAGACCTACGGTACCGCCCAGTACGTGCCCATCGACGAGCGTCACCCGCCGAACGCGCAGTCGCCGTATGCCGCCACCAAGGTCGGCGCCGATCAACTCGCGCTCACCTTCCACCGTGCGTTCGGCCTCGACGTCCGGCTGGTGCGTCCGTTCAACACCTACGGCCCACGGCAGTCGGCACGGGCGATCATTCCTACCATCGTCTCGCAGATCCTGAGCGGACGGACCGTCCTTCGCCTTGGCAGCCTCGAACCAACCCGCGACCTGACATTCGTCGGCGACACCGTCGCAGGCTTCCTGGCCATCGCCGGCACCGACGCTTGCATCGGGACGGCGACCAACATCGGCATGAACGCCGAGATATCGGTCGGCGACCTCGCCCGTAAGATCGCCGCGCTGATGGACCGGGAGGTCTCGTTCGAAGTCGATCCGAAACGTGTCCGTCCCGCCGACAGCGAAGTCGAGCGCCTGCACTGCGACCACAGCCGGTTGCGCGACCTGACCGGCTGGACACCGACCTGGACTCTCGATGCGGGGCTCTCCGCCACGATCGCGTGGCTGGGCGAGAACACCGCCATGTACCGGGCAGATCGCTATGCAGTGTAGACGTTCGCAACAGGACCGACGATGAAGGCGGTCATTCTGGCAGGGGGACTCGGCACACGCCTGCTGCCGTTCACGCAGGTGATCCCGAAGCCGCTGTTGCCGGTGGGCGAGAGTTCGGTGCTGGAGATCCAACTCCTCAGCTTGAAAAAGCACGGGTGCACGCACGTCTACATCGCCACCAACCACCTCTCCGACCTGGTGGCGGCCTACATCGGTGACGGCAGCAAGTACGGCATCGCGGTCGAGTTCAGCAAGGAGGAGAAGCCTCTTGGAACCTGCGGTCCGGTCTCGCTGCTCCGGGAAAAACTCACCGAGCCCTTCATCCTCATCAACGGCGACATCCTGACGACGCTCGACTTCCGACGCGCGTACGATTTCGCGGCGCAGGTCGACGCCGACTTGACGGTAGTCACCAACGAGATCGTCACTCCGTTCGAATTCGGCCAGGTCCTCGGCGATGGGGATTACGTCGAAGGCGTGCAGGAGAAGCCGGACCTGAAGTTCGAGATCCTCGCTGGAATCTACATTCTTCGCCCGGCGTTGTTCGACGTGATTCCGCAAGACACGCCCTACGGGATCGATCACCTGATCCGCGATCTGCTGGCCGCTGGCAGGAAGGTCGGCAAGTACCAGATGCACGAGTACTGGCTCGACATCGGGCACAAGGGCACCTACGAACAGGCCCAGGAAGCCTACCGCGAACACTTCCGGGTTCTGCGCTGAGCGGGCATGCCAAGCCGTAGCACAGCGCCGGAGTGGCCGTGAGTCGCATCCTGCTGCTCGGAGGCGCCGGGTTCGTCGGCAGCCGGATCGCCATCGCCTGCGTGCGGGCCGGGCACTCGGTGCAGGTCGTCGACGGACTCTTGCAAAACACCTCGGGACGACACGAAAACTTGGCCGCCGTGGCAACGGCCGTCGATTTCGTCGCGGCGCGTGTCGAAGAAGTCGCCGATCTCGAGCAAAGGATCGCGGCCAGCGACGTGGTCATCGACAGCATGGGTTGGACGCTCCATCGTGCCGCACTGGCCGATCCGCTCTACGACCTGGAACTGAACCTGGCTTCGCACGTCCACTGGCTAGGTCGCCTTCCCGAGGGTGCGCGTGCGAAGGTGATCTACCTCGGATCGCGTGCGCAGTACGGTGACCTGCCCGGAGCCGAGATCGACGAGGACGCGCCGCAGGAACCGCTCGACGTCCAGGGCATTCACAAGGCGGCCGCGGAGCGGCACTTTCGCCTCGCCGCGCGGCTGCGCAACGTCGCGGTAGTCGTGCTGCGGCTGCCGGCCTGCATCGGACCGCACCAGCCGTTCGAAGGAGACGACGTCGGGCTCGTCGGCGGCTTCGTTCGCGACGTGCTGGCCGGCAGAACCATCCTGGTCTTCGGCCGCGGTCGGCGGCGCGCGATCGCGTTCGTGGACGACGTCGCCGAGGTCGTCTGCCGGCTCGTCACACGGCCGGCCGATGGCTTCACGGCCTACAACCTGCGCGGCGAGGGACTGCCGATCGACGAACTTGCAGCGCGCGTGGTCGCAACCGCCGGCCGTGGGAACGTCGAAGTGACCGAGTTGCCGGCCGAAGTCGCCGCGATCGACAGCGGCGCGGCGATGCTGCGCGAAGAGCGCCTGCGAGCCGCACTGGGTGGCGAGATCCCGCGCACGCCGCTCGATCAGGCCTTACGAGAAACGGTCCGTTATCTCCAAGGGGTGCTCGCGTGATCTGGCGCTGCGATCTGGTCCCGCAGTACCTGGCCCACAAGGCCGAGATAGACGCGGCGATCACCGAGGTTCTCGGCTCGGGGCGCTATGTGCTGGCCGAACAGGGAGCGCGCTTCGAGGAAGAGTTCGCACGCTACCTCGGAGTTCGCCACGTGATCGGCGTCGGTAACGCCACCGACGGGCTCACGTTGGCACTTGCCGCGGTAGGAGTCGGACCCGGCGACGAAGTCATCACGACGCCGTTTACCGCGATCCCGACGGTCGCAGCCATTGTTGACGCGGGCGCGAAGCCAGTGTTCGTCGACGTGTGCCCGCAGACCTTTCTGTTGGATCTCGATCAGGTCGCCGGAGCCGTGACCACACGCACGCGCGCCATCATGCCCGTGCATTTGTTCGGCAACGTGGTCGACGTGCCGCGGCTGCGCTCGCTGGTCGGACCGGCTCTTCCCATTGTCGAAGACGCAGCTCAGGCCCACGGCAGCACGCTGGCGGGAGTCCAAGCCGGGACGATGGGCACCTGCGGCGTCTTCAGCTTCTATCCGACCAAGAACCTCGGAGGATACGGTGACGGCGGCGCCGTGGTCACCAACGATCCGGCGATCGCCGAGCGCGTTCGCCTGACCCGCTGCTACGGGATGATCGACAAGGACCACGTCGTCACCCACGGAATCAACAGCCGGCTCGACGAACTGCAGGCGGCCGTTCTGCGCGTCAAACTACGCCACCTCGACGAGATGAACGCCCGGCGCCGCGAGATCGCTGCGCGCTACGTGACCGACGTCGACCCGGAGCTCTTCCGCTATCAGCAGGTACCGGCCGGAGTCGTACCGAACTACCACGTCTTCTCGGCCGTGTGCACGGGTGAGCGCGATCGGCTCGTCCGCCACTTGGACGAGCAAGCCATCCAGACCAACGTCTATTACCCGTTGCCGCTCTATAGGCAGGCGGCCCACCGTGATCTGTGTCGCGACCAGCCGCGACTACCCAACGTCGAAGCGCTGTGCGAGAGCATCCTGGCTCTACCGCTCTATCCGGAACTCACAGCCGATACCCACGCCAAGGTGATCGAGACGCTCAACCGATTTGCGGCGTCCGCCCGGTGAAACATGGTCGATGACGACGTCGTACTCGGTCGCAACGTCCGAATTTTCAGCCGCGAGCTGGTCAATCTGTTCGGTTGCACCATCGGCGACGACACCTTCATCGGGCCGTTCGTCGAAATCACTCGCGGCGTCGCCGTCGGAAGCCGCTGCCTGATCGAGAGCCACTCTTTCCTCTGTGACGGAGTCACGATCGCCGACGACGTCTTCGTCGGCCATGGCGTGATGTTTACCAACGACATCTTCCCGCGCACCGACCGGCACGTCGTCTACCCCGCAACGCGCGTCGAAGAGTTCGCCAGCCTCGGCAGCAACGTGACGATCGTGGGCGGAGTGACGATAGGCCGACACGCCGTAGTGGGAGCGGGGGCAGTGGTTACCCGCGACGTGCCGGAACTGTCCGTCGTGGTCGGCAACCCGGCGCGTGTGATCCGCCGCTTCGGGTCGCTCGACGAACTCAAGGCCTATATCCAGGCACGACAGGCTTCCAGTACCTGACGATGACAACTGCAACCTCGGTCAGTGTCATCATTCCGGTCTACAACGAAGCCCGGCTTCTCGCCCCGGCGGTGACCGCCGTGGACGCGTTTCTCGCCGCGAGGCCGCAGTGGCGGTACGAAATCGTGATCGTCGAGAGCGGCAGCACCGACGCAACCGGCGCGCTCGCCGACAGCCTGGCCAAGTCCAATCCCCGCGTGAGGGTCGTCCACGAGGGAGCCAAACTCGGTTTCGGCAGCGGACTCCGTCGCGGGTACGCAGAAGCGCGCTACGACTGGCTGTGGCTGGTTACCGCCGATCTGCCGTTCCCGCTCGAAGCGTTCGACGAAGCCGCAACCCACCTCGGAACCTGCGACGCGGTGCTGAGCTACAGGGCGTCGGACGATCGATCGGCGTTTCGCCGGCTGCAGTCGGCGGTCTTCAACACGCTGGTGCGCGTCACCCTCGGATTGCCGTTTCGTAGCGTCAACTCCGCGTTCAAGCTGCTGCGCCGTGCACTGATCCGACGTTTTCCGCTGGAATCAAACGGCTGGCTCATCGACGCCGAAATGCTGTACTGGCTCCGTAAGTCCCGCGCCCCGTATGCCGAGATCGCGGTGCCTCTCGTCGAACGAACCGCAGGCGAATCGACAGTTGGCATGTTGACCCCAGTCGTCATGCTAAGCGAGTTGGTACGCTTCGTGCGGACGAAGGATCGTCGGCACCTTGAGTGAGTCGACTCCCGACGCGCCGCTATCCGGTCCACCCGGTGTTCGCCGCTTGAATGCCTACCTTCCCGAGCTCGAAGCGCTCCGCGGGCTCGCGATCACGCTGGTTTTTTTCCATCACACGATCGGAATGGTCGAGGGAGCGATGCGGATCACAGTCGGGGGAATGCACGTATCGCCCGTGCGCGCGTTCCTCGTCGCGGGAAGCACGGGCGTCACGCTCTTCTTCGTGCTGAGTGCGTTCCTGCTCGCCTTGCCGTTCCTGGCCGAAGCCGAGGGGGGAAAGCCCGTGCTCCGACGAGTCTTCTACGAGCGGCGGGCGTTGCGGATTGTTCCGCTGTACTGGACGGTCGTATTGGCCGTGACGCTGCTCAAAGCGGGACAGCTGGCTGACATGACACGGGCGCTGCCGTTCCTGGTGTTCTTCAGTGGATACACCGCCAACACGCTGTCCCCGTACAGCGGCGTGTGGTGGAGTCTCGACACCGAGGTACAGTTCTACATCTTGCTGCCGTTGCTGGGTCTCTTACGGACACGGCCGGGACGACGGATCGGAATCGGCCTGGTGATCGTGCATCTCACCGCGTACCTGAGCTTCCTGTGGGTGGGCACCGGATGGTTTTCGCCGCCGACCTATGTACTGATCTCGCACTCGCTGTTCGGGATGGCTCCTGCCTTCGGGTGCGGCATTCTTGCTGCGTGGCTTTTCCGACGCCAAGGGACACGTATCCGGGATTGGGCCAGCGCGTCGCGTCTGGCGCGTGGAGGCGGATCGGACGTGGTGCTGCTGCTCGTCCTGGCCGGCCTCGGACTGCTGTTGCAGGCCGCCGTGTGGCGTGGGCTAGGCATGACCGAGCTCGGTACGTGGCACGCGTGGCACGTGCTCGAGGCTCTCCTGTGGGGCGCAGTTGTACTCCTTTTTGTGCTGGCACCGCTTCGCATGAAGCCGTTGATCTGCAACCGTGCCTTCGCGCGGGTTGGGACGCTGTCGTACTCGATCTATCTGTTGCACGTGCCGCTGCTGATGTTCGGCTTCGCTCAGTTTCGGCAGATGGGGATGGTACCGACGCAGGGATGGAACGGGCCGACCATCAGCCTTACGGCGGTACTTGGCATAGCGTGCCTGGCAATCGCCACACTCACCTACACGATCATCGAACGTCCGTTCCTGATCCGTAAAGCACGGCTCGGCGCTTGAACTTGGCGCGCCGCCGAAACAACGAACACACTGCCGCCGCGCAGCGGGATCAGTAGTCGCGGAACGAATTCTCAGTAACGATTGCGAGACCTCGGCGTCCAGCCCTGCCGCGAGCCTCAATGAGCGCAAGTAGCGAACCTACCGCCGACGCCACGCCATGCCGCGGCGAACGTGCGTGGGTTCTCGGCCTCGCGCTGATGATCGCCGCCTACGTCGCGTACTTCGGCATCCTCACGTGGCTTCTTCACGGCGTATTCCAGACCTACGCCTACGACCTCGGCACCTTCGACCAGGGAATCTGGCTGGCCGGTCACTCCAGGGATCTCTTCGTCACGGTGCGCGGGCTGCACCTGCTCGGCGATCACGTGCGCCCTTTCGCGTTCGTGATCGCGCCGCTCTACTGGATTTGGAACGACGTGCGCGCGCTGCTGCTCGCACAGACCGTCGTGATCGCGGCCGGCGCGGTCTTCGTCTACCTGAGCGCACGGCGTTCGTAAAACTCGCTGCGGCTGAGGTGTCTTCCGCCCGCAGCCTCTTTCAGAAACGGCAGCGAGAGCAGGAACGCGCTGAGAACGAAGAACAGGCTCACGCCGGTGTGGCCGGCGGTGACGAAGGCCCACGCAAGGAACGGAATCGATTCCCTCGCGCCGGTGCCGGCCGGGGCGACGAAGCCGTCGATGTGGTGAAAGTAGACCAGCGCGATCGCGATGCCGCGCAGCGACTCGATCTCGGGGAAATACGTGCTGGACTTTCGGACGCCGGCGGGGAGATGCGCGGACGCACCGCCGGTCGCCTCAGCGGCGCTGTTGCCGCCGATACTGTCGCGGCTACGCGGGATCCGGACCAGACCTTTCATCAGATAGGACCGCGCCCCTCCGCAACCGCGCCGGTAGCCCGCAAGGCGACCGGCAAACCCGCGGGCCGAGCCAAAATCTCGTGGAGCGGCACGGATCCAACCATGTTGAGCGGCACATGTCGCATCTCTTCGCAGCGCGTCCGGCCGTGCCGAAGCCGTCCGTTATCGCCCAATTCCGCGCCGCAGTCCGGCGTGCCGGGAGAATAGGCGTTGGAGCGGGGCAAGAAAAGTTCCGCGCGGGCTGTCAATATACCTTCGCGGCAGACGTGTGTTCGGCACGCTCGATCCGGCACGATCAGCTCGGGCGCCGCCGAGTCCGCGCCACAGGCCGGGGTTACGAGAGAACAGACGGTTCCGGCCGGCCCGTGTCGATAGCCCCGCATAGCTGTCGAGAATCCTTCGTAGAAAGACCGGCCGAACGGCATCGAGACTGGTAGCGGCGCCTACTTCTGAAACTCGCCGAACCACGGCCGGACTCGAAGAGTGGCTCGAATCGCACCCATTGTGATACTCAATAGCCTGCCGTGCGCCAAACGGACACGGTCGCAAAGCACTCTAGTGGCCGACGCGTGGCGCGGTGATGCTCGGGGGATGGTGGATGTGGGTTGCCGACATTTGTTTCGTGCTGGAGTCTGAATACGGGCGTTTACCGGTCTCTTCGCGAAGCGCAGCAGCGAACACAGCGCCAGCGTACGCCACCGAGATTTCGCTCTGATGTTCGGGCTCTACCGGTACGCGCTCGCGTTGATGGTGGTGTTCGCGCACGTGTGGGGAACGCTCGACGGCGGCATCAACTGGTTCGGACTCTACGCGGTCTTCTCGTTTTACATGCTCAGCGGTTACCTGATGACGCTGGTGCTGACGGAACGTTATAGCTTCACGCGCGACGGGGTCGTCGGTTACCTGACCAACCGTTTCTTGCGGATCTATCCCGTCTATTGGGCGGTCCTCGCACTTGCGATCCCGGTCGCGTGGCTCGATCCCCGCGCCGCGTTCGGCGCCTCTCCTTTCTTCCACCTGCCGCCCGACGTGCACTCGTGGCTCAAGAACCTGCTGATCGTCGGGCTCCACCTCCACCCGACCAATCCGGCCGCCTGCGAACCGGTACGTCTGATACCTCCGGCCTGGACCCTGAGCGTTGAAGTAATTTTCTACGTCGCCATGGGCGTGGCGCTGTCGCGTTCGCGCAGCATCGTCGCGGTGTGGCTCGCCACGAGCGTCGCTTACGCCGTCGTCGCCGTCACACAGGGCTGGCCGCTCTTTTTCAGGGTTTCGACCCTGTACGCGGCCTCGTTACCGTTCTCGATCGGCGCCGCCGTCTATTTCATCCCGTCGCGTCGGTTGCCGCGTTGGTTACTCACCGCCATTTGTGTCGCGTTCGCAGCGAACGTGTGCTCGGCCAGTCGTATCTGGCACGATCCGCTCGGCGGTGGTCTCTACACCTCTCTGGCACTGAGTGCCGTGCTGCTGTACGGGCTGCGTAGCTGGACACCGCAGTCGACGCGGGTTCGTAATGCCGATCGCTTGGCCGGCGACCTCGCTTACCCGATCTTCCTCTGCCATTGCACCGCCATCGCGGTCGTGATCATCGCTGCTTTCGGCGACGTTCGTCCTGCCCAAACCACGCTGCTGCTCGCGTCGTTGCTGCCCATCCACCTGCTCGCCTTTGCAATCCACACCACGGTCGCAGCGCAGATCGAACCGCTGCGCGGCAGGATCCGCAGTGGCAGCGCGGGTTCTAGGCATTGACCTCGAGACGCCAGCGTCCCACCCTGGCGCGAGCCTCAATGAGCGCAAGTACCGAACCTACCGCCGACGCCACGCCATGCCGCGGCGAACGTGCGTGGGTTCTCG
>Ga0172375_10011064_pt1 | contig 11567 bp, 12 predicted proteins | sample LakKiv1m_FD_114537 | JGI IMG/M metagenome (GOLD analysis project Ga0172375, IMG submission 114537) | Freshwater microbial communities from Kabuno Bay, South-Kivu, Congo - kab_092012_11.1m | ecosystem: Environmental > Aquatic > Freshwater > Lake | place: Democratic Republic of the Congo... | reverse complement strand
TATCCAATCTTCCATTGAGATCACCTCAAAACCTCCTGCATTCAATCAGGAGTATTTTAGTAAATTAGGTGGGTCAATTTTCGATGGGAAAACTGGGTCAATTTTGGGTGGGAATCTTCATTCGGTTATTAATGCCGAAAAGCGCGCCTCTACTATTGTAGAGTTCACAGATGTGGAAACTGCACTCATAGATGCCTCAGATGAAAGAATGAAAAGATATCTGAAGATATTCACGGATTCGGAAACAGCACTGCTAAGCCTGGCTTCTGAAATGGGTACATCGCAAGCGGGTGATCTATTTAATGCTTTCCATAAACGCACCAGAAAAGGATATACCACATTTCATAAAGCGCTGAACAGGTTAGTCAGCGCTAAATTGGTGGATACATACATTGAAAACCGGGGTAAAAACGGGAGAACGCGAGTAATAGTGACGAGATAGTGGGTAACGAGATTATCAAGGTTCCTATGCAGGTAATTATCCCGAACACATGAGAATCCTGATAGAAAAAGTTCTCAAACTTCTCGAAATCAGCTTTAACACTGGAAGATTTGAGCTTCTTTCCCTTGCCCATCCTGCTTGCATCTCTGCAGGCTTCTGCAGTCAAAAGAAAAAAGTCATATCCACATAGGTAGATAGATTTAAATCACATGCACAATTGTTTTGATTGATTATGTTAAAAGACGTCAGAGAAACTGCTGCATGGAAAAGGAACAAAGGGGAGTTCTCAGTTATTGAAGTTCCTGCTGTCATTGTGAGCATTGAGACCTTTGTTAATCTACAGAAGGATGCCGAAAAGATATTGGGCTCTGACGGTGCATCTGTACTTTTATACGAAACTGGAAAAAAGGCTGGTCTCAGGTGGATAAATCGTTTCAGCAAGGAATGGGGTTTAAAGGACAAGAAGTTCATTGAAGCAGTCCAGAACTTCTATGCAGAGCTCGGGTGGGGCAAGTTCAGCATAGAAGAAAATAACATAGATGAACTTGTGATAAGAGTTGAGAACTCATTTATTGCGAGAGGTTATGGAAATTCAGAAGTTCCGGTCTGCCATTTCTTAAGAGGTTATAACGCAGGTCTGGCAGAAGTATTAAAAGGTAAGAATATAGATGCCGAAGAAGTAAGGTGCGTTGTAAAAGGAGATGAATTCTGCGAGTTTGTGATGAAAGGTGTGGATTAATCGCCCAGCTCTTTCTTCAGTTCGTCATAAAATTTCATCACAAGCTGTGTGGCTTTATGCTCTTCGTTCAGAGTAAAGGATCTTATCTGCTTTCCGATTTTTTTCTCAATAACTATGTTATTTTCCAAAAGAGGCTCAAGCACTCTTGCAACGCTGGAATGGTATAATCCAGTACCCTGTGCAATTCCCGAAAGGTAATTGATTTCTCCTTTGTTTTTCATGAGATATTCCAGCACGGTTAGCTGTGCCGTTTTGCCGAATAACTTTTCAAGCGGGCTCATAAATTATATTTTTTGGGCGTGTATATACTTCATCTATCCGAGTATCAAATCATATATCTTTCCTATTGATTCATAAATATGTGTTTAAATTCACAAACTTGACTATTAATAGTAATGTTTATGTACTAAGACATTCTAACTTTAGAATTGAGGTTTTGTCTGCTCGGAGGACTTACCTGAAAAACGGTGGGATGGCTTGAATGAGGATTATGATTACAGAGAAGTGTGAATTAAAAAATAGAACTGCATATTTTTTACTCGGATTAGTGGCACTTCTGATTACTCCAATCGCACAACCTGCGATGGCACAGTGCATGGAGCCAACGCAGGAACGTACAACCTCCGTGATCGCTCCAATTGAAATTATTCTTGCAGATAATTCGTATCACCATCTGGGTAACGATATTAAAGAAGATCTAACCCCAAAAGAACCTGAAGGGATAACATACACAAAAACTTTTTTCCTGGATTCTGGATTTAAGTCTCCATATCTCAGTTTAAAGTTAAAGTCCGTGACCCCTTACGAGATTAATGCAACCGAATACCTGGACAGGGTTTACATAAATGATGTGGAAGTTGCCCTGCTCAACTGCTATTTTAAAGCACCTCAAGCATCTTTGTTTAACATGGATACGAAATTAGAAGACGACCTTAACAAAGGCATTGTCTCGGAAGAACTTAAGAACATATTCAAAAATAACGGATATCCGTTATCTAATGATGCTTTTATTATTCCCTGGAAAGGAGAATATATATGGACAATATCCGATCCCTCAAGTTCACAAAAGTTTATCATCAGCAAAGAAGGAGGGAAGTTAAACGTTTATCCTCCTGCATATCAACAGCCGTCTGAATCTGCTGAAGTAGATATCTCATTCGATCCGGATCTGCTAAAGCCAGGCAATAACACCATCAAAATAACCTCTGGCAGCAATAAGGACGGCAGCAATTACGATGACTTCGAGTTTTCTCAGCTTACGCTCAAAGGAATCAGGAAAACGGGATGGGTCCTGTCAGGAAAAGTTCAGGTCGGTGATGAACCCATATTCCCTGCAAGAGTTTACGTTTATCGCCATGGAACTGATGAACTAATAAGCTCTTTTGAAACAACAAGACCTGACGGGTCGTATTCCCTGGTACTTCCCAGGGGCGAATATGATGTCAAAGTGGAAGCTTGGTCTGAATTTTCAAATCCGCAATATGACACAAAAACTATTGTAATTAGTAACTCAAATGTTACCCTTGATTTCAAAGCGTCTAAATTTATTGCCTTGCTCCCAACCATTTTTGGTTTGTGGATTATTCCGTTTCTTATTCCTTCTATTATGGCAGGATTCATTGTAGCTTTATCAGTATACGTGTTCACGAAAAAAACAAAGATAGCAGTATTGGGATTCGTCTCAGGAACTGTGAGCAATTGCATAATAAATCTGTTGATGATGATTGGGGGATTAGTTGATACCATAACCCTTTCATTGCTGCTATCAGCAGGTATCACTTTCATTTTAAATGCAGTCCCGATTATTTTGTTGAACAGGAGAAAAGGGTCATGAAAAGAAGGGTGGAAAATTCAAAAGTAATATCAGGAGTGAGATGAATGGATGAAGGATTAGGATTTGCGCTGGTACCGATATTTGTAATAGTGCTGCCGATTGTTATTTCATCTTTTATTCTTTATTTCATTTTAAGAAATAAAAAGATGAGCATCATTGGATCGATTATTGGGTTTATAGGGGCTTTTGTAATTGGATATGCCGTTCCTGTCCAGGATGGGCAAGGCATTATCTGGCTTCTTATGCGTATAGACATAGTGGCACAGTCGTCTATCGCTCCTTTTGTGATGGCTATTTTCTCAGGTTTGCTGACTGCGTTAACAGGGTTGATTGTCATTAAGATATTCCGGAGATGACCTATGATTAAAGAAAGTGTGAACAATGAGGATGCTTCCGGCAGTATATAAGGCCGGACGGAAGAGATGATGAACGGAAAGATATTAAAATTTGATATGGGTGGTTTATGTCTGTAATGGACTTCATCTATGCATTGGTTATCGTGGCAATTCTGGTAACGGCAGTCCTGATCAAATACAGGAACAGGAATATCCGGGTAGAGTGGATATTGGTAAGCTTTTTAATAGGTATTCTATCTCTTCCAATCGGATTATATTTAGCACAAATTATAGGTGCCAACCAGATTTTTTCCATAATTTTGATTTTTATCATTCTTTCCATATGCTATACCTATCTGAAAAAAGAGTCTCCAGCGTTTTTTATAAAAATATTGATAGTTTCATTTTTAATATCGTTAATAGTTTTTGTGAGCTGGTTTGAAATAGGTGCATACTACGAACATCAAGCGGGTGCCGTCATTTCTGTTAATCAATATGATACTGCCAGGGGAGAATATGTTGATATTACGAAATATATGGAGGAATATCCTTTACTCAATAAGGCGATAAAAGGTGAAGGATGTGAAAAATTTGGAGAAAAAAAATGGCACTGTAAATCTCCTCCTTCTGATGAATGGAGAAGGTCAGTAGATTTTATTTCTAAACAAAATGCCAGATTATATAAAATTGGCGAAAAATATTATGAGTTAAGTTTTGGTATTTCGTGATTTCAAAAGAGGGAAATGAAATGATGACTGATTCAACAACTCCGAAAATGAATAAATCGCCTGAAAAAGAAAAAAGGCGGCTGTATCTCATACTATTCTTGATAGGTATTTTATCCCTGCCTCTTGGCCTCTTTTCGGTTGTGCCTTTGTCAGGAATTTTGAGTGTTTTACAAAACACTCTATGTGATGTTGGCTGGCGTCGTTCCATCAAGATAGCTGGAATAGCGGTGCAGGCGTTGCTTCTCTTTTTATCTGCAAGTCCAGCAGGTTCAGCGTCTAACAGTACAGCAACGGGCGATTTGATCTTGGCTCCGGAGAAAATTTATCTTGACCCCTGGTATTCGGGAGATTCCCAGGACTGCGCCAGGAATGTGACCTTGCTGAAAGAGGGGTATATGCTCTCAATCGATAGCTTAAATTTTACAAGCATTCCGGCTAAAGACGGCATGTGGGGCAGAACTATCTGGATTTCGAATTTCACATTATATAAGAATGGTGAAGCTGTAAAAAGATCATATCTGACGCATGGTGATATTGTAAAAGAAATAAATTTGACCTACGGTAATATTTTCTATTACAATAAGACCATAGATGGCAAAGAGTATACGTTTATTGAAGCTAAACTGGATGCGATCCTTCTTACAGAATTCTGCGGTACTGTTTTGGTAATCCTCAGACCATTTTATCAGTATTCAGACGGAACGGGAGCTGCAGGGCAGGAAATCCCTGTCAGTAGTGGTGGGACAAAGGGAACGTCAAAAACTCCGGCAGCAAGCCCGGCTGAAACTCATAAAGTCAGCCCTGCCGAGAAATCTGCCGGGTTTGAGGCTGCTCTGGCAATAATAATACTTCAGGTGGCATATATAGCCAGGCGGAAGTGAAGGTAAACAGGGAGGAGAATATATGGCAATACTTAAAAACATAGCTAAAATTTTATTAGTTATTCTTCTTGAGGTGATTTTATACGTTTATATCGGAATCGGTGTAATACTGGGTAGCCTCCTAATTCTGGCAATTATTTTGATTATTCGCGCAAAGTTAAGAGAGAATATAAAATACAGGAATAATGAAAAAGAATGGATAATAACGATACTAGTTGCGATTTTTATAAGTCTGGTATCTTTTCCAGTTGGTTTATTTTTCATAGGGCAAATTATAGCTGTTCCGATTTTTGATATTCTTATTTCAAGTCTTATTCTATCTATTTTCTATGCAGTTATCAGAAAAAATCCAAAGGTCTTTTTAAAGACTTTTTTGGTCGCAGGCTTAGTATCAGTAATTGTATTTTATGGTTGGTTCAATCCTAGTCTGAACGAAGCGAGCGGATTATTTGTGAGTATTGAGAAGTATGACAGCATTGAAGAAATGTCGAATCACATTTATTATGAAAATAAAACAGTCCATCTCTTAACAGAAGAGGATTTGAACAAATATCCTGGAATTAAGAAAGCAATAAATAAATGTGTAAATACTAATAATTGCAACTCAAAAGTAGATAGCTCTGAATGGGATATGGGTAACCGTGTTTCTCCGTATGATAAGATAAATGGTGGATATTATTTGCTCACTTTTTATGAGCCTGACTGATAATATTTGAGATTGAAATAAGAAACCATGCATGGAATGAAAGTGAATATTATGGAACTGAAAGAAAAAATTAAATATTTCAAAGAAAGCGATAATTTTTGGATAGGGCTTTTTCGGGATTTCTTATATGTCCTTATGGTTTTTGTGATGATTTCATCGATCTTCTATATTACGATGGGACGATTTTCACCTGCTGTCGCTGTGGAGAGCGGCAGCATGATGCCTCATATCCGGATTGGGGATATGATATTTGTTGAAAGTGCTGATCGCTCGAAAATAATCACATATGATGAAGGAAAAGAAATGGATTATTCAACTTTTGATGAATATGGCGATGTTATTTTATACAAACCGCGAGGAAAAGAAGGCGTAACACCAATTATCCACCGTGCCATGTTTTTTGTCAGGGAAGGGCAACCAATGTGGCCCGGGGGACCGTCAGCGCCTTTTGCCGGCTATATCACAAAAGGAGACAATCCCAAAACCAATTCCGCATATGACCAACAAGGGAGCATAAGCCCGCATCTTCCAGTCAAACCTGAATGGGTGATAGGAGTGGCCAGATTCGACAGCATACCATTGCCTGGGTGCGTTCCATTGGCTTTACGCGGGACTTTCACGTGTTTTGAGGTTATATGAATAAGGGATCAGGATTTGCGTTGTTACCGATATTTGTAATAATGTTTCTCTCATGCGCCGCAGCCGCACCTGTCAGCCCGCCTGAATCCCGGTTTGTATGGGAGCCCGGGGAGAATCTTACATTCACATGGACGCATGATAACTTTTACGGGTTTTATTACGATGCGGAAAAAAGAGCAGGTAAAGAATCCCTTACCATAAATCTTGATAACATAAAAGACAGGTCCATACCAGAAAATGGTATAGTCTATTCCACAAAAGTCGAAACAGTAACAGCCAGATATGCTCCGTTCGGGGAATATGCAGTTATCGGGCTCGGAGGAGATAAATACCTGGCTGGATTTCCTGAAGGTAAGAGCAATATAACCTTAAAACGAGGGATAAATCTCAACCTGCTGCAATACATAATGAAAGATGACGATGGCAGTTATACATTGGTCAAAGGAGGGAGCCTTTTTCTGAGCGGTTATGTCCTTAAAGTCCAAGACGTGGATGCAGCAGGCTCTCAGGTTACTCTTTCGCTCAGTTGGGAAGGCAGCGAGGTAGATACAGATACCATTAATGCCGGGAAAAATTATGTTTATGAGATAAGTGACGGAAGAATCATCGCAGCCCATATAGATTCTGTTTTTGAAGAAAAAGGAACTGCCTATGTCATTATTAAGGGTATATTCCAGGTATCATACGAGTTCCCTGTCCTTGAATATCTATCCGGGGTGGTGAAGAGAACAAATGTCTCCAGGAGTAGCATTGCAATGAGGAATGCATATTCTGTTGATTTAAAACCTGGCAGCATTGTTGAACTGATCAACGGAATATCATTAAAGACAGCGGATTCGGATACTCTCAGGATTCAATTGTATGGCGGCGGCATGTACGGAAATATTGAAAGGGGAGCTACAGGCTCGAACAACATGACCGCATGGGACGGATTGAATTATAGGGGATTCTGGTATGACGTTGATTCAGGTAATTACTCAGAATCGCTTGTGATTACAAATATGACCGGCAGGAGAATACCTGAAAGCAGTCTTACATATACGAGTTACATCATGCGAGAGCCTTACGCTGTTACTAAAGTAAAAGGGTTTAACATACCCGGAACAGACGGATCATATATTTTGTTAAGGCTTGGGGGGAAAAAATACATGGTAAAAAACAGCGGGTTTGCGGAATTATTGATAGCGCATGGTGATGGTATATCTGGGAGAAAGATACTTACCGGGAGGCCACCATGGTTTGAAGAGGGCGATGAGTCGGGACTGCCGATGCTATGGGAACCTGGAATGGACACATGGGAAATGGGAGAAGGATTCGCCCTGACAGTTAAGTCTATTGACACAACGTCAAATCCGAGAAAGGCACGGCTGGTACTCAGAAGGAATGGTGTTGAACTTGATGATGTATGGTTGTCAGATGGAAATGCTTATAGATATTTCCAGCCGGGAGAAAACGGAACACCCAAACTCATCACCTATCTTGATGCCGTATTTGCAGGCGCCACGGTCGATGCGATACAGCTTCGGTACACCTGGTTCGTGTCAGATAATGTCACCTATATAAAAGAGGGCGACAGGTTTGGTGTATTCAATGTCATGGTCGTGGAGCCTGATCTGATGGTATTGAAGAACAGGGTGCCTATCGAACTGAAAGCTGGGAGCAGCATAAACCTGTTCGGGAATCTCAGCTTTTTTGTCGAGAATTCGGATGAACTCAGGTTCTATCCCACAAATATGGCGGGTACACAGGTTATGGCTGAGGAAGTTACTGAAAATGCGGTGCTTGAGACACCTGATTTAACCACTCCAACTGGAACTTCTCCTGTTGCGGGCAGGACAGAAAAGACCTCCGGATTTGAGGCAGTTCTTTCAATTACGATAATCCTGGCAGCGTATATAGCCGGACGGAAGATGAAGTAAAAAGGGAAAAATGATATGGTACCAAGGAACGAAATTGTTACAACCGTTATAATACTGCTATTACTATCGGTTCTGTTCAGCGGATGTACTGGAAAAAAGAATATCACTCTGGCTCCAGAATCAATACAGAAAGAAGCAGTGGATGTCTCATCTCCAAACTTAACCCATTCATCAAAAGAAGAAAATATACCTGAAATTAAAATAACTTCCTTCTCAAGCATTTATTTGCATGATAATAATGAAGATATCTATTTATTCAGTTGGGAAAATGTGCCTGGAAACGAAAGTCACGGATTGCTGAATTATCTCAAGAACGATCTCCATATTTCCTGGGTGGAAAATGCGCAAATCACCAAAGGTGGTAAGGAGAATAAAACTATCCGTGTTTTTACTAATGAAAACTCGATTGAGATAATGCTATCTAATGAGAGCGTACTCCTGAAAAGGGATAGAGGTTACGAAAACTACAATTTGTGGGTAAAAAAGGAAAATGGCACGTATGAAGTATATAACAAAAAATACGGAAATAAATATGATATTTCAGAAAGATATTATGCAGTGTATAATCTTTCAATAAAGAACAATGGTTCAACCACCCTTGATTTCAAACAGAGCGGACTGCATCTGCGTGATGGAAATTATGTCTTCAATACCACATCTCTTCCACCTTATGGTTCAAGTCTATTAGAGGTATTGCAGGACCTCGAAAACGAAAATAAATTACAGGATACAACCCTGCTTCCAGATCAAAGTTTAAATGGAACAGTGGCTTTTCGCGTTAATTCCATGTATAATAAATCATTTTTACTGAAGTACGATACAACAACTGTAACCTCTGCGTCTTTTGAGAAAAGCATTGAAGCCCTCGCAGCAGCAGAATATTTCGATTATTCAGTAGCATTGGGCATGCCTCCATACAACTTCTGCCGCGAAATCAATGGAACGAGAGGCTCCAATGAACCGATATTCGATGATTTGAATGAAGGCTCATGTGAAACCTGGGCGAACTGGGTGAACAGAAGTATTTTCGAAGTCTATAAAAAGTCTGACCCTGAGCGAATGCGAAAGTCGCGGCTTATACCCACGACAGAGATGGTCTATGCATTCTGAAATGTTGAAGATATCATAGAAGAAGGTACAAAAAAAGATCTTTCAATCCTCATTTTATAAGGATACATTCTGAAATTTGAAGTATTGGCTGAGAATACGAGAGTTTTGTTGATCTTTCAATCCTCATTTTATAAGGATACATTCTGAAATATACTAAGGTGTTTCACGATTGTCAGGTTACGTTTTGCTTTCAATCCTCATTTTATAAGGATACATTCTGAAATTATGAATTACCAAAATGGGCGAGGATTATGTATGGTACTTTCAATCCTCATTTTATAAGGATACATTCTGAAATAAAAAGACAGTATATGCAGGAGATAAAAGGCGATTGACTTTCAATCCTCATTTTATAAGGATACATTCTGAAATAGTATTATGTGTACCAGATCATTGGATATCAATATCCTTTCAATCCTCATTTTATAAGGATACATTCTGAAATCATAAAAAATAAATGTGTTGATATTGTTTTATTTATCTTTCAATCCTCATTTTATAAGGATACATTCTGAAATAAACATCCAATCCTTTTTGGGGCTCTGGTGCTCGAATCTTTCAATCCTCATTTTATAAGGATACATTCTGAAATCAATCAGGGACTTCCCAGATGTTTTCAAGTATTTCACTTTCAATCCTCATTTTATAAGGATACATTCTGAAATAAATGATGGATCGACAACGGAATGGGCTGACAAGGCTCCTTTCAATCCTCATTTTATAAGGATACATTCTGAAATCACACACAAAAATACTATGTTCTTGTCGTTCGGGAACTTTCAATCCTCATTTTATAAGGATACATTCTGAAATTTCCTCCATGCACAAAACTCAGGAAGACAGACTATAACTTTCAATCCTCATTTTATAAGGATACATTCTGAAATATTAATTTTGTTATCACGTCATTATGACGTAAGTTACTTTCAATCCTCATTTTATAAGGATACATTCTGAAATATAATTGATAGCTACCCTACCGTCTTTCTGCTCGTCTTTCAATCCTCATTTTATAAGGATACATTCTGAAATTGCAGCATTTGTCTTTCTGATTCTGTCATAATATCCCTTTCAATCCTCATTTTATAAGGATACATTCTGAAATCGATCCGATAGTGATAGCGGGACTGTTCACGAGTATCTTTCAATCCTCATTTTATAAGGATACATTCTGAAATTTTTGCTGGATTCGCCGGACGGCATTGATTTGTTCCACTTTCAATCCTCATTTTATAAGGATACATTCTGAAATTATACGGATTGAAGTTATGTCTATAGTAGATAAGTATCTTTCAATCCTCATTTTATAAGGATACATTCTGAAATATACCTTCCTTTAATTCTTCTCTCAAGTTTCGCATCTTCCTTTCAATCCTCATTTTATAAGGATACATTCTGAAATTTATAATGTCATTTTTTATAGCTGGATTTGTCATGGGCTTTCAATCCTCATTTTATAAGGATACATTCTGAAATAACCAAAAGCAGAACCTGACAAACCGAAATAACAACTTTCAATCCTCATTTTATAAGGATACATTCTGAAATGTCGTGCCCTTGGAAGTGACGCCATGAGCAGAATACTTTCAATCCTCATTTTATAAGGATACATTCTGAAATTCGTAATCACGAATATGGTCATATAAGATTTAGTCCCTTTCAATCCTTATTTTATAAGGATACATTCTGAAATAAAAAAGAAAATGCAAGAGGCTTGAGAGGATCTTGCTTTCAATCCTCATTTTATAAGGATACATTCTGAAATTATCTGGAGTTGGAGATAGGCCGCTTTGTGTTCATGCCTTTCAATCCTCATTTTATAAGGATACATTCTGAAATAGCATATGAAATTACCTAAAAATATTCAAACATTGAACTTTCAATCCTCATTTTATAAGGATACATTCTGAAATTTTTCCTTTAATTCTTCTCTCCAACTTCATGTCTTCCTTTCAATCCTCATTTTATAAGGATACATTCTGAAATCAAGCGGGGATTCGCCTGTAGTTATTATTATGGACTTTCAATCCTCATTTTATAAGGATACATTCTGAAATCTACAGGAGATAAAATCCTCAAAACTATCCAAGAGATCTTTCAATCCTCATTTTATACCCAACCTTCGCAAAATCCTAGGGTTTAATCTGATTTTCTAAGACCATATTTTTCATTTTTTCCTTCTCTTCTTTCCGTTTTTATCACAATAAAAATCGACCGAAAGATTTATATATTTT
>Ga0172375_10011062_pt1 | contig 11568 bp, 14 predicted proteins | sample LakKiv1m_FD_114537 | JGI IMG/M metagenome (GOLD analysis project Ga0172375, IMG submission 114537) | Freshwater microbial communities from Kabuno Bay, South-Kivu, Congo - kab_092012_11.1m | ecosystem: Environmental > Aquatic > Freshwater > Lake | place: Democratic Republic of the Congo... | reverse complement strand
TTTCACCAGGAAGCGCCTAACCCGGACGAGCCGGAAAACGGCTCACGCAAAGGCGCCAAGACGCCAAGAAATCACTCTGCGACTTTGCGGCTTTGCGTGAGAATTTCTTGCTGGCTGTACAAGCCTGTCCTGGACGGACAGTCCAGGGAATTTCACCAGGAAGCGCCTAACCCGGACGAGCCGGAAAACGGCTCACGCAAAGGCGCCAAGACGCCAAGAAATCACTCTGCGGCTTTGCGGCTTTGCGTGAGAATTTCTTGCTGGCTGTACAAGCCTGTCCTGGACGGACAGTCCAGGGAATTTCACCAGGAAGCGCCTAACGATGGCTCGCCGCAGCAATACACCGATGGACAAGGCACACTCAAGGAGAAGCGCACCATGAAAGCACACAAAGCGATCGCGATTCTGATGATCCTGGTGATGGTGCTGGGGGCAGGTTGTGTCCCACTGCCTCAGAGCACGTCCCTCACGATTGCCACCGCCACCACCGGCGGCGTCTGGAATCCGCTGGGCATCGCCCTGGGCAGCCTGATCACGCGGCATGTCCCCGGTGTCACCGCCACAGCGCAGGTCACCGGCGGCGCGATCGAGAATCTGAAATTGCTTTCGACCGGGAAGGTCGACCTGGCCCTGGCGTATGATTATCACGTGGCCTGGCTCAACGCCGGCAAGCTGCCGACGGTGGCGCAAGGCACAAGACCGGCGCGCATCATCCTGGGGCTTTACGAACATCCTTTGCACATCATCACCCGCGCGGACACGGGCATTACCGGCCTGTTGGACCTGAAAGGCAAGCGCGTTTCCACGGGCGCACTCGACAGCGGCGCCGAAGAGCAGGCGGGCTTTGTGTTCAAGGCGCTGGGCATCGATTGGGACAAGGATCTCACCCGGGAAAAGCTGGGCGTCACCGAATCGGCGGCGGCGCTCAAAGAAGGCAAGCTCGATGCGTTTTTCTGGTCGGGCGCGGTGCCCTCTACGGCGTCGCCTACTGCGGCGCTCGCCAACCTGGCGGCTGATCCTGAGGTCAAGATGGTGTTGTTGCCGGTGGACGGCAGCCTCGCAGAGACGATCCTGAAAGCCAACCCCGGGGTTTTTCACCGCTCGATCATCAAGAAAGGCGAGTATCCCGGTTTGGACACCGATGTGGAAACGATCGCCGTCACCGCCGTGCTCGCGACGATGGATACCTTTCCGGCGGGACAACTGACGGCGATTCTCAACGCGGTGTTCGATCATAAAGCGGAATTAGCGTCCGTTTGGAAGGGCGTAGCAAGCCTGACCCCCGAACAAAACGTGGCGGTGCTGGCGCCTGAGACCCGGCAATACCTGCATCCGGCCGCAGCGGCCGTATTCGAGAACCGTGAGACGCTCCACCAGGTCGCCACGTTCAACGCGCTGGCGGTGGGGCAGTACGACGGGCTCCGGCCAGTAAGCTGGCTGAAACAAGGCGGAGACCTGGGCATCGGCACGTTTGACGGGCTGGACGGTGAGCTGATCCAGCTTGACGGCGCAGTCTACCAGGCCAGGGCGGACGGCACAGTGGTGCTGGCGCCCGATACCGCCACAGTGCCCTTCGGTGACACGACCACGTTTGACGCGGATGTCACCCAGGATCTGGGGGCGATCCCGAATATGGCCGCGCTGGAGGCCGCGCTCGACAAACTGATCGTGCGCAAGGATGCGTTCTACGCCATCCGCATCGATGGCGTGTTCCAGCAGATCAAGGTCCGCTGTCCGCCCAAGCAGCAAAAACCGTACCCGGCGCTGGCTGATGCGTTGAAAAACCAGGTGTTCTTCGAGTATCAGGACATCCAAGGCACGGTGGTCGGTTTGTGGTCCCCCGCTTACGTGGGCGAGGTCAACACGGCGGGCTACAACCTGCACTTCATCTCCGCCGATCACACGAAGGGCGGGCACCTGGTCGAAGGAGCGCTCACGGACGCGCGCGTGAGTCTCGACGAAACCCGGTCGTTTGACATGGTGTTGAGCCCGTGAACCCATCGCCGCGGGCCCCGCGCGCGAGTCTGTTTCGCCCCTGGCGCCCGCGACCTTTACATGGCGAGGCTACTGTGGCGGCAATTCTGGCGGAGTTAGAGCGAGGGTATCTTCTCAATAATCCGGGGTAGGGGCATGGCCTTGCGCCTGCCCGCCAGGGCGACCGCGAGGGTGCGCCCCTACAAATTGAGAGGATACGAGCGAGGTCTCCCGACCGAGCGGCTCGCATGACCAGAAGTGGGCGGGCGGCGGTCAGGAGACCTTGCCGAACGGTCAAATTGAGAATTGCTGCTATGGTGGTCCGTTTGACACGTGGCTCGACACGCGAGCGGCGTAGAGTGAGGATCAACAACGGGCGGCACTGCCGGCCCGACAGCCGGGAAGGGCGATTTCATGATGCCAAATCGGGACCTGTGATCTCGAATCATTGACCTGGCGCACAATAACCACGGTCACGCGCCAGGAGCATTGATCATCCTATTTCACCCAAAAGGAGATAGATTCATGAACGCCCCATCACCCCGTGTGGCCCGTCTGAACCGGCGGGCTAAGATCCTGTTGAGCGTGGCCGGCGCGGCGCTCGTCATCGCTTTGGTGGCCGTCGCCTTGTTTGCCTTCGATCCGCCGCTGCTAGCGCGGCTGACGCGCAACCTGCCCGGCGCAGGCTACGGCGAAGGCTGTGACATCGGGCCGGACGCTTACTGTATACTCGCCGACCTGAGCGGCGCCAACCTGAGCGGCGCCAACCTGAGCGGGGCCCTCCTGTCCGACGCCAACCTGACCAGCGCCGACCTGACCAGCGCCAACCTGACCAGCGCCGACCTGAGCGGCGCCAACCTGATGTTCGCCAACCTGACCAGCGCCAACCTGACCAACGCCCACATGGGCCATGCCAACCTGATGCTCGCCAACCTGACCGGCGCCAACCTGACCGGCGCCCGCCTGATATCTGTCAACCTGGAAACCACCAACCTGACCGGCGCAACCACGACCGGTACCGTCTGGGTCGGCGCAACTTTCTGTAACACGACGATGCCCGATGGCACGGTCAACGACTCTAACTGCCCCTGATTTCTCCCGGCAGGGAGATCGGGACGCTCGACCATCATCATACCGCATGAGGAGGCGGCACCCATGAACACCCCATCACCCCGTGTGGCCCGTCTGAACCGACGAGCCAGGATCCTGTTGATCGTGGCCGGCGTAGTGGTTGTCATCGTTCTGGTGGCCGTCGCGCTGCTGGCGTTCGATCCGCCGCTGCTGGCGCGACTGGCGCGCAACCTGCCCGGCGCTGCAATGCCCAGAATATGCAGCCCGGGAGCTGATTGTCCCGATTCGTGCATCACCCAGAAGCCTCCCACCAGGTGTGGATCAAACTGCACGCTGAAAAACGAGGGTGAGTGCGAAGGCATCGACCTCACCTACGTCCAGTCCAAGGCGCAGCTAGTGTTGGTGGGCGGTTTCCTGGAGGGATGCAATCTTAGGGGATCTGCCCTGGCTGGCTCCTTGCTCCGGGCGCACCTCAAGGGCGCCACGCTGGCCGACGCCACACTGATCAGCGCCGACCTGCGCGATGCTGACCTGACCGATGCTGACCTGTCCGGCGCTAATCTGACCGACGTCGACTTGACCAACGCTATCACGTCCGGCACCAACTGGGAGGGTACGACTTTCTGTCGCACGACGATGCCCGATCGCACGGTCAACAACTCTGGCTGCCCCTGACTTCTCCCGGCAGGGAGATAGAGGGACACCCAACCATCATCATACCGCATGAGGAGGCGGCGCCATGAACACCCCATCACCCCGTGTGGCCCGTCTGAACCGGCGGGCCAGGATCCTGTTGAGCGTGGCCGGCGTAGTGCTGGTCATCGTCCTGGTGACCGTCGCGCTGTTGGCGTTCGATCGGCCGCTGCTGGCGCGGCTGACGGGCAGCCTGTCCGGCATGGTACTCTTTTACCCGGAAGGGTCTAACGATCTCTGGCAGTGGTGCACCGACCAGGGTCTCTGGAATACGTGCCAGGCGTGGACCTATTGCGAGACCACCGGGGATGTGCTCTATGGTGTCCCGGGCGCTTTTTACCTCAAGGAAGGTGTCAAAGGTGGAATATGCTGCAATGACGCATCGATCGGGTACGATCCGGCTCCTGGCAAGGAGAAAAAGTGCTATTCTCGGGTGTACTGACGCATCTTTCGCGGAGAGCTCTATGAAAACGTCCCTGGCGAACTCTTCTCGCCTCAAGAAGCCCATCAGAGTGCTGTTGGGCATCGCAGCCGGGCTGCTGATCATCGCTATCGTCGTGACAATCGCCTATCTCGCCAGTCCAGGGGTGCGCACGACAGTGGACACGCGGATCAGGCCGTTCTTGTTTGGTACGCTATTCGGGAAGTGCGAGGCGTGCCGCTTCGAATGTTCGTACGACCCGTATCCTCTCGAATGCGAGCAGACTTATTGCGATCTCCTGTGCGGCCCCTAAACCGGGCAGGCATGAACGGCGTGAATTCCAGTAATGGCTGAGCACAGTCGTTTCCCGCCAGAAGCGGGAGAGCCGCCATGTATTATGAGGAGGTAGGTTCCATGAACACGTCATCCACTCGTGGGGCCCGCCTGAACCGGCGGGCTAAGATCCTGTTGATCGTGGCCGGCGTAGTGGTTGTCATCGTTCTGGTGGCCGTCGCGCTGCTGGCGTTCGATCCGCCGCTGCTGGCGCGGCTGACGCGCAACCTGCCCGGCGCAGCAACGCCTGTATGCACCCCCGGGGGTAACTGTCCCGGTTCGTGCGATACCCAGGAACCTCCAACCGCGTGCTACGCTGGATCACACGCGTGCATGCTGAAAATCATTGGAAACTGCCAAGATGTCGACTTGACCTACGTCCTGTCCAACCATCTGCTGGTGTTGGAAGACGGCTGGCTGGAACGATGCAATCTCGAGGGTTCCACCCTATCCGGCTCTTTGCGCGGGGCACATCTCAAGGGCGCCAACCTGAAATCCGCCAACCTGACCGGCGCCGACCTGACCGATGCCGACCTGACCGGCGCCAATCTAACCAATGCTAACCTGACCGACACCGACCTGACCAACGCCATCACACCCCCTAGCTTATGGGACGGTGTGACTTTCTGTAACACGACGATGCCCGATGGCACGGTCAACAACTCTGGCTGCCCCTGATTTCTCTCGGCAGGGAGATCGGGACACCCGACCATCATCATACCGCATGAGGAGGCGGCGCTATGAACACATCGTCACCCCGTGTGGCCCGTCTGAACCGACGGGCTAAAATCCTGTTGAGCGTGGCCGGTGCGGTGCTCGTCATCGTCCTGGTGGCCGTCGCGCTGCTGGCGTTCGATCCGCCGCTGCTGGCGCGGCTGTCGCGCAACCTGCCCGGCGCAGCAACGTCCACGAAATGCACCCCCAGTTTGGAGTGTCCCAGTTCCTGCACCAACCAGAAACCTCCAACCAGGTGTGGACCACAGTGCTCCCTGGGTCCCGATGGAGACTGCCAGAATAAGGACTTGACCTACGTCCTGTTCACCTCACAGTTGGCGTTGGTTGACGCCTCCCTGGAACGTTGCATTCTTACGTCATCCACCCTGGCCGGATCCCTGATCAACACAAACCTCAAGGGCGCCAACCTGGCCAACGCGACGCTAATCGACGCCGACCTGACCGACGCCGACCTGACCGGCGCCGACACGACTGATACCACCTGGATCAACGTGAAATTCTGTAACACGACGATGCCCGATGGCACGATCAACAACTCTGGCTGCCCCTGACTTCTCCCGGCAAGGAGATAGAGGGTCAGCCGACCATCATCATACCGCATGAGGAGGCGGCGCCATGAAAACGTCATCACCCCGTGGGACCCGCCTGAGCCGGCGGGTCAAGATCCTGTTGAGCGTGGCCGGTGCGGGGCTCGTCATCGCTTTGGTGGCCGTCGCGCTGCTGGCGTTCGATCCGCCGCTGCTGGCGCGGCTGACGCGCAACCTGCCCGGCGCAGCAGTGCGTGTATGCACCCCCAGTATGGAGTGTCCCAGTGACTGCACCAGCGAGAAACCTCCAACCAGGTGTGGACCAGGCTGCATCGTGGGACCCTATGGAAACTGCCAAGATAAGGACTTGACATACGTCCTTTCCAACGATAAGCTGATATTGAACTACGCCTCCCTGGAAAATTGCGATCTTACGGCATCCGCCCTGACCGGACCCCTGATCAAGACAAACCTCAAGGGCGCCAACCTGAGCTACGCCGCCCTGACCGGCGCTAACCTGACCAGCGCCGACCTGACCGGCGCCGACACGACTGATACCACCTGGACCAATGTGACTTTCTGTAACACGACGATGCCCGATGGCACGGTCAACAACTCTGACTGCCCCTGATTTTTCCCGGCAGGGAGATCGGGGCGCCCGACCATCATCATACCGCATGAGGAGGCGGCGCCATGAAAACGTCATCACCCCGTGTGACCCGCCTGAGCCGGCGGGCCAGGATCCTGTTGAGCGTGGCCGGCCTGGTGGTTGTCATCGCCCTGGTGGCCGTCGCGCTGCTGGCGTTCGACCGGCCGCTGCTGGCGCGGCTGACGGGCAACCTGCCCGGCGAGGCAATCGTTAGCCCGGAGGGGAGTTCCGCTGACTGGAAGTTTTGCGCCTACCAGGGTCTCTGGAATACGTGTTCTTGGGATAGTTACTGCGAGGCCGATCCCAGGGGGAGCGTCATCGACGTGGCCTATGGTGTCACGGGCCATTGGTACACCAAGTACGCCATCACGGGCGGGATATGCTGCAATGACGCTTCGATCGGGTACGATCCGGCTTATGGTCAGGAGAAATTGTGCTACATGCAACCCCACTGATTTGTCTGTTACATGACAGGAGCTACGCATGAAACCATCCCTGACGGGATCTTCGCGCCTCAGGAAGGGCTTCAGAGTGCTGTTGGGCAGCGTGGCCGGGCTGCTGATTATCGCGATCGTCGTGACGATCGCCTATCTCGCCAGTCCGGGAGTGCGCACGACGGTGGATACGAAGGTCAGGCCGTTCTTGTTTGGCTCGATAACGATAACAGACCAGTGCTCGGAGTGCCGTGCGGGCTGTATCGGCCTACCGGATCCTTCCGAATGTGTGCAACAATGCGTGTTCTCGGGTGTTTGCGCCCCCTAGACCGGGGCCGTCACGCACAGTGTGAACAACACCGCTGCCTGTGGCATTGCGAGGGCGACACCTGCGCCCATGCGCGGCTGCGCCGGATACGGGGCCGCAGGCGCGGTGTAGGCTGACGTAACTTGATCCGGGGTCGCCTGAGATTGCTTCGAGGCTGCGGCCTCTCGCAATGACGGCCGCACGGATGCCATTTATTCATGAGGAGGTAGATGCCATGAAAACGCCCCTCATCCGTGTGACCCGCCTGAATCGACGGGCCAGGATCCTGCTGGCCGCCGGCGGCGCAGTCCTCGTCATCGTTCTGGTGGCCGTCGCGCTGTTGGCGTTCGATCCGCCGCTGCTGGTACGGTTGACGCGCCACCTGCCCGGCGCAGCAACGCCTGTATGCACCCCCGGGGATAACTGTCCCGGTTCGTGCGTCACACAGACAGTTCCAACTACATGTGGACAAAGCTGCGCCGTGGCACGGTATGGAAGCTGTGCAGGCTTTGACTTGACCTACGTCCTGTCCAACGGTCTGCTGGTGTTGGAAAACAGCCGGCTAGACCACTGCAATCTTGAGGGTTCCACCCTATCCGGCTCATTACGCGGGGCACATCTCAAGGGCGCCAACCTGACCGGCGCCGACCTGACCGACGCTGACCTGACCGACGCCAATCTGACCGACGCCGAGACGTCCTATACCGTCTGGAACGATGCGAAGTTCTGTCGCACGAAGATGCCCAATGGCACGGTCAAAAACCGTGACTGCCGCTGACTTCTCCCGGCGGGGAGGGAAAGGGATCTCCGACCATCACCATACCGCAATGACGCCTCGATCGGGCACGATCCGGCTCCTGGCGTGGAAAAAAGTGGCTCTCCAGCTTCTGGCGGGAAAGCGGGATGAATGGCAATCGCAGTTGCGAGTCCTGGATGGCGAAAAATGGGCGAAACAACTGCATTTGGGTGCTCTGAGCGCCTTTTTCGTCCTATGCAGGCCACAGATCTGATTGCCGGGAAACAGCGCATCCCGCTAAAGGCTGGAGAGCCAAAAAAGTGCTATTCTCGGGTGTACTGACGCATCTTTCGCGGAGAGACCTATGAAAACATCCCTGATGAACTCATCTCGCCTCAAGAAGCCCATCAGAGTGCTGTTGGGCATCGCAGCCGGGCTGCTGATCATCGCGATCGTCGTGACCATCGCCTATCTCGCCAGTCCAGGGGTGCGCACGACGGTGGACACGAAGGTCAGGCCGTTCTTGTTTGGTACGTTATTCGGGAAGTGCGAGGCGTGCCGCTTCAAATGTTCGTACGACCCGTATCCTCTCGAATGCGAGCAGACTTATTGCGATCTCCTGTGCGGTCCCTGACCCAGACGAGCCGGAACCAAACGACTCACGCAAAGGCGCCAAGACGCCAAGAAAACTCTTTGCGGCTTTGCGTGAGAATTTCTTGCTGGCTGTACAAGCCTGTCCTGGACGGACAGTCCAGGGAATTTCACCAGTAAGCGCCTAAACCGGAGCCGCCATGAACGGCGTGAATTCCAGTATTGGGGTGTTTTGGCCGCCTCCGGCGGCCAAAACACCCCTTCAAGAAATGAGGAGGTAGGTTCCATGAACACGTCATCCACCCGTGGGGCCCGCCTGAACCGGCGGGCCAAGATCTTGTTGATCGTGGTTGGCGTAGTGGTTATCATCGTTCTGGTGGCCGTTGCGCTGCTGGCGTTCGACCGGCCGCTGCTGGCGCGGCTGACGGGCAGCCTGCCCGGCGAAGTAATCGGCGGTGGCGATGAGAAATGGGCTCCCGAGGGCTTCGAGTTCTGCGCCCAACAAGGCTGGTGGAATAACTGCTGGCCGGAGAATATCTGCAAGGCCAACGGGGATGTCCTCTATGGTGTCCAGGGCAGTTTTTACACCAAGACAGGCGTCAGCGGCTGGATATGCTGCAACGACGCTTCGATCGGGTACGACCCTGCCGTTGGTCAGTCGAAAAACTGCTACAGACGGCGGCAGTGACGCGTCTTTCGCTGAAGAGCAGCCGCACTGACCGTTTCCCCGAAAAGGATCAACGCATGACAACATCGCCCCAGGTCAAGGTCCCTGCAACCTTGCAGATCGGCGTCAGCCGTCCTCCGCTGCCGCTTGACGATCTGCCCACCCCCGAACAGGTCTTTCATCTGCCCAGGATCGGCCCGCGCGAGCTGATCCTGGCCGTGCTTGGCCCCAGCATGATCGCGCTCGGCGTCTCCATCGGCAGCGGCGAGTGGCTGTTAGGGCCGCTGGCGTTCGGCAGGTACGGCTTCATCGGCCTCGGCTGGCTCATCACCCTTTCGGCGTTGCTCCAGACCTTCTACAACGTCGAAAACGCTCGTTACACCCTCGCCACCGGTGAGGTGCCGATCGTCGGCTTCACCCGCACCCCGCCCGGCCTGAGGCTGTGGGCACCGCTGACGCTGTTCGTCATCTACCTGGGCTGGATCTGGGGCGGTTGGGCCTCGGCCGCCGGGCAGAGCGTCTTCGCCCTCTTCGCCGGGCGCACGTTCGATCCCCGGAACGCCACGGAGGTCGAGACGTATCGCGTCATCGCCGTCGCGCTGATGTTCGGCTCGCTGGGGATCTACCTGTTCGGCAAGAAGATCGTGCGTACCCTGGAGGTCATTGATACGTTCCTGGTGTTCTTCGTTCTCGGCGTCTTGATCGTGTTAGCAGCCTTGTTCGCGCCGCTCAGCCTCTGGGGCACGATGCTCGTCAGTATCGTGACGCCGGGAGCGCTGCCCAAAGGCATCGACGCAACCACTCTCGGCTCAATCATCGGCTATACCGGCTTCGGCGCCGGCATGAACTTCATGCTGATCAACTACTACCGCGACCACGGCTATGCCATGGGCCACAAGGTCGGCTTTTTCTCCGGCCTGGTCGGCGGCACGAAGCAGGAGGTGCTCCCATCGGGCATCACCTTCCGCGAGAGCGCCCAGAACACCCGCACCTGGCGGCGCTGGTTCCGCTTCCTGCTGATCGACCAGTGGGTCGTCTTCTTCGTCGGCGCACTGATCGGCATGTTTGTGCCCAGTGTGCTGGCCGTCGCGCTGACCCAGGTGCCGGGCGCAGGGACGCCCGATGCCGCTAACATGCCTGTGTACGTGGCGACCGAGCTGAGCAAGCGGGCCGGCTTCTTCTTCCCCTTCATCTTGCTCCTCGGCGCGCTGGTGCTTTTCAAGACGCAGACCACGGTTCTGGAGATGCTGATCCGCAACACGACCGACACCGCCGTTGCGCTCAGCCCACGCCTGCGAGGGTGGATCGGCGGCGACCCGCGCAAGTTTTACTACCTCCTGGCATTCGGGTTTATCGGGATCATCGGGATCATCATCCATCTGGCGCTGCCGACCGATCTGCTGCAAATCTCGGCCAACATGGCAAACCTGGCCTCGATGATTTACCCGTTCGTGTTGATCTATCTGAACACGAAGCTGCCAAAGCCTGCGCGTGCCCGGTGGTGGTCTATCTTGATCCTGGTGCTGAATGTCCTGTTCTTTGGCTTCTTCTTCGTTAACTTCGTGGCGTTGAAAGCCACCGGACGTCCGCTTGTCGTGTTTTAGCTGCACTGAGCTGCCGGGCGTTGTCTACCATTATTCTGACGAGGAGGAAAATCTGTGAACGTACTTCTCACCCGCCTGGCCGGTCTCACCCGGCGGGCCAAGATTCTGCTGGCAATCGCCAGCGTCGTGCTCGTCATCGCCGTCGTGGGCGGTGTCCTGCTGGCGCTCAATCCATCGCTGCAGGCGCGGGTGACCCGTGCCTTGCCCGGCGCGGCCAATTGCATCATTGTGAGCTCTGATGGGTGCGAACCACCTTGACCGCCTGGGATGGATTTCAACCGTAGGCACCGGAGAGTACTACTGCTGAGGAGGTCAAACCTATGCAGACGTTGTTTGCCCGCGTGACCCGCCTGAACCGGCGGACCAAGGTTCTGCTGGCCGTCGGCGTCGGTCTGGCGCTCGTCATCGTCATCGTCGCGGCCGTCTTGTTCGTCAACGCAGACCTGCGCATGACCGTGATCGCACAGATCGCACGCTTCCTGCCGGGCCTCAACTATGATCTCTGTACACAATGCCAAAGCAACTGCAACCAACACTACCAGGAATGGGGTTTCACCGACGTCGACGCATGTATTTGGACGATATGTTTCGAACAGCATCCCTGGTGCAAATAGCAGATCGTCAACCGCTTACCCACCACAGAACGGAGATCAGTTCGCCGGACCCCGTCTTCTTGCAGAAGACGGGGTCTTCCCCTTTTTGGATATTCTGTACTGGTGAGAGACGTGGTAGACAGCCTGAATGGCTCACGCCAAGACGCAAAGAACGCCAAGACACCCTCTGTATGGATTCTTTGCGCCCTTTGCGCCTTTGCGTGATGCTCTTC
>Ga0172375_10011061_pt1 | contig 11568 bp, 18 predicted proteins | sample LakKiv1m_FD_114537 | JGI IMG/M metagenome (GOLD analysis project Ga0172375, IMG submission 114537) | Freshwater microbial communities from Kabuno Bay, South-Kivu, Congo - kab_092012_11.1m | ecosystem: Environmental > Aquatic > Freshwater > Lake | place: Democratic Republic of the Congo... | reverse complement strand
GAAATAATATTTTTTCTCCCACCCAATAGGAGAAGGCACACGAACGAGGGGCTGATTATTCTATTAGTCGCTTACGCGACAGATAGCTCGCAAACATTCGTTTGCTCGATTTTATTACGAGGGGGCTGACACGACGACGAAACTACTTCTTCCTAGACTTTACCCAGAAAAATCCTGCAACTAAACCAACAATTAACAAACCTGCTCCAAGAAAAGATGTTGTTTTAGTTGTTAAATCTGCAATTGCGTTGCCTGTTATGTTAGAAGACAAAAAAAATATTCCGCCGAGAACTCCTGCAATTGCGATTATACTTGCATTTTTATAAACTAAAAATCGCTATTCCGAAAGGCTTAAATAAGATTAAATCCTAGTCCTATTAAGGAGAACGAACGATGGAAAAGAATTATTTTTATGATGAGTTTTCAGACAGATTTATGATTTCATGCAAAAAATCTGATGAAAAAGTAGTCGGAAGTGTAAGAGTTTTAAACTTAACTCTTGATTTTGCAAGTAGTGGCAAAATCGTAAATGTTGAGATAAGGAATATATCTGAGTATTTATCCTCTTTAGGATTTAATACAGAAATTCTAAAAGATTTAAAAGATGCTCAACTGATGTTTAAGCAATATAGGGATGGCTATGTTCTTTATTTTATCTTAAAGACTTCTCAAGGAGTTATTGAAAGAATACCTTTTAATGTTCCTATGAAACAAACATTAGTTACCGCTTAAACTTCTTTATCCTTTTTTCTAAGTTTCTTTTATATTCTACTGCATGAATAACTAAAACTTTACTATCTTTTGGGCAGGTAGCGATTGAAAAAGTAATATTGTTGCTCATTTCATAAAATAACTCATATCCCAAATCTCCAAATTTTAGGGTTTCTATTTCTATGGCTATGATTTTCTCGAATTGCGGAAAAACTTCTAAAACTCTCTCGTGCAAAATTCCTCTTCTATCAATACCAAAATAATAATAGTCTGTAAAAATTAGCTTTTTGCCCTTAATTTTCTCTTGAATTATTTTATCTATCTCTTCTTTGTTATTTATTGTTTTCACTTCTTTTTCTGCCATAAGTTATCTAATAACTAGGAGATTATAAATCTTGACATGAATAATATATATCAGCTATCTCAATAAAAATTTATCTTCTTTTTCAAAAAAAGAAGCAAAAACAACTCTGCCCCCAAACCCCAACTAACTCTACCTGCACAATTCGCCTAATTGAAACTAATACTGCCCCCAACACTAACTAAAAGTGCCCTCTCTTAATATTATAAACTGGAACTGATGTTCCCGCCATCCGCAGATTTAATTTTTACTCTTCGGAAACAATATTCTTTGTTTCCTCGCCCTATCAGGAGTATTCGCATCAGCTCTGATTTTCTCCAAAAATCGAGGATGCTCATCTCGATAGGGTCGGCTAATATAATTCAACGAAATTTTTTCTTCAGCTAAAATTTAAATCTCTTATTTTCCAAACCCCCGCCCGACGGAAAAAGCACGAAAAGATAGTCAAAATCAAAGATTTTGAGATTTAATAATTGAGAGGGGGGCAGACGGACGAGACTATATCTAACTGTATTTTATTTTTAAGAACAAACTCGAAATTCCTAAAATCAAACCAAAGATATTCATTGCAGTTATGGGTCCATTTTTAATTCCTATCCCATATAGCGTATAACAAAATACCCCTAGAACATAAATTATCGAACGAATCATGGAAATATCTTTTGCGGATTTCTCTCTCCAATTTTTTATTACTTGTGGGAGCATTGAAATTACTATTAAAATTCCAGCAAGATATCCTAATAAATCCAACATCATTTACTCCTTTAGCCTACAAGGTCTTGCAAATATGCAATCCCCTTCTTTATCAATAGGCCAAGAATATTCTATTTCAGGACCATTACACATGTTTTTAGAGTATGTTACAGCTTTTGATTGTAAGAAGGTTTGACCAGGGCAATAGCTCCTAGAATGCACTTCTATTTCAATTGCTTCGTCAGATGGAACAAAATATCTTCTTTCTTCACTTACTAATCCCCCTTTAGTCGGAAGACCAAGCTTGTTAAATTTTTTTAAATAGTGTTTATACAGCAAACTTTGGAAAGGTGAGAAATCTATCTCTGCAATCTGGTTTGGATGCATAAGCCCATTTCTATACCTATGTTCAAATAACATAAAAGTTCTCCCTTCAAAATTAACGATAAATCTTGCATCCAAAGGTTCTAATCTAAATCCTGCTTCAATAATTTCTGCTTTTATTCTATTCAAATCTTCTTTAGTTGCTACTTTTCCATTTCCTAAATATACTTTTCTGAAAAGTCCGTTACCTTCGCATAACATCATCCAGAAATCTAAATATTGTCTTATTGTTGGCAAGAATCGTCCATGCTGGCCTAGTTTTAATTGAGCTTCACTCCAATTAGCAACTTTCTCCAATTTAGTTCCAACTAGAGTATCTGGGTATTCATAATCTTCATGATTTCTTCCAGGCAGGATTACATAATCCTCAAGTTTTAATTCAGGGTTTTGGTCTGACATTTTCTCATTCTCCGTCGTATTTTTACTTTGATATAGTGATAACGGATGCATATTTATATTTTAGTCATCAACTAAATGACGACTAAACGAAAGGTTTATATAATCTCAAATAAATCTTTATTTATGGCAGAAATATTAAGCGTATTGCAGAAAATAGGGCTTTCTAATAATGAAGCAAAGATATACTTAGCCTTGCTTGACTTGGGCTTAACTTCTTCTAAGGCGATTATAGAAAAAACAAATCTTCATAGGCAGATAGTTTACGATTACCTTTCTTTGCTTATAGAAAAAGGGCTTGTTTCTTATGTTGTTCAGGCAAATAGAAAATATTTCAAAGCGTCAGACCCCAAAGAGTTTATAGAATATTTTAATAAAAGAGAACTGGAAACAGAACAACAAAAACAAGAGTTTATGAAAGTTCTCCCAGAACTAAGCAAAAGAAAAACAGAATCTTCTGAAAAGCAAGAAACAACGATTTATTCAGGAAATAAAGGAATAAAATCTCTTCTTGATGACATGCTAAACCAAAAAAGCGAAATACTGACAATAGGAGCTTCTGAAATAAAAGCAGAGGCTTTTCAATATCACTTAGAGTTTAATCTTCCTAAATTCCACAAATTCAGGGAGGCAGGTAGAATTCAATATAAAATTCTCTTAAGCGAAGAAATGAAAGACCGGGTAAAAGAACTAAATAAATTAAAGCACACAGAAGCTAAAATTCTCCCAAAAGAATTTACTTCCAATTCCTCTACAAATATTTACGGAAATAAAGTTTCTCTAATTATGTGGGGTTCTCAACCCTTTGGAATTTTAATAAAAAGCAAAGAAATTGCTGAAAGCCAGAGAAAACATTTTAATCTTCTTTGGAATATTGCAAAAAAGCCATAAAATCTTCTTTTAAGAAAAGAAGCAAAAAACTACTGCCCCCATCTAAACTCTTCTTTTTATGAAAAAGAAGCAAAAAGCTTTTTCCGTCCCCCGCCCGACGGCAGTGCGATAACTATTTAAACATCCAAATTTTATTATGATTATGGTCTGGAAAGATTTGCCAAGATGGCTTAAATATGGACTATTATTTGCGGGCATTTATGCTCTGATAAGCATATTAACTTTTTCATTAGATGCACTAACAAATTCGGATATTGTTATCTTCTTTGGAGCCATCTTCACCATTATATCTCTTCCAGCAATTTGGCTTTCTTTCATATTTTTCGGAAGATATGACGCCCTCTATTATTTAACTTCTGAAAAACTGATTTTTGTTATAATTGCTTCAATTATAATTTATTTTATAGTTGGAACATTAATTGGACTTTTAGTAGGAAAGATAAAATCTTCTAAGAAATAACTCACCCACCTACCCCCAACCTTCCTACCCAATTTTAGGTAAGCAAAAAACATTCGTCAAGCTCATTTTCCTTGTTTTTTCATCACTCAAAATTTCAGCTCTAATTTTTCTAAAGTAAAATCGAGGAAATTTTGGTGGAAAGAATCGGCTAATATAATTAGTTACAATTAATGCTCGGCGGTCTGATATGAAGAAAGCATGCTGACCAAGTCGGCTGCAGCATTCAAACCATGTCTTCGATATAATTGCTGCAATTCTGCTTTTTGTTCGGGGTTCATCGCAGAAAATGGAACTTCCGCAAGTCGCTCAGCTATTTTTTCTTGTCTGCGATGATATATCCCATTGATAAAACAACCAGTAGCTGATGCAACAAGAACTAATCCTGCGTAATTATCCCTCACAAAATCGAAGACTTGGTCAATCATGATATTAGTAATTTAACTAACTTTATAAATTAAAAAGAGGTGAAAATGGCAAAGAAAAAAAAGAGGCGACATGTCAAGAGAAGGCATGTACATAGAAAAAAAAGAAAGAAGAGATAATCTTTCGCAAACTTTTTTATTTTAATTATTTTTTATTTTGCTTTTTGCTTTCAAATATTTTGCATTTAAGAGCTATTGGCTTTTTATAAGGGGGTTTATAAGGTCACATCATTTCAGGAGGGTGACAATAAAAATATCTGCTGCGTTCTCTATTAGCTCTTTTCACTCTAAGATGCCTGCATTGCCAATAGTCTCTTATCGTATCTTTTTTATATCCTATCCTCGGTCTATACACGCTTTCTCTCCTGCTTAACTCTACTGCAGCCATTAAATCTCCATCGCATCTGTCGTGAAGTCTTACAATCTCTTCTATTTCTCCTTTTGTCAGTGTTCCTCTTCCTCCGCCAAGAACATATCTTACTCCCCCTCTTTTTGCAGGAGTATAAACTCCGGCCTTTTTAACAATATTTCTTATTGTTTCGGGGGCAATAGGAATCCCGCGCCTAATCAAAAACTTATCAGCTACTCTCGGTAACTCCTTATATTTGAGGTAAAGGTTTATAACTAACTCTCTGTCTTTCTGGTCAAATGCCATGATGTAATAAATAACTAATGTTTAAAAAAAGAATTGTTCTCAAGAATACAGATTATAATTGAATTAAAAGTTATATGTCTCTTCCGTAAAGAGTTTTTCTGTGATTATTCTCTGCTCGCTTAACTCCTTCCTTAATCATTTCTCTAACTCGCCTATCAAGAGCTTCTGCAACATCTTCAGAAACGTTTTGGATTTCTTTACTCGCAGTTTCATTAACAACTTCCCGGATTTTGCTTTTTATAACTATACACTCTTTTGTCATAATTGTAGAAGTTTTAAGAGTTTTTTAATCTTTCGAAAGATTAAAAACTAGTTTTATAATTAATATATAGGAATACACAAATGCTTAAAAATAAAGGTAAATAAATTAAAGCATGCCAAATCAAGAAAGAGAATATACACTAACCCAAACAGAACTTGAAAAGATTGTTGCAGCAGTAAAAGTAGCCGAAGAAGTCAGAGGAGTTTCTAATAAATTGAATCTAAAAAAACATCTTGGAAATATTCATGAGTCCAGTAGGAAATCTTTAAATCAGGCTAGAAAAGATTTAGATCAGGCTAGAAAGTATTTAGATCAATTACCAGATAGAGTTGCAATTCTTCATCATGCAACAGTATTGGGAAAGTATAATCTTGCTGGTAGAAAAGATTTAGTAGAATCATATAATGCTTTATTAATGGTTGCAGGTAGAGGAGACAAGGGATTTATTTCTTCTTAAGACTATTTCTTATTATCTCTGAAAGTATTATTAAAAGAACCCATATAAGAAATATAACCAAGATATATTTTAAGCCCATTAACTCAAGAGCTTTACTTCCTAAAAAGAAAACTAAGAAACCCCAAGCACTTTCCCATATAATTATGCATATAAGAGAATAAAGCAAGAATTTTTTAATATTCATTTTTAATATTCCTGCAGCAGTAGCCATTATAGAAGAAAGATTTGGCTCCCAATAACTTAAGAATATTGCTCTGAATTCATTAGTCTTAAGTTTTTTCTCTGCATTATCTAAAGGCTTTTTCAGTCCAAATTTTACAAAAAGTTTATACCAACCATAATAACCAAGCAAATAATTAAGAGTATAAGCAATTAAAAAAGCAAGAGCAACCAAGGAAACTATTTGAAATGCTCTAAAACCATTTTTTCCAGCAGATATTACTCCTAAAAATATAATTGTGCTTCCAGGAAAATACTGTCCAAGCAAAAAGAAACCTTCTATAAGAGCCCCAATAAAAACAACAAGCAAGCCATAGTTATTAAAAAAATTAGTTATAATTTTTACAAGATTATCTCCTTCAGGCAAGCCAATCAGCTTCCATATTAATATCATTAAAAAATAAGCAACGAGAAGACTAAGAGGAATATATAAAAGTTTAATATATTCTTTGATTTTCATAGAATTATTTTTTCTTCTTATCTTTTTTTGTTTCTTCTTTATGCTTAGGTTTTACTTCTTTAACTTCTTTTTTTTCAGCTTTAGTCTCTTGAAGCTCTGGCTTCATAAATGGAAATAAAATAACATCTCTTATGCTGTCCTGGCCTGTGAGCATTACTGTCATTCTATCTATGCCTATTCCTAAACCGCCTGTTGGCGGCATTCCAACTTCAATAGCATTAACAAAATCTTCATCATAAGGATTTGCTTCTTCATCTCCTTGCGAAAGTCTTTTTTGTTGTTCTTCAAGAAGTTTTTTTTGTTCACTAGGGTCATTTAATTCAGAATAAGCATTAGCCATCTCTGCTCCAAGACAAAAAGGCTCGAATCTTTCTATCAATCTCTCGTCTTTTCTATGAACTTTGCACAATGGAGTTAATTCTCTTGGATGGTCTGTAATAAAAGTAGGCTGAACAATCTCTTTTTCACAAAAATGTTCAAATACAGCAGCAACCAACCAACCCCAACTTTTATGTTTAAATTCAACTTTATTATCTTCACAAAACTTGAGTAATTGCTTATCAGTCATCTTTAAAACATCAATACCCGCAGATTTTTTAATAGCTTCAGACATAGTCATTCTTTTCCAAGGTTTTTTAAAATCAATTTCTTTTCCTTGGCAAGTTATTTTTGTTGTTCCAAAAACTTTTTTACAAACATAAACATAAATATCTTCTGTCAATTCCATCATATCATTATAATCAGCATAAGCCTGATAAAGCTCAAGCATTGAAAATTCAGGATTATGCCATCTATCTATACCTTCATTTCTAAAGTTTCTTGATATTGTAAAAACTTTTTCAAATCCTCCAACAATTAATCTTTTAAGATAAAGTTCAGGAGAAATAGCCATGTATAGTTTTATATCTAAAGCATTTAAATGAGTTTCAAAAGGTCTTGCTTCTGCACCTCCGTAAACTGTTTGCATAAAAGGAGTATCTACTTCATTAAAACCCCTAGACTTGAGAAACTCACGAATAGCCTCTATAATTTTCTCGCGAGTTTCAAAAACTTTTCTTACATCAGGATTCATAACTAAGTCTAGATATCTTTTTCTGTATCTTTCTTCTTTATCCACTATACCGTGCCATTTTTCAGGCAGAGGGAGCATAGATTTTGACAAAATCTCTAGGTCTTTCACAAGAATACTTATCTCTCCCCTTTTTGTTTTGAAAATTGTTCCATTAACTCCAATAAAATCTCCTGAATCAACATATTTTTGAAAGATTTCTAGTTGTTTCTCATTTGTCTTTCCTTTTTGAAGAACAATCTGTATTTTTCCTTGAGCATCTTGAACATGGCTAAATATTAGATTTCCTAAATCACGAATAGTCATAACTCTTCCAGCAACACTAACCGAGTCTTTAGTTCTTTCATCTTCCTTTAACTTTGAGTATTTTTCTTGTAACTCGCGAGAATTATTTTTCTTGTCAAAACTATAGGGATAGGGATTTACTCCTTTTTTTCTTAATTCAGCTATTTTTCTCAACCTCTCTTGAACTATTTGGTCTTCTCTGCCCATAAATTAAAGAAGTATATCGCATTTAAAAACCTTTTTTATAGCAATCGTAAAACTTATAATACACAAGAGCATACAATATTATGGCAGAAAAAAAGAAAGAGCGAATATCAATCTTTATCGATGGGAATAATCTTTATTATAGTCTAAATGATTTAAAAATTTCTAAAATCGATTTTAATAAATTTGCACAGCTGTTAAAAAGAGATAGATTGCTTGTTTCAGTTTATTATTATAACGCTCCATTAGATATAAGTATAGACTCAAAAAAATATTGGGAGCAACAGAAGTTCTTTGATGCTTTAAGAAAAATACCCGGTTTTAATGTTATTCTTGCAAGATTAAGAAAATACAAGAAAGAAGATGGAACTTTCGGTTTTGAAGTTAAAGGAGATGACATCTATTTAGCTGTAGATTTAGTATCCGGTGCCTATGAAAATCTTTATGATACTGCTTTAATTGTTTCGGGAGATGAAGATTTTGTACCTGCAATAAAAAAAGTCCAAAAACTTGGGAAGAAAGTAGAAAATATTTATTTTTGTTCAACTTCTTCAAGTTATCTAAAGAAGACTTGCAACTCTTCTTTCTGTATAGATAAGGATATAGTAAAATTAATAGAATTAAAGTGAAAATAATGCCTGGTATTGTCCGAAGGCCATACCAGGGAACATATTAATATTATAACTTCTCTGGACTTTAAAAACCTTTTGAGTGGGGTGTTTAAAAATGTTGAGATAAGCGAGAATAAATAACTAAACCGAAAGAGGTTTTTTATGAGAATAAGCTTCTTGCAATCTTTTATAATCTTCATCTGTTGCTTGAATCCACCCATTTGGAACCCTTGGCGTACCAACTGAAGCACTCCAAAGAGCATAATCTATCTTTCCATCCTTATTAAAATCAAAACCCACAAGGTAATCTCCTATTTGAACTACTGGTTTTTGTCCTCTTCTTTCAGGAATTGGGTTCTGAGCATCAATAAAACATAAAAGTACAACTAAAGCAGGAAGTCCAAATAAACCAAATATTTCCCTATTCTCTGAATTGATTCTATTCTTTCTTGTCATTTTATTTTCATAGAATTCTAAGGCGATTCTTTACCAACACCTCAATGAAACCATGAAACCCTGGCTTATAAATATATCGAAAACCCAACCCCCTACCTCAATTATCAGTCAGGCAGCTGCATCATCTGAGAATCTATGACTATGTTTTGCTGTGAGCTCCATTCTTTGTCTGAATGAGTTTTAACATAGTTTGCCCAGTATTTTACAAAGTTTATTCTATCCTCTTTATTTGTCCTACCTGGTGTCATAAACTCTCTTTTTGCAGGTGTTTCTTTATTAATTACTGTTTTTTCTTGAGCTTCCATATTTTATTTAATCCTCTATATCCTTTACAATCTCTTTAAGTTTATTAACTTTATCATAATCTATCTGACCCCTAAAAGTTTCTTCAAGATGCAATGCATCTTCTTTATCTTTGTAAGATTTTAAATAAAATCTCTTAAAAGCTATCTGTCTTTCTAATGATGAAATTTTTATTTTATTTTCAGGCATTATTATTGTTAAAAAGTCATCAAATGTATCCAAGTCAACCTGTCTTTTTGGGAATTTTAGCTCAAAATTAGGAGCAGAGGTATTCTCAAGAGAAAATCTTACAGCCATTTTATTTTCTAAAAAAGAAAATATATCTTTTGGGCTTTCAGCATTAATGCACCAAAATCCATTTTTAACCAGTTCTTCATAAAATTTTAAAAAAGTTTCATAATCCATTTTTTTAATGAATAAATCAACGTCTTCTGTTGCTCTTGTTCTTCCAAGTATAATTGAAACATAGCCAGATATTATTACATAATCTGTATATTTCTTGAGTATATCAAGAAATCTTATGACCAGCTTGTCAAGCTTGCTTAGCTCTCTATCAAGCTTTATTTCTCTTTTATCAACATTGTATTCCATATAAGAAAGCTCTTTTTCAGATATAAATATTTATCTGAAGATAAAGATTATAATGTTTTTAGATAAGTGAATTTATAGGATTAGCAAAATATTTAAAAACAAGAAAATACTTATTTAGTTATGGCTTGGAAAGATTTACCTTATTGGCTAAAGGGAGGGATTATAGCAGTTATCATTTTGATAATTCTCTTTTTATTATTGGGTTTGGTAACCTATACTAAAATTTTTAACACGAATTATAAGGGACCTCTTGCCGTTATTTTTAGCCCATTTATGTTGATTGCATTAACTTATTTTATAGTTAATGGAATTGTTGGTAAAATATTTAATTGTCCTCTCGTAGATGGTTGGTTTAGTTCTTATGATTGTTCACCACCTCTACAATTCTTGATTATAGCAATAAGCATTATATTTTTTATTCTTATTTTCTTTTTAGTTGGTGCCCTTATTGGTTTAATGGTTGATAAAGTAAAAAAGAATGATTTCTAAGAAGAGTTAATCAAATATCCAAGATTTTAAACTCATCAAAGCCAATGTGATTCATCTCTTGAGTATCAAGACCTTTAACATTGCTGTTTGGAGCGCCCTTTTTGCATACTATCAGCATACACTCAACATCTTCTGGTTTGCCCTCGCAAACCACTTCAACTTCTCCTGACTCAAGATTTCTGACATGACCCTTCAAATTAAGTTTATCGGCTTCTTCTTTTATGTATCTTCTAAAGAATACCCCTTGTACAAGCCCAGATATTTTTATTCTTACTGTTTTCATATTTTTTGACTTTTGTTTTAAGTTTTTTTGTCTTTTAAAGCTTTGTTATTTTTATGCAGAGTTTACCGCAGCTTTAGCAGCCCCAAGTGCTTGAATTGCTCCTGAGTCTATGGAAGTTTGTCCAAATCCATAGTAAACTACTCCAGAACCACATTGAATAACACTCTGAGCATAGGCTTGGAGTTTGCTTGGAACAGCTTCAACCCAACCATTATGGTCTATGCTAACCATTTTTAAAGTTTCACCATTATCCATTGTTACTAAAGCGCCACTTGGATAATCTTGTCCTGGATCAGGATGAACTTCAAGATAATACTGAGTTCCTCTAGCAACCATATAAGAAGATTTTCCTCCTGTCCAAGCTGAATTTAATAAAACATTAATCCACTTATCTCTCTTATCTTGGCATCCTGAGACCCATTCATGATTTGCTTGCAATATTACTTTATCGCTTCCTATTTCAGTTATCATAAAATTCAAAATATTATTAAAATAAGCATCATCAAAAGCATTTTTGCATATGTAATCGCCTTGTTCATCTTTTAATTTTCCATGAACCATATTAATCATTGTTGTAATATTCTTTGCCCTCATTGCTTCAACAAAAGCTTTTAATTTAGGGAAAAGTACAGCAGGAGTCCTCAAAGGATCATATTGATCAGCTAAAAATTCAACATAGGCTAGTGTAAGATTATTTGCTGACATTTGATTTGCAAGTTCAACAGGGTCAATAGCATTCCAACCAGCATTACTTTTTGAGCCAGAAGTAAGACCATAACCCGCAAGTCCTGCACTAGATTTATAGTTTCCTGTATTTGCTGTGCAAACAGGAGCATTTATTTCTCCACCACTTCCACCACACTCATGTTCAATAACATCAGCACAGTGTTCAAGAGAACTCATTGT
>Ga0172375_10011058_pt1 | contig 11571 bp, 12 predicted proteins | sample LakKiv1m_FD_114537 | JGI IMG/M metagenome (GOLD analysis project Ga0172375, IMG submission 114537) | Freshwater microbial communities from Kabuno Bay, South-Kivu, Congo - kab_092012_11.1m | ecosystem: Environmental > Aquatic > Freshwater > Lake | place: Democratic Republic of the Congo... | reverse complement strand
CTTGCGGTAAGAAACCAATTTGGTGATACGATAAAAAGATGGAAAGTGGAACTTTATGCGGAATAGATGTGATAAAAATTAATTGAGGCGTAAACATATGGAAAAAACATATAAATTTTGTCAAAGCTGTGGCTACCCTTTGAAGAAAGATAAAAAAGGCGGAGGTACGGAAAAAGACGGGTCATTGAGTAAGAAATACTGCTCAATGTGCTACGCGAATGGAGAATTTTTGAATCCTCCGGAAATTGACACTGCGGAAAAGTTTCAGAAATATTGTATTCAAGAAATGAAAAAAGATGGCATGAATGGAATCTTTGCATGGCTTGCCACTCGGTCAATTCCAAAATTAGAGAGGTGGCAAAAAAAATAAATTAAGGCGGCGCGCCAGCTTCGCTGGCACGAAATTCGGCGGCGGCGGAACCCTTCGACTTCGCTCAGGACAAGAAGCGAGGGCGGGCAAAAATTCCTCCCCCCAACCCCCTTCCTTTTTGCCCCCCCGAGCTTAAAAGTTTTTCAAAATTCAGCGTTCGGATTTTCGCTAAAAAAAGTTCGGATTTCGTTCAGCGTTCGGAGCCATAATAAATACCCTTCCGAAAGGATGGGTATTTATTATGGCTACGCCACTAGTCCCGACCAGTAACTCGCCAGATTTATCTGGCGGTAGTTACTGGTTCGGCGTAGCGAGCGCAGCAAAAGAAAGCGCGAAGCATTTTCTTTTGCCAGCGAGCGGAGGAGGCCAAAGGCCGATGTCCAGTCGCCGCTCGTCTAATTTACTTTTGATATAATTACAATATGGTCATTGATATAGAGCTTACATTAAATAGGTTTGGATTTGGTAAAATTTCTAAAAACAAATTCCAACTATTTTTCATTAGATTTTCTAGGTGGAAAATACCTGGCAAATATTCAATCTCTTTTGAGATAAATTGGCGCACAGACAAGCATTAGATAATAAAAATGTGTTTACATATTTTTATAAGCAAACGGAGAAGCGAAACGAAGTGAAGCGCTGTCCAGTCGCCCTAATAACTTGCACGACAAATATTCAAATCTTGTAGTAAAATAAGACTAATGAAACTACCAATCAGGGCTAGAATTAAAAAATACAAAACATCAGGACTAAAAAGTGTAGTCACGGCTGTAATCAGCAATGTTTCGGTTGCATTATTGAAATTAGTCGCTTGGGCGCTGACCGGTTCCTCAGTTATGTTATCCGAGGGTATTCACTCGATTGCCGACACCGCCAACCAGGCGCTGCTATTCGTCGGAATAAAAAGGTCCGAAAAACCGGCCGACGAAGATTATCAATATGGATACCGGCAAGAAAGGTTTTTCTGGGCGTTGATTAGTGCCTGTGGCATATTTTTCCTGGGTGCAGGTATTACTTTTTATCAAGGGTTAACATCGATATTCAAACAGGAAACGGCCAATATTAGTTATTGGACGTTTGTGATTTTGTTAGGTTCGTTGATGTTAGAAGGTTACTCGTTGATGACTGCCTATAAGGAAGCCAAACACGCTGCCGGTGACGAGCCAATCCTAAAACATTTAAAACATTCGGGTGACCCGACGATTCTGGCGGTTTTATACGAAGACAGCGCGGCGCTAGTCGGTATATCAATCGCCTTTTTGTCGTTACTGTTAACCGAAATGACCGGAAATGCATTTTGGGACGGACTGGGATCGATTCTGGTTTCGGTACTATTGGCGACAGTGTCGATTTTGCTAATGGTAGCGAACCGCAGTTTTATTCTGAACAAATCAGTTCCCAGGCATTTTAGGGAAAAAATACAGGACGCATTACTAGCCGAGGATTTGATTGACGAAATATATGACCTGAAAACTATAATGATTGGTGTTGACGGTTTTATAGTCAAGGCAGAAATTGAAGTAAATGGCCATTGGCTGGCTGAAAAAATATTCAACAGTTCCAATATGAAAGACGAATATGAAGATATAAAGGAATACCATGATTTTGTTAAATATTCATCAAAACTTTGCGACCGCACAACTAGAATGATGGGCAGGGAAATCGACGAGGTTGAAAGACGCATCATCGAAAAAATCCCCAACATTCAACATATTGATATCGAAGCAAATTAAAATATAAAAAATAAACGAATCAAAGAAATAAATCTTAAATATTAACCATTTTCCAAAGAGTATTCAGGTGGTTTAAAAGGAGACTCCTCCAAGGGCCCATATAAGTATTTTTTGTAATAACTTAAAATAAAATTAGAAAATAGTATAATGAGTTTATGCCATCCCGAAATGTCATAAAAGAACAAATTCCCGATTCGTACTACCACGTTTATGCCCGCGGGGTTAATAAGCAAAAGATATTTAGTGAAAACAACGATTACGCATACTTCATAAAATTATTTGAACGCTATTTATCTGCAAGGCCAGCAGTAAGTAAAACCGGTGAGGTATATCCACACTACCTAGATGATATTCAAATTTTGGCCTACTGTCTGATGCCGAATCATTTTCATCTACTTCTTTATCAGGTAGATGTGCCGTATCTGGAAAAATTTATGCGCAGTGTCATGACAAGTTATAGTCGGTATTTTAATATTAGATACAAGCGAACTGGTCCGGTTTTTGAAAGCTGCTATAAAGCAGCTCGGGTTGGCGATGAGTCATATTTGCAACATATCAGTCGATATATTCATTTAAACCCAAAATCATGGGATACATATAGATATTCCAGCCTGGAATATTATGTGCACGGGGGTGAGCCCTTTTGGCTAAAGACCCAATTAATATTAGACCAATTTGAATCAAGAAACAAATACACCGAATTCGTATCGGAGTACAAAGATCAGCGTGATGAATTGGCTGAGATCAAGTACAAACTTGATAACGACTAAATTAATGCAATGTAACACCTATAGAGGAGAGACCTCCCTCTACTCCCTCTAATATCTTTGTTTACCAAAGAAGGATTCATCAACTTCGACAATACCAGACAGTTTTAGGCTACTATCCGGCAGTATTTGTCTGAAGCGAATTAACCAGCGATGAGCCGTCGGATAGCTAATGCTAACTATCCGACAGATACCACCAACTGTTTCATGGTGTTGCCAACACCAGATAAGTAACCAGATCTTTTGGAATGACAGGTTACAATGTTTTAACCACGTAGCGGCTTTAATGGAGTGTTTAACGCGGCAGTGACTACACCAGGCGTAATTAGAGCGATATAGCAGCTTATGTTCGCATATCGGACATTTACAGCTTCCATAGGTTAATTTGAATAATTGTTTATGGCACTGCCTTTCTGTCGGCAGATTTGCTAGACTGTTCATTGGAACAACCCCTCCTAAATTATGTTTGGTAACACTACTTAGTTTAGCGGGTTGTTCTTTATTCGTTTAGTGAACCTTTTCATGGAATATTGCATAATATTATAAAAATGATATAATACACTGCAAATTAAACTAATGAAGTACTGAGAGATAAAATGATAATAAATCAAGAAGGGTTTGGGTATTCGGTGTTGGCTGATAGAATTGGGCATGCTTGGTTAGATTCAGTAGATTCGGTACTTCAAAAGGGCTTAACTTCATTTGACGAAGGTCGTATGCGACTTTGTTTGCAATCTTTCCGAATAAAAATTAATACGCATAACTATGCCGAAGACAGCATAATATTAAAATATGGAAATCAAAAGAATATACAAAGTATTATTAATTTAACCTTCAAAGATCTGGTGATGACAGATATTGATGTGAACCCAAGTTTTGGTGACGGGGCAAAGAGTTATTGCGCAAGAATTAATGAAGGTAGGATGCTTGAATTTGCGGCCAAACGTCTGAGTGTAATCCCTGAGAGTAAAAAAGCAGTTATTGTTTTTCCTACTTATGAAGATTATGCGTCAGTGCTAGAAAGCCCTTGGAATGACTATTTGCCTTGTATCGTTTCGGTACAATTTAGGATGGTTCCAAATGGTGGGAGCGGGTCGTACAAACTAAATACGATTTTTTATGCTCGCTCAATGGATATCTACCAAAAAGGGCTGGGTAATATTATCGCAATTGCACATATGTCCGAAATAGTAGCCGATAGTATCAAAAAAGAGACTGGGCGTAACATTGTTCTTGGGTTTATCGAAGGGTTTGTCGCAGATGTTCATATATACAGCGAAAGTGTTGAAGGGGCAAAAAAAACGGTTATTGATTCCCATAAGAATGCACAACTATCGAGTGTAATATCTGACTAGCGCGAAATTGCATCAATAAGGTCTGTTATTATCTTGTCCCAACCATGGTATTTTTTAACATATTTTCGAGCCAGACTGCCTATTGCAACTCGTTGTTTTTGGTCAAGCGCAAGCACTTCTAGCGATTTAGCCAATTCTGTGATATCCCCTGGCTCAATTAAAACGCCTCGATTATTATCAAGCAAGAGGTCGTTGCCATTTTGCCTAGTGGAGACAACACACGCATTAGCCGACATTGCTTCTAGTACTACACCCATAAGCCCCTCCCCCCGTAGTGACGGAAATACACAAATATCTGACTGAGCAAAATAGTCTTTCGGATTATTGACTAGCCCCACAAATTGTACGCTTGAGTTGAGCCCTGCTGATTTTACTGCTTTTTCTAATGCATCGCGCTGCGGTCCTTCGCCAAGAATTTTAACATTAGTGCGTTTTTTTATATCTAAAGGCAATGTGCTTACAGCTTGGATGAGGTTGGCGCACCCTTTTCGTTCGATTAGACGTCCTGCAAAGACTATGGATATTCTATTAGATGGTTTGTGCTGAATCAATTTTGGATCATATAAATGCACTCCGGTTGGGACGGTCGGTATTGGACGCTTATCGTATTTCTGCCAATAATATCCAACATCATCGGTGATTGCTATGACTTTATCGTACATTTTTAATTGGCTGGATCTAATGGAGTTTTCCGTGCTTGGGATTCCGCTTAGATAAAGAGCATTTCGAGCAACTTTTTTTGAAGGTATGCATAAGGCATCAAATTGATAATACGAAAGAAGTATGTCATAAGGAGTGGTGTTCGGGTCATTTATAGCCTCGAACAGAGCCCGATTGTAAAACATCGACTCAGTATACCAACGCTCTTTGTTTTCTCCGGGTTCCGTTGAATAGATAGGCAGGGCGTGTTCGTCTTGGGTTAGCTCGATTATTTTTAGGTTATGTCTAGACGCGTATTTATCTTTGAAATATACATAACGATCCGATGCGGGCATACTGATTGAGGTGGGGTTGATAGTATAAAAAGTTACGTCTTCTCCGGCTTCAACCAATGCACTGACGTGCTCGAAGGATACGACTTCGGAGCCGCCGACAAAATATGAGGACCGGGGCTGGTTAACGGCTATACGCATGATAATAAACCAAACTATATACTATTTTTACAAAAAAAGCTATACTTGCCACAGGATATAGCCATATGATAAATATCGTAGTCACATGCTGGGATGCTCTTGATTATACCAAGGCCACTCTGGGATCGCTTTTTAATACCGTCCACAGGCCTTATTACCTGACGATTGTCGATAACCATTCGACGGACGGGACCTACAAGTATCTGGATAGCTTGAGAGTACCAGAAAATTGTTACGGCTACCACGTTGTCCACAACAGCAAAAACCTTGGGCCTGGACACGCCTGTAATCAGGGCTTTGAGTATTCTAATAAACTCGGTGTGGAGTATACCTGTTTTTGTAATAATGATTTGTTTTTTCAGGACAATTGGCTTGGTACATTGGAAGATTGTATGCGTAGCGACAACAACATTGCTATGGTGGTACCGCTTAGACCCTCCACCCGGGTTATGTATGATTCAGAGCTTTCATCTATCGATCGACTTAAGCAGCTGGGCTTATATGATAACTGGCGCGAAGAACTTGAGCAATATATGTTGAAACCTTGCTCCCAATTTGATATTTTTGCGCGACACATGGTCGAAACCAACGGTGGAGGGATTGAGTATGCCAAATGTCCGCCAGATGCTTTCAGCAGCTGCTGTTTATTGATTCGTAATAGTGCATTTATTGATGATGGTTACTTTGCCGATCCACGCTATAAAAATTATGGGGCTGAAGATATGGATGCGACCTGGTCCGTTGCGCAAAAGGGGTATTCAGTCATATATTGCAAGGATGTATATGTGCATCATTTCCGAGGAAAGTCCATTGGGTCAAATAAAATTGATCGCTCAAAAATAATCATGGAAAATAACAAGATATTCTATAAAAAATGGAAACCTTTGATTAAGAATTTTATTAACAATCTTACCCTGGCGGGTGTAGACATAAACGAGTGTCTGTCAGGTGATAAAGGCGACAAATATTGGTTTATCAATCGTTTGAATCGGGATATCAAGTTTTGGCACGACGGCCAATTTGACGACTCGGCTGGCTAGAGTTTGCCGAGGTATACATTTTATATAAACGATGTAAGAAATTTGCTCGTACGAACATAAAGTGTTATTGTATGAACATTAAATTGAACTAGTTTCTTGGAGAGAGGAAACAGAGGTAATGATAGAAAACAAGATTTTTCTTGTCAGGCACGGTAACGATGATGATGGGAATATTAACCATATCGACGGGTTGGACGGAGTGGAGCCAAGCTTATCTGTGACCGGAGTCGAACAATCCCAACTTGCAGCAAAAACAATAGTTGATGAGTTGGCTCGATCTGGTTATCAAGGGAAGTTGAATGTTTACTCAAGCCCGAAAAAGAGGGCTACCGATACCGCAGAGATAGTCACTAGGGAAATTGGTAAACATGGTTTTCAGTATGATTTACTGCTTGACGACGCTTTATCTCATCCATACTATGGTGAAACTAAAAAAACTTGCGGGTTATCTCAAGAAGAAAAGGTCAAGATGTTTCATTTGGCTTGGCGCGCATTCGACGAATCTTGGATTCAAAAACACGACCTTAATTACCAATTTGGAACGCCATATGGTCAGTACGATAGATTGCGAGATTTTTTTGAGGCTCCTTTCGGTGAATCTCAATCTGATATCTACTCGAGGGTATATGGCTCATTGTCGGGAATTATAGAAAGAGCAAATGAATGTGATGGTGTCCCTATTGTCGTGACTCATAAGACGGTTGCACGCGATATTCACGGCTTTTTAGCTAATCGGGAAGCAGGCGACATCCTTCAAAGCGACTATCGTTTTGGTAACTTACTAAAGCACGGCGAGGTGTTAGTCGCGGACCTGGGTAGCTCGGAATTTTGTATCGCGGCGATACAATCAAACCTTCAAACGTTAAAGGAGTCCTGTAATAGAGTCTCAGTGTAAAAATATGCTGGATGTGGTGGCTTTGGCTAGGATAATGGTTTATGAATTGCTATAATTTTTGTATATGAGAGATAAGACGATATATTTCATTCGGCATGGGGAGAGTGTTGACGCAACTTTGCCAATCTTTCAATCTAAAAATTCACCACTAAGCCCAAAGGGTATATCTCAAATGCAAAATGTCGCAAGTCGACTAAAAGATATCAATTTTGATTTATTATTATCAAGCACAATGCGTCGAGCGGCGGAAAGTGCAAGTTATATCTCATTAGGTAGTAATAAAAGCATCCTTAAATCGGACCTCTTTGTTGAGCCAATTAGGCCTGCTGGTATAGATGGTAAACCCAGGCAAGACGCTGAGGTTAGAAAACTACGCAGTGCTTGGAAAAAAACGCTCTACGAGCCAAACAGTAAAAGAATCGGCAAGGGCGAGAATTTCGATGCGATTATGTCTCGGACTCAATCAGCACTTGATTTTCTGACTGAACGCCCAGAAGATACTGTGGTGGTTGTCGCTCACGGTTACTTTATTCGATCGATGATAGCAAAAGCTTTGTTTGGGGATGAACTGACAAGCCAAATCTTGAAAAAATTTCAAGATAGTACTGATATGAACAACGGGGCAATCAGTGTAATCGAGCGCAGGCGTTTTAATGATGGTTCACATATTTGGAGCCTATTAGTACTAAACGATACATCGCATATCAAGAAATAAGCAAAAAATGACAAAATCCTATTTAATAGCGACATGCAACAAGGGTAAACAAGAAGAGTACCGAAACATGGTAGTGCAATTATCGTCTGGTGTGAACGTTAACTTTCCGCGACAAAAAGTAGATGTCGTGGAGGATGGTATAACTTTCGAGGAAAATGCACTGAAAAAGGCGATGGCATACAAAAAATTCGCTAGAGAAGGGCAATTAGTTGTTGGTGATGACAGTGGACTAGTCATTCCAGCGCTTAACAATGAGCCTGGAGTATTTACCCGTCGTTGGGCGGGACATGAAATGACCGATGAGCAGATAATAAAATATTGTCTTGACAGGATGAAAAACTTACAAGGCAAAGATAGACGAGCGGTTATCCGTACGGTAATCGCAGCCGTTGATAGTGACGGAAATCCGACTTACTTCTCTGGTGAAATACAAGGACATATAGCCGAAGAACCTCTGAAATCGGAAATTACTAAGGGATTCCCGGTTCATTCGCTTTTTTGGGTTGATAGCGCCAATCGTCCGCTTTATCAAGCGATTGGTGCGAAAGACTTCGTATCTCACAGGCAACAAGCAATTATGAAAATGCTCGGCTATTAGTTGCTTTTATTGCTATATGATGTTATAACGAGGTTACCTATGAGCGAGAGAGAGGTATTTTTGATTCGGCACGGTCATGACGACCATGGCTATATTGATGGCAATAATAACACCAGCCTAACCCTTAAGGGAATTGAAGGTGCTCGTCAAATGGGAACAAAAATGGCTGCACTATTAGGTGATAGTGACAGCGGAGTCGTCGATATTCATACAAGCAGTAGAAAGAGATCAGTTGAAACAGCCGAAATTCTAAGTGAAGAATTGGATAAAAGTCAGATAGCACATGGTTTTCATGTTGATGAAAGACTCAAGGAGCTATATCAAGGCAAAATCATTAACGTCGATATATTAACCCATCAGGAAAAAGCCTCCTTGTTACAGTTAGCTTGGGAGGTTTTTGATGAGGATCGGGTCGAAGGTGGTATGGATTATCATTTTGGTGACTTTCAGTCGGGTGAAGAGGCGCACTATCCGTTGCGTGGTTTCATAGAATATCCATATGGTGAAAGCCAGGGCGAGTTTTCCTATAGAATCGGTAGCGCTCTACATGATATCCTACAGGATGTGGTAGATAAGCACGGTACGCCAATAGTTGTTGCACACAGAGGGGGCATACGGGAAATCAGGAATATTTTGCATGCGACTAATAATAATTTGCCCGTAAGGCAAAGTCCGGAATGTGAAATGTCAGGATTAATATATTGTGAAGTCGTTAGTAACCCTATTCGCGACGTCGACTTTAGTCTTCGTGCCTTGGATAACTACCTGAAAACACTGAAAGGGGATGTTGGACGGGGTATGTCATATGTTGCTTAAGCCTGCGGCTATACTGTGTACCATCCATGGGGGTTAAATGAAGATATCATTTGTTAGACACGGTGAGAGCGAAGCGAATATCCTTAAGTTATTATCAAGCAAAAAAAGTGATACGTATAAGCTAACGCAAAACGGTATAAACCAGATAATAAATGCCGCCCAGGGGTTTGCTGATAATATCGGTGTAGTTTATGCTTCTCCTTTTCTTAGGACTTTACAGAGCGCAAATATCATCATTGATAATATTAGCGGTGCCCCAAGGCTGGTTGTTGATGACAGAATAGGTGAAATAAATTACGGTAAGTATAACGGTAGAAAAAATGACGAAGCACTAGACTTGATTCGCAAAAAGCAAATTGCCGGTGATTATGAAATAAGATTTGGTGATTATGGTGAGAACAAACGTGAGATAATGATGCGGATATGCAGCTTTCTGATTGACGTCATAGATAATCAAAAAAGCTCAGATCATATAATAGCCGTTTCCCACAGTGTGGTTATCAGTCTGGCTGAAAGGTTGATTTCGCAAATCAACGATTTAAAACATGAACATGTGCATACCAGCAACGCATCGGTAAAGACGTTTGCTTTAAGTAAGAATAACCGTAATTCGATTCAACAAATTATTGTCGAATTGAACAAAAGAAAAGAAGAAGAAAAAAAGAGAAGGGTAGAACTGGTAAAAAACAAATTTAAACACATATCTGGAATACGAAAAGATACAAAGACTAGGGTGCTCGATAGTTTTATAAGAATAGCCTCGGAAGGGTTGGATAATGCAGAGCTCAATAATTACGCATTAGATCAATTAACCGATGGTCTGTGTGAATCAAGAATGGAATTGACCCAGCAAGAAATAGATATGACCGATCTGGGGGATGACGACGTGGTCATAATTTGTGCTTTCAGAAATGCAGAAAATCTTATAAGTTTATTTATCAATCACCACAGGGAAATCGGAATTAAGAATTTCGTATTTATTGATAACAATTCGAATGATGGCTCCGTTGATATTATAAAGAAATATCACAAGGCCATTACTACAGATATTTGGTTTACTGACGACAGATTCGATAGCTTCAAATCATGTGGTTGGCGTCAAAGGATGATGTTGTATTATGGTGTGAACAGATGGTATTTGGATTTAGATGTAGATGAACTGTTCGTGTATTCCGGGATTGAAAATGGTGGTATAAGAAAGATAATCGACTATGCTCGAAAAAACGGAATTCAGACTATCGGATCCATAATGCTGGATACTTACTCTGACATGCCCGTATTCAGTATTAAAGAAATAAATCCTCGCGATATACAAAAGACATATAGATATATCGACTTTGATACATACATCAAGCAAAATAATGACAACTTCAAATTTAGAGTATTTGGTGGACCGAGATATAGAAAATTCCACATATCACCGTTCTTACAAAAATTTCCTCTAATTTTTATTAAGGATGACACGGTTAATATTAATCCACACTTTTGGTATCCGTTTTCTATAAATCATAATTCACGGCTTGTATCCGCCCTGCTGCATTACAAGTTTCTTCCCGGTGACTTCGAGAAGTATAAAGATTTTGTAAATACAGGGATCCACTGGGACAACTCGAGAGAATATAAAGCATATGTGGATGGTTTGCAGGATGATTTGGGCTTCACATTTTTCGATAATAAGCACTCAATAGAATACAAAAATTCAAAGTCATTAGAAGAAATCCAAATCATCGACAATATTTAAGCTGCTTAGTGTTTGGGGCATAACAGCTAAGTCGCTAAGTATGTCCACTAGGCGGAGCCAAGTTCATATATTTTAAAGACTACCCAGCAAGCATTTACGCTACTGGATTTTCTTATTAATTACAAAATATCTAAACACCTAACTATATGTCAGATAGTATTTATTTAATTATTTTTTATAAAAAGTCCTTACACTAGCAAACACATATCGAACACTAAATCTTAGTATACGACATAAGTTTTTTAGATAATTTTGGTATGATTGATTTATGACATTTTTTATTCAAGTTATCTTGTCGTTCTTTGTTGGTGGGTTTTTTGTGGCCGGGGTTGTCTGGTTAACGGAAAAACTGGGAGTAAGGGTAGGTGCGGCTCTTGCCGGTATGCCGTTAGTTTCGCTGATCGGCCT
>Ga0172375_10011057_pt1 | contig 11571 bp, 8 predicted proteins | sample LakKiv1m_FD_114537 | JGI IMG/M metagenome (GOLD analysis project Ga0172375, IMG submission 114537) | Freshwater microbial communities from Kabuno Bay, South-Kivu, Congo - kab_092012_11.1m | ecosystem: Environmental > Aquatic > Freshwater > Lake | place: Democratic Republic of the Congo... | reverse complement strand
TCGTTATTACCCAGGTAGTCTTTGCCGCCGGTGTTTATATCGTACTCGTTCAATAATTCGTACGCCCAGGCTTCATTCTCGAATTCTTTCTCAAGTCTTGGGGACAATGTCCCCAGGTCATTTTCATCAATGAGAAAATGGGCCGCGATAGAAAAAACCACTGAAAGGAATTTGATGTCCGAGATAGGGGATTGTCTGAAGCTTTCGGACCGTTCGTCCGCGAAAGATCTCTGGAATATAGAAGGAGCCGCTAGCTTGTCGTTACTCTTAATAAGACCGCTGTCGGCATATGACGGGACCGCAAGTTGGGCGATCAAGAGCCACGCGCATGAGCGAAACAAGATATTCTGGCGTTTCCAAGTACTCATTATCCTGCTCCTTAGCCAAGCTGCTTACACATATCAAGTATGCCCTGAGTATTTTTTTTGGTGTCACGGATATGTATAAGTATTGTAACGATACCGTACCGGGAATTCCCGTGTCTATCAACCCTGTTCGCTGAAGCCCCTTATACGGTCGACATTTTTCGGATCGATCTCAAGGAATTTGGCGCCGACGCGGTTACGCGCGGCGCTATCCGCCAAGCCGGCCTGCCCTGCCGGGACGCGCTCTTCTTTAATAGGAATACAGTAGACCGTCTCGCAAGATGCTACGAGAGGAGAGTCGAACATATAATTCTGGGATAATCTTTTTAACTCTATCTCAATAAAGGCGCCTGCCGGTATGTAGAACTCGGTCGCAAATGCGCAGCCTGTGGTAGAAACATCTATCATGTCCATCGGATTTTTCGCGCCCTGGTAATGCTTGGCGTAAAATTTATCCCTGTTAAGGACCTTGAAGAGCCCGGACGCGTCGCTTGACCGCCTTTGGGCTACACGCTGTTTTAATTGTCCCGATCTATTTTTACCTGAGATAAGACGGAGTAGTTTTAAAATGCTCGGATGCATCTTCATCATATCTTCGGACATTTAACGAACCTCATTTCTAAAGCTTTCATTTTTTGTTAACGCCCAAAGTGTACCATATCCCAAAAAATTAATTGTCAGGAAAGTGTAACAAGAGTGTATTAGTTATGTTAGGATATTTTAATAGTTAGAAAAGCCAGTTTTGGAGGGTATCGGTTTTGTCCTTGCTATATCTGACGGGATTTGTTATAATGAAATCCCTTTAAGATCTATTGCGGGGTGGAGCAGCCAGGTAGCTCGTCGGGCTCATAACCCGAAGGTCAGTCGTTCAAATCGACTCCCCGCTACCACTATAAGAAAAACCCCTGTGTAAAACACAGGGGTTTTTCTTATGTCCCAAAAGCTATGCGTTCCGATTTCTATGCGCTAGAATTTTCGAAGAAAATTCTGCCATAGTTTGAAATCGGAACCATGCTTAGCTTTTGGGGCGGACACATGGGTCCGCCCCTACTTCGTTCGGTAAATGTATTCCCCTTCCCTCGTCTTTTTCATCTTTTCGCGCGCGACCTGTTCAAGATATACAGGATCGTTCTGCAGCCTGTCCATCTTGCTCTTCAGCTCCGCGTTGACCTTTTGCAGGTCCGAGATCTTCCTTTCCAGGGTCCGTTTCTGTTCCTGAAGATCGTGATACTTCGACAGGCCCGGAAGGAACAAGGCGATAATTATTATCGCGATAATAATAGGTAAAGGGATCTTTTTTATCAACGCCGCCCCGTCCAGATCGCGCTACCGTAAACAGCGTCCTTACCCAATTCTTCCTCTATGCGCAGAAGCTCGTTATATTTGCATATCCTGTCGGTCCTGCATACCGAGCCGGTCTTGATCTGCCCGGTGTTCATCGCGACGACAAGATGAGATATCGTCGTATCTTCTGTTTCTCCGGAACGGTGCGACACGACCGCGGTATATTTCGCTTTCCTGGCCATCTCGATGGCCTCGATGGTCTCGGTAAGGGTGCCGATCTGGTTCACTTTGATAAGGATAGAGTTCGCCACCCCTTTTTCGATGCCCATCTTAAGCCGTTTGGTGTTCGTGACAAAAAGATCGTCTCCCACTATCTGTATCTTTTTGCCGATCTTTTTCGTTAGTTTATCCCAGCCGTTCCAGTCATCTTCCGCAAGGCCGTCCTCGATAGAGACTATAGGATATTTCTCGACCCACCTGCTGTAGAATTCCACCATATCGTCGGCATTATTCTCTTTTTTCGGCTCAGCCTCAAGGATATATTTCCCGTTCTCATAGAACGAGCTCGAAGCCGGATCAAGCGCGATGTAAATGTCCCTGCCGGCCTTATATTTGGCCTTATCGATAGCCGCGAGGATCACTTCTATGGCTTCCTCGTTCGACTTCAGGTCAGGCGCGAAACCGCCCTCATCCCCGACAGCCGTAGACATTTTTTTATCGTGCAATATTTTTTTCAGGTTATGGAACACCTCCGCGCCCATCCTTAAGGCTTCCTTGAAGTTAGGGGCCCCGACAGGCATGACCATGAACTCCTGAAGATCGACATTATTGTCAGCGTGGGAGCCTCCGTTCAAAATGTTCATCATAGGTATCGGGAGCGTCTTTGCTTTTGCGCCGCCCAGATATTTAAAGAGCGACACGCCTCCGGCATTAGCCGAGGCCTTTGCGCACGCCATGGAAACTCCCAGTATGGCGTTGGCGCCTAACCGGCCTTTATTCTCAGTGCCGTCAAGGTCTATGAGCGTCTTATCTATTTTTGCCTGCTCGCCGGCATCCGCGCCCTTGAGCTTTGCGGCGATCTCAGTATTAACGTGACCGACAGCCTTTGAAACGCCCTTGCCCATATAACGGGCCTTGTCGCCGTCGCGAAGTTCCACTGCTTCGTGTTCCCCTGTCGAGGCCCCGCTCGGCACCGCCGCGCGCCCCATGACGCCGTTGTCAAGTATAACATCCACTTCTACCGTCGGATTCCCCCTGGAATCCAGGACCTCCCGCCCTTTCACCTGCTTGATCTTCGTACTCATGTCCAGCTCCTTTTTTATAGATGATGCTCTATTGTACCTGTTTTTTTTCAACAAGCGCTTTGATCACTTTAGGGTATAACCTATGTTCCACCCTATGGACCTTTTCTTCGAGGGACTCCAGCGTATCGTCCTGTATCCGAACCGCTTCCTGGGCGATGATCGGGCCATGGTCGAGCTCCTCATCCACAAAGTGGACGGTAACACCCGTGACCTTGACGCCGGCGTTAAAAGCATCCCGAATGCCATGCGTCCCCTTGAACGACGGCAAAAGCGCGGGGTGGATATTAATGATCCTGCCCTTGTATTTTTTGACGAAATAAGCCGATAAAAGCCTCATGAAACCGGCCAGCACCACCAGCTGCACGCCCCGGCATTCAAGCTCCTTTATTATCGCTTTATCATACTCTTCTCTGGAGGAAAAACCGGCCGGGTCCAGAACGAAGGTCTCGATGCCGGCATTCCTGGCGCGCGTGAGCGCGTGGGCGTCCTTTTTGTCGCTCACCACAAGGGCGATCACGCATTTGATCTCCCGTCTCTCGACGGCATCAATGATCGCCTGAAGATTACTGCCATTGCCTGATACGAAGACTGCGATGTTCACAAGTGCGTAACTCCTTTGTCAGGGTTCAGGGTACAGGGTACAGTAATAAATTGAAAACGCAGTTTAACTTTCCTGTCCCCTGAACCCTGTACCCTGTTAAAACAATGTGTAAATGAACGGCGCCACAGCCGATGACTCTGTAAAAATTATCAAAAGCCCCAGAAGGAGCAATATGACGATGATGGGAAGAAGCCACCATTTCTTCCGCGTCATTAAGAATCCCCAAAGTTCTTTTAGAAAGCTCATAGCACTCCCTTCGCTTAATACTGGTTCTCGTAACTCTCTTTTGCCTTTTGTTTTTCTGTCCGCTCGATCCAGTACGACCTGCCGGCCTTATCGAGCCTCTCATCGAGCATGTCTTTCCCGAACAGCCGCATAAGAAGCCCTATCGGGGTTAATACCAAAAAGAACAGGACAAAAAGCACTACCCTGCTCATGAAAAAACCGATCACAAGCGCCAGCCCCATCCATACCTTTTGGAGAGGCCCGAGAACTTTGGGGAACATAGCTGCCGCTAGAGCCAGAAGGGCGCCCGGTACCAGGAAGTACGGGCCGACGGCCTTTCCCCTAAATTGGGCTATGCCGCCCAGAATAAGCAGCACCCCGCCCACGACAAAGCCGAATTCCCGCAGCTGTTTAACGCCGCTTTTGATATTTTTGAATTCATCCGTTATGTTCTTAATCCAGCTCATATTCTTTCATCCAATCGCTGTCTTTATCCAACGGCTTTTGCCCGGCCTTATCCAGGATGAAATCGCCCATTACAAGATGATCCATATCCGTCCGCATGAAACAAAGATACGCGTGCTCAGGGGCGCATACGATCGGCTCGCCGCGCACGTTAAAGGACGTATTAATAATGACAGGACAGCCGTATTTTTCATCGAATTTCTTTATCACCTCGTAGAAAAGACCGTGCGTTCTCCTGTCCACGGTCTGTATCCTCGCGGAATAATCGACATGCGTTACCGCGGGGATATCCGAACGCACCACGTTCAGCTTGGTTATCCCGAAAAGCTTCTCTTCGGCTTCGGTCATGGCCCTACGGCGCCCTTCCTTGACCGGAGCTACCAAAAGCATGTACGGACTTTTGGAGCGCATGTCAAAATAATCAGAGACCTTCTCTTCGAGCACCGACGGCGCGAATGGTCTGAAGCTTTCCCTGAACTTTATTTTAAGGTTCATTACTTCCTGCATCTTAGGCGAGCGCGCATCACCTATTATGCTTCGCGCGCCCAGCGCCCGCGGCCCGTATTCCATCCTCCCGTAGAACCAGCCTATGACCTTTTCCTGAGCGATCATATCGGCAACGGCCTCAGGGATCTCTGCCGGAGGAAGTTCGCGGTAGGGAATATTCTTTTCTTCAAGGAACTTCCTGATGGTGTCGTTACTATGCGACGGCCCCAGGAGCGAACCTTTCTGGAGATCGTTCTTGTTATCGGCCAGGCGGATGTTACCCAGATATTGGTACCATGTAAAAAGCGCGGCCCCCAGGGCCCCGCCGGCATCTCCGGCAGCCGGCTGTATCCACATGTCCTCGAAACCGGCTTCCCTCAAGATACGGCCGTTCCCGACGCAATTCAGTGCGACGCCGCCTGCCAGCACAAGGTATTTCTGCCCGGTCTCGGCTCGGACATGCCTGGCTATCCTGAGCATGATCTCTTCGGTCACATCCTGCACGGACCTGGCAAGGTCCATATCGCGCTGGGTCAGCCTCGTTTCGGGTTTACGGGGTTTTCCGCCGAATAGATCGTTAAATCGGCTATTCGTCATAGTAAGCCCGGCGCAATAATTAAAATATTTCATGTTCAGCTTGAACGAGCCGTCCTCTTTCAAATCTACGATCTCTTTAAGGATCAGATCTTTATAAACCGGCCGCCCGTACGGAGCCAGGCCCATGACCTTGTATTCACCGGAGTTGACCTTGAACCCTGTGTAATAAGTGAATGCCGAGTACAAAAGCCCAAGGGAATGGGGAAAACGTATCTCATGAGTCAGCTCTATCCCGTTACCTTTGCCGACCCCAAAGCTGGTGGTCGTCCATTCTCCGACCCCGTCCAAGGTTATTACCGCCGCCTCTTGATACGGAGACGGGAAGAAAGCGCTGGCGGCGTGCGATTCGTGGTGCTCGGGAAAGATCATCTTTCCGTCGAAGCCGAGCTCTTTTTTAATTAGATCCTTCATCCAAAGTTTTTTCTTAAGCCATAAAGGCACGGCCTTGATGAACGAACTGAGACCGGCCGGAGCATAGGCAAGATAAGTTTCAAGCAGGCGTTCGAATTTTATAAAAGGTTTATCATAAAATGCCACATAGGCCAGGTCTTTAACCGTTATGTTCGCCTCGCTAAGACAGTAATCTATGGCCTTGCGCGGGAAAGAAAGGTCATGTTTCTTCCTGGTGAAACGCTCTTCCTGGGCTGCGGCGATGATCTCACCGTCCTTAATAAGAGCGGCCGCGGAATCATGGTAGAAAGCGGATATACCTAGAATATACATAGGGGGGTATTATAGCAAGAAAAGGGTCCTTCGTAAAGCTTGTAGGGGCGAATAATTATTCGCCCCTACTGGCCCCTGCCGGACAACTCCTTTAAACGCGCCAGGAACTTTTGGTCGATATTCCCTGCCGCGCCAAGAGATTCGATCTTGTGGATGTCATCCCAGCACTTATCATATTCTTTTTTCTCAAAATAGGCGAAAGCGCGGTTATAATACGCCTCGAAAGAACCCGGATCAAGCGCGATACTGCGGGTAAAATCGGTGATCGCCTCTAAAGTCCTGCCGTATCCGGCAAATATGATCCCGCGGTTCAAATACGCCTCAGCATACCCCGGCCGCAGGGCGATAGCCTTGTTATAATCCGATAATGCCAGCCCGTATTTCCGTTCCTGGTCAAAACAGTAACCCCTGTAATAATATAACTCAGGATCCCTCTTATCCATTTCCAATGCCTTTGTGTAGGCTTGCAGCGCCTGGTCCGCCTGGCCTAAAGCCTGGTAGGCATATCCGAGCTGGAAGAAAAATTTAGGGTCCGAGAATAACGACGGGGAAAGATCGTATGCGGCCAGGTAATCTTTCACCGTATTCTTGTAATCTCCCAGCTCTAAGCAGCAGTTGCCTCGAAGGTAATAAGCGTCTTCATAAGCGGGTTCGAGCTCAATGGCCCGGCTGAAATCCCGGATAGCGCCGGGCAGGTCCTTCTTCTTCAGTAAAGCAAGCGCCCTTTCATGATATAACTCCGGCAACCGCGGATCTACGCGTATCGCTTTATCATAACAGCTTATGGCCTTATCATACTGCGAAGTTTTATAATAGGCGGCCCCCAGGGAAAGGTACATCACTATAGACCGGTTACCCATCACGAGAGACTTCCTGAAACATTTCATGGCCTTGCCCGCATCCCCCTGGGCAAGGTAACCTGCGCCAAGGAAGCATTCAGCTTCAGGGATGGACGGATATTTTTTTAAGGTATCATCCCATAGCGTTACGCTGTCCCTCCAGACCTCGGTCCGCTTATATGTCATGGCCGTTAAAAGCATCGCCACGGATATTGCCCCGGCTGCCATAGCTATACGCAGAACAGCGGCGCGGCCCAGGCATTTTCTGTAGACCCGGAAAAAACCGGCGCTTAAGATATAGAATATGCCTAACGACGGGATATACGTATAGCGGTCCTGAACAAGAGAGAAGGCCGTAGTTACTACCTGTAAGACGGGCAGGACCGTGATAAAAAATATAAGCGCGCCGAACATCACTTTCCTCGTGAACCTAAGGGAGATCTTGACCGCGAGCGCTGCCAAAAGCGCCACAGCTAAAGAGAGCAACAGGGCGTTCGGCGTCGGCGCGGGATAGGCCGCGGCCAGTTTCAGCGGGACCAGAAGTTTCGACACATAGAACACCAACACATAGCAGGCATTAAGTATATTTTCAGGGAATCCCGTCAAACTGCCCTGCCTGCCGGCGCCTGACTCAAAAAAATGGGCGTACAAATTGACAGCGAAAAAGATAGCCGCGATCGCGACGACCGGGACCTTTTCCAGGAAAGTGCCTATGGTATTCTTCCGGTACCTAAGATGATCTATCGCATACAAAAAGAGCGGGAATGTCAGGGCCGCGGGCTTCGCCATAAGCGAAAGAGCGAATAACACGCACACAGCGATATTTTTATGATAACAATACGCCACAGCCGCGCCCAGCATGAAAAAAGCATAGAGCATGTCTTTCCGTTCAGCGACCCAGGCGACAGATTCCACGTGCATAGGGTGCAGCCCGAACAGGAGCGCCATAAAAAAGGCTATCCTTGTATCGCCCGATAAGAGCAAAAATAACCAGCCGACCATGAGGCAGTTCAAAAGGTGCAGGATAAGATTGTCCAGATGATAAAAGAACGGGTCCAGCCCGAAAAAATGGCGCTCGATGGCGAACGAGAATAGCGTGAGCGGTTTATACAACCTGAAATGGAAAGTGGAGAATATTTTTGCCGTGTTCGTTAAAGAAAGGTCTTTTACCGCGTTATTCCTGACAACATAGATATTGTCGTCTCCCTCGGTGAAACCGTTAGTAAGCGACGGCATGTACGCGGCCGTGACCCAGGCCACGACCAGGCACGAGAGCAGGAAGAGGGTTATTTTTTTCTGCGGCATTATGCTTTCTTTGCTTTGGATCTAGCCTTACCCGAGAGTAAATCTTTGACCTGCTCGAATAGAAGATATATGTTGGGCGTCAAAAGGAGCGTCAAAGGCGTCGAGACAAGAAGCCCTCCTATGACCGTTACCGCAAGCGGTTTCCATAAGTTAGACCCTTCGCTTGTATCGAACGCCAGAGGGACCAGGCCGATAAAGGTCGCGACAGAGGTCATGAGGACCGGCCTTAAACGCTCGTTAGAAACCCTGACCAGGACCTTCCTGATATTCTTGTTAGTCCTGCTAAGAACGTTGATGTGGTCTATAAGTATGATGCCGTTATTAACGACTATCCCTGAAAGCATCATCATTCCCATAAGAGCGCCCATGCCGACCGACACCTTGAAAAAATAAAGGCCGGATATGCAGCCTATAGTGGCTGTCATGACCGTGGTCATGATGATGAACGGCTGATAATACGATTCGAATACCGCGGCAAGCACGATATAAATAAGTGTCAGGATGATTATGATAAGATATAAGAATTCGCGCTGGTTCTTTAACAGTGACTCGTAATCTCCGCCGAACCTGTAGTAATAGTTCTCAGGGAATTTTATATCCGAGACGCCGCCGCGCACAAGCTCGACCGCCTTGCTGAGCGAAAGGCTGCCGATATTAGCGCTGACCTGGATCATGCGCGAGCGGTTCTTCCGCCATATCTCGCTCGGGCCCAGCCCGAATTTGAATTCCGCGACCTGGTCAAGGATGACCCTTGAGCCGTCGTCCCTTACAAATGTCAATCCATGGACATCCTTAAACGTCTTGCGGTACTGCTCGTCAAGCCTGGCTATGACCTCAACCTCGCTGCCGGAGGTATGGAACATCGTCGCGCGCAGCCCCCTCATTTGCGCATGCACAGAGTCGCCGATAGTGCGCGTAGTCATGTCGTAAAGGGAGCCCTTTTCTTTGTCGACCTTAAGACCGAGTTCCGGCCGGCCTTCGCGCATGCGTATCTTCGTGTCGGTGAAGCCCTTAATATTGTTCATGCGCGTGGCCATGGAGATGGCCAGCTCCCTTAAGGTATCGTAATCATATCCGAAAAGGTCTATAATAAGCTCTTTGGTCCCGACCTCTCTCTCTTCTTCATAATAAATGAACGCCGGCTTTACCCTGTCGGTCTTTGGCCGCAGGCTGTCTATGACCTCCTGAACGCTTCTCTTCCTTTCTCCCACAGATACCAGTTCCACATAGATCTTGCTTGACCAGGCCTCAACGCGAGCCGAGAAGCTCTTTACCTCCGGGACCTCTTTCAGGAGCTCCTCTACCTTGCGCACGGTGTTGTTGCTGGCGTCCAGCTTCGCGCCGGTGGGCAGTTCGATGAAAACAGTGAATTTGTTCTGCTCCGTGGTCCCCATGAACTCCTTGCCGAGCTTTGTGTATTCGAACAGCGACAGGCCGAAGAGAAGTACGACCAGCGAAAGCACCCATATGCCATGGCGCATAACAAAAAATACAGCCTTTGTCTGCGCGCGGTAGACCGGCTTAAGGAAAAATTCGCTGTTCCCTGGAGTAATGCGCATCCTGGAGGCCATGAGCGGCACGATAGCCAAAGATACGAACGTGGAGATGATGAGCGAGAAAGTGACCGTCCAGGCGACGCCGCTGTAGAGCATGCTCATCTCGCTCTTGACGAAGACCATCGGCAAAAATACGATAACGTGAGTGATCGTTCCTCCGATAATTACCGTGTTCATCTCGACCGCCCCCTCAAGAGCGGCGCGCATCCGTTCGATCCCCTGTTCGGATTTTTTTAATATATTCTCGAATACGACGATCGCGCTGTCGACAAGCATGCCTACGCCAAGGGCCATTCCGAACATCGTGATAAAATTGATGGTGAATTTATTCCCGTTCTTCGAGGCGACGTTGCACATCTCCATTATCCCGAAGGTGATGATAAGCGAGATCGGGATCGCGATGGTGACCATTAAAATAGGCCTTAGCTCTTCCTTATAAGATATGTACGCCAGAAGGGCTATGAAAAAAATGGTTATCACGAACGCGGGAGCGACGGTCGCCGCGACAATGACCGCCGAGTAGCCGACGATGGCCCAGCGCGTCTGCGGAAGGTGGCCCATAAAAAAATAAAGGACAAGGATGACGAGCAATATGCCGTGGAAGAGCGATTTCTTAAGATTCGCTATCGCGGTCTTTATAAAGGTAGCGCGGTTACTGGTTACGAGGATCTTGATATCTTTCGGGACGAGCGCCCTAAGCTCCTCGACCTGTTCCTCTATTTGCTGGGCGACCAGTATCGTATTTGCCGTAGACTCTTTTTGAATATAGATCGAACACACGGGCCGTATGTTCATACGCGCGTATGTGGTCGGCTCGAGGTACGAATCCTGGACCGTCGCGACCTCTTTAAGGCGCATGACAGAACCGTTAGGCGTTATCGCAACCGGGATCTCCTTTATCTCGTCGACCGTCTTATACGCCCCGATTATGCGGATAAGGTATTTGGAGAGGCCTCCTCTCATTTCTCCGGACAATATGTCGACGTTATTCGCTCCTATCTTGTTGATGATGAATTCTACCGAGAGGCGGTTCTTATATATCTTGTTCTTGTCCAGCTCGACAAGGATCTTCCTCTCCCGGCCCCCTGAGACCTCGACATTGGCAACGCCGGTTATCTTCTTGAGCTGCTCCTTCAATTTTTCGTCCACTATCTTTCGTATGCTTTCGGTGGTCCGTCGTTCGCTCGTTACAGAGAGGATGATGATGGGCGCGTCGTTCTGGTTGAACTGGGCTATGATGGGTTTCTCCGCCTCTTTGGGCAGCTTATTCTTTACCCGGGCGAATTTTTCCCTTACCTCCAGAGCCGCGTAGTCCATATTAGTGCCCGGCTCGAAACTCAGAACAACGGTCGATTCTCCTTCTTTCGAAACGCTCATCAACTGTCTCAGGTGCGTGACCGTGGCGACCGCTTCCTCTATGGGCCGGGTGACAAGGCTTTCAACTTCAGTAGGGGGTATGCCGCCGCGCACTACTATGACTATGCTGACATCGCTGAGCGCGACGTTCGGATAGAGCTCGACCGGCATTATAAAAATGGACACCAGCCCGATCAGCATGGCCGCAGCAAAGACCATGATAGTCGAGACGGGCCGCTTGATAGCCGCGCTGGATATGCTCATATGGACAGTCTTTATTCTTTTCTCTTAAGTATCTTTGTCAACATCCTGTTAAACGACAAATAGACAGCGGGAATGACGAAAAGGGACAGGAACGTCGTTATCAAAAGCCCGCCCATGACCGCTATCGCGAGCGGAGCCGAGAGCTCAGCCCCTTCACCTGTCGCGAAAGCCATGGGCACCCATCCCAAAATTGCGGAGAGC
>Ga0172375_10011056_pt1 | contig 11573 bp, 17 predicted proteins | sample LakKiv1m_FD_114537 | JGI IMG/M metagenome (GOLD analysis project Ga0172375, IMG submission 114537) | Freshwater microbial communities from Kabuno Bay, South-Kivu, Congo - kab_092012_11.1m | ecosystem: Environmental > Aquatic > Freshwater > Lake | place: Democratic Republic of the Congo... | reverse complement strand
ATATAACCAAATTGATGCTCTCACAGCAGAAAAGAATGCCGAGATGAATAAAGAGGTAGGAAAATCCCAGACACTTGCTCGTTTACAAGGTCGTCAGGCTTGGATTAACTCTACATATAATGCCGAAATCTTGACTAAAACAGCCCAAGCTAATGCTCTGATGAGAAATATTGAAACTGCGACTAATCAGGTTAATAGGGCTGTTGAACTAAAATATGGTGGTGTTTTAGAACAGTTAGGTATTAAACAAGCACAATTAAAATCACTTCAAGATAGTGGTGTTTTGACTTCTGCTCAAAAGGAACAAGCAGATGCTCTTAATAATTATTATGATGCACAGGCACAAGCAGTTAAAGACCAACAAAACGCTGAAAAAGAAGAGAAAGGATACATAATAGATTTAATGTCTAAATACCCTGATGCTGGAATATCTTTTGATGATACTCTTGCTTCTGCCCAATCCAAATTAAAGAACAGTAAGATTTATCAACAGGCTACTAGATTAGCTGGTGGTGGAGGAGGCGGAACACCTGGACCAGGAGGCTTTCCAAAAGGCTTTTGGTCTCAAATTGATTCCGCTAAAAATGAGTTGCAACAAGGAGAACCTTGGGGTAATGTTTGGAATAGAGTTAAAATGCAATTCCCAACAGTAAATGATAGTGATATAGACAAAGCACTCGGTACAGATTGGAGAGAACCAGGGGCTTACCAGGAGTTTAAAGGAAAGATAGAATTAACACCACAACAAGAAGTGCAAAAATTAAAAGATGAGGGTTTTTCTGAACAGGAAATTTTAGATAAAAATAAATATCCTGAAAGTGTAATTAGTGATATTTTTAAAGAACCAGAAAGTAATAAACCTTGGTATAAATTTTGGTAAATTATGGCATTAGAAAAACTAAAAAAATTATTTGCTGAAGGAGTCAAAGAACTTAAAGACATACGAGAAAAAAAAGTTCAGCCTTTTCTAGTTGAAAAGATTGCAAAACCAGTAGTAAAAACTGCACAAACTATTACAGAGAAAATTATCAAACCTTTATTAAAAGGAGAATTACCAGTACAAAAACAAGTTATATCTTTCTTAGATAAAGGACAAGAGTCAAGAGCAAACGAAATGATTAGTCAAGGTTTGGCTAGTAATTTAGAAGATGCCAAGATAAAAATAGGTCTTGAAGACGCAGCTTGGAATTTTGTAGGAGGGATGAAGAATGTCGGTATGGCAGGAAAAGAAGTAATTAAAGAATTGGTTACAGCACCTCGTATTAAAGATACTGTATTTTCCGCTCTTAAAAAACAAACTAGAAGAATAATAAATCCAGAAGCATTAACCAAATATGGTGAAGAGGGTGGTGAGATTTTGAATAAAGTAAGAGAAAGCGAAAAATATGCTGTTCTTAATAAGTCAAAGTCCATTCTTAATATGGATAGTGTCTTTAAGACAATGACTGAACAGGATTTTGTTGACTTTGGTGATATGGTTGAGGGTTTAAAACCAATTACTCCAACTGCGGAAGAAGCTGTAAAGGCGTGGAAAGGTGAGGCTAAACATATTGCTAATGCAGCACAAAAGTATGGTATACAGATTAAAGCACCTATAAAGGAGGTTATTTATAAGACAGATGAATATATACCACTAATAGATGAAAAAATTGAAAAAGAATTTACGAATGATTTAATGGAGGGTAATTATCAAGGTTTTAAAGAATTATTAAAAGACCCTAAAATTAGAAGTCCCAAAGTTAAGGAAGCAATAACTAATGGAGACTTAGAAACTTTTAGAAAAGAACTTGTAGATAGAGGAATAATGGATAGTGCAATGGTGGATAACATTACTTACTCACAAGAAATGTCAGGAGATGAAGTCTTGTCTGCTTTCAAAGATAGGTTATTAAAAGAAAATCCAGGACTTCTTGTTGGAAAACAAACAGCAGAACAATTAGGTTTGAAAGGAACAGAAGAAGGAACTAAACAAATTACTCGTACTATAACTAAAAAAATACCCTTTACTCCAAGGGAAAACTATTACCCATATTTTTTGAAAGAAGATGAATTAGAAAAAATATTTGCAGACCAAACCAAGTATAATGACTTTCTGGAACAAATGGCAGAAAAAGGTAAAATGACTGTGGCAAAAGCACACGAGATTATTCAAGATATGGTGAATGGTCGTGCTGATTTTTATGGTCATCTTGAAAGAGCGAGAACTGCTAATTTGCCAAAAGAACTTTATGAAAGAGACCCGCGCAAGATACTTTCACAATACATAAGCCAAGCGTGGGATAGATTAGGAGATGCAAAGTTTTTAGGAGGTGATGACAGCATTTTACAAGAACTTATTGAGAAAGCAAGGCAAAAGGGTGAAGATTTTGAAGAGATACAAGAATTAACTAATAGAGTTTTGGGCAGGGAAAAGTTTAATGAAGGATTGACAAAAGTTAGCCAATTTGCTCGTAATTATAATAATATAACAAAGTTGAGTTTAGCTGCCGCAACTAACTTGGGTGATTTAACAAAGTCGTTTATCCGTTCTGGATTTTATCCGACCTTAAAAGGTATCGTCCAATCATTTACTAAAACAGGAAAACAGTTTGCTGGTGAGACAGGTGTAATTGAACCAGTTTTACAACAATTCGCAAAGGAACAAGGTATAGGGCAAAAGTTCTTTAAATATACTGGTTTCCAAGCATCTGAACAAAAATTAAGGCAAATTGCATCTAATGCTGCTAAAAATTATGTAGATATCCTATATAGCAAATTGAAAAGAAATCCAGCAAATAATTTTGTTAAAAGAAGATTAGAACAGTTTGGACTTGATGCGGAAGAATTATTAAAACGCGGACTAAAGAAAAGTGATTATTTGGAAGCAGGTTATCAAGCAATAGCTGATACTCAACCAATTTCTCGTGCTGATATACCATACTATTGGCAGTCTCCTACTGGTAAAATACTTTCACAATATAAATCTTTTGCTTTAAAACAATATCAATTTTCTAAAAAGTTTATATGGGAAGAATTGAAAAAAGGAAATCCAAAACCAGTATTAACATTTCTAGTAATTGGGTCTGCTGTTGGTGAGGGTATTGGAGATTTGAAAGCGTGGTTAAGAGGTGGACGAGAGAGACCAGATAAACTTGGTCCTCGTATAATTGATAATTTGATGACAATAGGTGGGTTAGGTTTAGCAACTGATTTTATTTCTAATTTACAGTATGGAAGTATGGGTGGGGGTTTTCTTAAATTCGTAGCTGGTCCAACTTTTTCAGACATAGATGCTTGGCTTACAGCAATCCAAGGAGATGTTAGTACTATAATGGACAATAAAAAGAAATTTCAGGAACTTGGAAAAAAATCTGTCACTGGTAAAGTACAACCAAAGACAGTCAAAAAAGCTCTCTATTCTATGCCTTTCTTTGGTCCAGCTCTTTCTAATCAATTATTTCCTACTCGTTCTACATATAAAGCACGAACCATACCTATTGCAGAAGAAATATTACAATTAATAAAAGAGTAATATGAAACAATTATTATTTAAAATTTTAGATATTTCCGTATGGATTTTAATTGTTGCAATATTTTTTTATTGGTTAAACACTAATCTTGATTTTCAAACCACATTACAAGAATTATGCCAAAATTAAATAAAATTATTAACAGCTTAAAAAAGCAAACTATGAAAAAATTAATATCGTTGGCGTTGCTCTCAGTTCTTCTGTTCGCTGGGGCAGGATGCCAGTCAGTCCCTTTGGGGGCAAGAACACAAGACTCTGGCTTCCAGAAAAAAGATGTTTCTGGAACTGTATCATCCCAACTTGATGATGATGTGGTGCAAGTTGACTTGCAGGGCGCTAACATTATAAACGGTGGAACTTTTGGTTTAACAACTCTCACTGCCTCAACCACAATCACAGACACATTAACAGTCAATTCACTGGTAACATCTCCTTTGGTGGTTGGTGGTACAGCTTCCACAACAATCGTTGGAGATGGCACAACTTCAACATTTGGTGGACCGATTTCGATACAAGACAGTTCAAAAACAAAAACACTTTCATTAAAACACGATGGTACAAATGGAAGTATCGAAACAACCTCTGGCAATCTCAATTTTAACCCCGACGGTGCTGATGTTGGTTTTTCAGGTAAAAGTATTATTGCTGTTGGTTCAAATATAACTGGAACAAAAAATGTGCCACTTACGATGTCAGTAATAGGGCAAGAAACAGATGATGCCGATGGTGTTGGAATGAATATCTTGGGAGATGCTGGTGGGTCAGGTGGTTCTGGAAATCACAGAGGCGGTGATATTTATGTGGGTGGCGGTCCAAAAACTGGTTCAGGAGTGCCTGGATATATCAAGATTTCTGCACCTGCGACAAACGCAACAAACTATCACTCAATAATGACACAGTATTCATTGTGGATACAAGGTTATTTAGAAGTAAATAATGCCTCTCGGTTTAATTCCTCCGCTACTTTTGGCTCTGGTTTTACGTCAACTCTTACTACCGCTCCAACTGCGGTTGGATCAAGTGGTTCTTTTGGGGGCGGTTTTTATACTTTAGCAGGGCAAACAGTTGCGACATCAGACGCAACAGTTACAGATCTTTCTACAATAGCAGTGGCTGAAAAAGATGTGTGGTTGGTCAGGTCTGATATAGTTGCTACAAAAACAGATGGAACAGACAGGGCGTTATACACATTGCAGGGTCTTTTTTACAGGAATACAGGTGGAAATGTAACACAACAGGGTGCAACTGTTGTGATAGGCGGAATTGAAAGCGATGCAACTTGGAACGCTGATTTGGTTGCAGATACTGTCGCCCAAACAGTAGATGTTAGGGTTACAGGTAAAGCCGCAACAGCTATTCGTTGGAAAGCAACAACTTCTTATCAAAGAGTAACATTACCATAATACTATGAAAAATAAAAAATTCGTTATAGGCGCAATCTTCGGAGTAATAATAGCAGTCGGTGCATTATACTTTACTTTCTTTGCAAATGCAGTAGCGACAAGAGTTGGATTTGAAAATGGTAGAGTGTTGATGGATAACCCAACAGATCCTAATGATGGTGTTAATTTAACTTATTTGCAGTCAAACTATTATTCGTTACTTGCTACTACGGCTGCGTTCAGTGTAACAGTAACTGGTACAACTGATTTGTACACAGTACCGACAGGGTATAAGTTATATATGAAACATCTTGATGTTACGAATGTAAGCGTTGTAACTCCAAGTACTTCATTTTCATTTACTGTGGGTGCAAACGCACCTGGGTATGATGATTGGTTAGCTTCTGGTGTATTCGGTTCAGCAACACAAGATAGATTTAAGACACTTATGGCTGGGTTACCGATGGCGGGTTCAGTTATTTATCCAGCGGGTACAGTAGTTAAGTTTAATATTATTGGTGCTGGCGCGAGTGCCACACACACAATCAAGGTTAGGGTTTGGGGTTATTTAGAACCTGTTTAATATGTACTATCAAGATTTCAAAAAGAAATTTTGGGTTGTGGTTGGGGGTGGCCTTGCGATTTGTCTGGTTGTTGCTTTGGGTTTTATGAGGTATAACCACCAGATGGGTGCTGGCGAGAAAATCGCTGCACCAAAAGTCGTGAAAGAAATCACACTCGATAAACCCGCCCAATTCCAATCTTATCGAGAAGTGCAAGACTTCGTTAATTTGATGAACGCTCAGATAAAGAAAGGCAAGCTGACAATAAAGAATGTTAAGGGTGATGTAATGAAAGCGGCTGCAAAAGAGTTAGACAAAGCAATGACCGTACAGGAAAAAGCAGTGGTTGTGAGTGGAAAAACTTATCAACAGTTAATTGATAAAGTTAAATAATATGGAAGATATGCGTACTTGGATGTTAGTAGTCGGCTTCTTGGTTAGTATAATCTCACAGATTGTCGCCATTGTCTGGTCTTGGGCTAAAATGGATAAGAAAATTACAGTCGTGGATATGAAAGTTGATAATGTGGCGAAGGATTTGCGAGAAGTCAAAGACAATCATTTGCAACACCTTGACGAGAAAATAGTGTGTTTGAGTGATAAGTTGACCGAACATCTAATCAATCACAATAAATAAGCTCTTTACAACTGGCATTGCTCCATCTAATCGTTACTTTTAATGGTTGGTTGGGGCAATGTCAAATAACGGAGGAAACAATGAAAAAGAAAACGCTGGTTTGGTGCAACATTTGCAAGAATTGGGAGGCGGCTGACATCGTCGGAAGACGAATGATAAAGCCCTTTGATGTGGCGGTCTGGGAAGCAGAAGTTGAAACAAGGTGCTGTAAGCAGAGATACTGGATTCCCTGCCCTGCCCCAACAAGTTTGCCGAGGAGGAAAGAATGAGCAATCTCATATTGTTTCTTGTTGGTGTACTGGAAATGTGGGTTGCTTCCGCCTTTACAGAGTCCGTTGCACAACGGAAGGTTGTAAAAAGCGGGATCATCACTTTCGTCAACATCACAATCTGGTACTTTGTTATCAGGGTGGTCATTGACGACATCCAGAATATCTGGGTGCTTATCCTGTACGCCACTGGTTGCTCTGTTGGAACAATGGCAAAAGTTCTCTACACGAGGAGGAAGAAATGATAAAATGCAAGCAGTGCGGTAAGAGTGGTGAGTTTATTCTCAACAGCGATGTACGCCATCAGGGCGGCAAGAAGTTCGTCAGGGTGGTCTGCCCGAATTGTCGGGTCAAAGTCTGGATGGAGTTGAAAAATGAAAAGAACAATGCTGGTAGACGTTCGGCTTGAACCGAACAAGGGTGACAGGGTGCAGGTGATGCCTCTTGGCGATGTTCATCTGGGGGCGGAGACCTGTGATGTCAATCTCTTCAAGGCGAATGTTCAGAACTGTCTGGACAGGGGTGTCTATGTCGTCGGAATGGGCGACTACCTTGAAACCGCCACTCTCGGCTCTGTCGGAGACATCTTCGGTCAGAACCCGAGTCCACAGGGACAGTTTGATGAGATGTTGGAAATCCTGACTCCGCTTGTGGAGAAAGGACTGCTCATCGGACTGCACGATGGAAATTATAAGTGGTTTCCCCTATCTGTGAGGATAGGAAAAAAACTCTTTAAATTGCTGGAATAACCCGTAGGCTAACAAGCTAAAACGGAATACCTTAAAAGGTATAAACGCACAAAGCTAAAAATTGTTAGATAGGGTCAATCAGCAACCAAGCCCGAAAGGGAAGGCTCAGAGACTAAAGAGAGAGCACTTGCGTTAAACTCGTGATTATGCTATAATTAGTGTATAATTATTAACACAAAATTATGCAAACTCACGAAGAAAAAATGGAAAGACAAAGAGAATTGAGAAAGTTAAATTGCAATGCGTATACTAAAAAATACGAGAAAACAAAACAGGGTTTTCTTGTAAGAAAGTACAGAAATATGCAAAGCAGAATAAGTGGTGTTCAAAAACAAAAACATCATTTATATAGAAATTTAACTTTACTGGATAGAAATCAATTCTATGAATGGGCGTTGAATAGCAAAGTTTTTCATAAGCTTTTTCTAAAATGGAAACAAAGCAATTATGATAGAAAACTTTGTCCGTCTGTTAATAGAATTGATACTTCCAGAGGATATGAGTTGGATAATATAGAATGGATTACTCATAGTGAAAATTCTCGTCTCGGTTCTATAAGTCAAAAACGCAAGTTGAAGATATAGTCCGAACTTATAGGAAACTATAAGATTAACATAATTACACGAGTACCGTGTTGACAAGACCACTTCCTACTCGCCCACACAGATGATGTGTCGCATTCTGCGTGTGCCTTACTTGGCACACTCAACGCATCACATCTGGCGTGTCGGCAAGGAAGTGTACACCTGCTACTCAACTCACGGAAGCTCTGGCTCACGCTTGCCTTGGACGAAAATCAAAGCGGCACTGGACTGCTGGCGTTTCACCGAGGCAGAGATTGTTCTTTACGGACACCTGCACGGACTTGACCATATGACCCAGATGTATCACCGCATCAATCGCACCAGAAAGACGCTGGAAGAGGCAACTCGCCACGCTGTCCTGACTGGTTCGTACTTGCGGTACATCGGTTCGTATGCTGAACGCAAGAACCTCCCGCCTGTGCAGATGGGCTCACCGCTCATCTCCTTGTACGGAGAACAGCACAACATCCACGTCAGCTTGTGAGGTGAAGAATGAAGAAAGTCATTGTCCGTTGCGGATGTGGACACACAGTCAAAACTCTCACCATTGATGACGGAAAGGATTACTCCACCGTTATCTACGTTGGTGAGTGTGAGTATTGTGCCATTTCTGGCGAATACGACAAATCGCCTCACTGGAACGGAGGTGAGACGATGAGGAGGAAAGATGCCCCAAAAACAAAGAAATGAGCGTTTTCCTTGTCGTAAGTGTGGGTTTGTAACCCTCCACGAAATCCACGCTTGTGTACTGGTTCGCAGTGCGAAAGATGGTGAGGAGTGTATTATCCGAACCACCTGTCGCTCTTGCGGAGATAGTCGTGACACTCACTATACTGCAAAGTTTAGGAAGTGTTACAACAAAGATAAGAGGGACTGTAAGTAGCTCTTTTGAGTGCCAGTCCTCTCTGACTGGCAAATCTCTTTAATAAGGCATTAAGCCATTTACTATGTTACAATTTTTAAGAAAACTATTTACAAAACAAAGAACAGGTCTATTACCACCAGAAAAGCACGACCCACGAGATTATACTCTCGGCTGGTCTTTTTCACAGATTTTTGGTTCTTATACACCAAAGTCGGAATCCAAAGACAACGATAAGGGAATCGGAAGTCGCAACCAACTGAGATTAAATGTATGTGTTATTTGTTCTGGAAATAGTTGCAAAGAAGATGACGAGAATGTACAACTTGACGATGAAGATATGGCTGCTTATTTGAGAAGCAAAGGACAGCTATCAGTCGTAGGATCTTCACTTTCATCCTATCAAAAAGCACTTGTAGATAGAGGAGTGGCAACCAGAAAAACACCGATTGATTACTCACAATCTTGGCAGTTATTTACAGATAAAAGTAAATTGAGTACAGATTTAGCGGATGTTGCCTCACATAAGAGTAAGTCATTTTACAAGACGCACGATTTGAATAAAGTACTGGAAGAAATTGACAATGGAAAGGTGGGGCAAACAGGTATGGCTTGGTATTCAGAATATAATAGAACAAACAATCTCGGCTTCCTCCCATATCAATCTTATGCACCGACAATGTATCACGCTGTTAAAATAAGGGGTTATAACACAAATCATTTTGGATATAAAGTGTTAAGAGTAAAGAATAGTTTTGGTAAAGGCTGGGGGATAGGTGGAGATTTCTATGTAAAGTTTGAGGATTTTAATAAGTTCTTTGGACAATTCGGAGTTTATTTCAGCTCTGATATGCCAAAAGATGCTTTACAGGTAGCGTCTTTGTACGAAGGGAAGGTGATTAAGAGTAAGACAAAACCAAACTGTTACCTTGTAAAAGGTGGACAGAAGCACGGAATCCAGAACTCCGCAGTACTAATGGCTCTTGGCTTCTCTTTCTCGCTTATTCAGAGCATTGAGCAGTATGAGGTTGATTTATTGGCAGAAGGTAAATTGATGACAATGGATGATGTGCCTTATCAGAATATTGAAAATCTGAAACAGATTATCAAATCGTCAAGCGACAAGGAAAAACTTAAAAAGATATTTGGGGATTACCCAATGTTATTTACTTAATATGAAAGAATTTTATAAATCAAAAGTGTTCTGGACTCAATTATTCGGTTTTTTGTCAGCCACGCTATTGGCAGTATTACCAGTTGAATATAAAGAAATTATCACAACTGGAATAATATTTATCACCTCTGTTTTAACAGTGGCATTTAGATGGAACTCTGCGGAGGTATTAGGGTGGCATAAATAAACTTTTCTCCACGATAAAACTATGGCCTGCGATGTCTAACTCTTAGCTGGGGAAGGCGGAGGTCGTGGAATACTACGAGAGGAAGGTAGGTTACGACCTTGTCCATCAGGGTTCACTGTATCTTTGGTGGACAAAATAAAGCACCCCATTTGGGGGTGTTTTATTATGAATTATGGGGCGTTTGAAGGCACGCCCCAGCCTATTCCATATCGGAAAACCAGTTGGTGACATTTCACTCCTCCTCTTCTTCCACCTCCATCAGTTGAATGGTGCTGATTGAACCGCAACTCTGGCAAATCATCTCCACACTCCAATCGTCGTTGATGTCCCCGAACTGCTGATGTTCAGTCTTCTCTTCGCAATACGGGCATCTGGCTTTCATTTATCCCTCCTTTGTTTGCACTCTTTGATAAACTCTTTATACTCTTTTATTTCTTCTTCCGCCCACCTAATCGCTTTGTTATAATCTTCTTTTGTCATCGGCTTATCTGTTTTAATATCAAGTATCTGTTTCCAAGTTATTTTTTTCATACTTATTAAATAAATTAAACTTTACTTTTTAATTGTTTATCTACCTCTTCTTCGTTATATTTTATCATTTCAACCATTTTAAGAGTAAACAGTTTTTCACATTTTTTACACCACCAACACTGTGAGAACCAACCATCATCTAATTCAATAGTATCGTTAAGACATTTTGGACATCTTGTGCGAGTAATACAAGGTGAGGCAACTATTTCAAAATTATCGTAAATCATATTGTTTTAATTAAATAAATTAAACAATTATTGTTGCCTTATCATCAATAGAAATTGCTTTTACAAAAACTGATTCTTGTTCTTTTTTGAATCTTTTTTCTACTTTTTCATTGGCTTCCTGAAATGAACGAGCAAGAACGAAAGCAACCCCAGTTAATTCATCTTCTGTATATTCACCAGCGCCAGGGAAACTTTCTGTATATGTTACAATATATACTCTCATATTATATCAATTAAATAAATTATTCACACCTTTACTCCCGTTATGCGCTCAACGACATCCTCTACATCCTCACGCCAATTACCATTAAACCATTTCTTAAATTCTTTGCCTATTTCTTTTCTAACTTCGTCTTCAAAATACGACCAATAACCAAGTTTTTTACCATAATTTCTCCATTGTGATACGCCCATTGGGGTTTGTTTGGTCATATCTTTAACAAATCAATCCAGCTGTTTATTAAACCAATTAAAAATCTTGTTTTGCAATCCAAGCAGTCTGCGTGCAGTTCTTTACACATCTTAGTTCCCATTCTTTTGTGTAGTTCTTTGCGGACTTGCTCTAATAGTTTTATGAATTGCTCATCGGATTTAGTCATAGGTGTTTAGGTTAATTCTTAAGCATACCAAAATTTCGCACCAGAAGTAGCCAAATCTAAATCTTCAACAAATTCTGGGTCTAACTCTTTTAATCTTTCTTTTATAAAATTATCATAATCTGCGTGGACACTTTCCCAATCCCCCCAATGGCTTTTAATTTGTTGTTTTTGTTCCTTCGTATTTTTCTTCCATACAATTATATTATTTCTCACTTAAAGTGTGGGTTTATTTATTTTGGGGGGTTAGTTAGTTTTACCACAGTTAAGATGTGGACTCATTACTCCCTACTCCGACTGAGT
>Ga0172375_10011055_pt1 | contig 11573 bp, 10 predicted proteins | sample LakKiv1m_FD_114537 | JGI IMG/M metagenome (GOLD analysis project Ga0172375, IMG submission 114537) | Freshwater microbial communities from Kabuno Bay, South-Kivu, Congo - kab_092012_11.1m | ecosystem: Environmental > Aquatic > Freshwater > Lake | place: Democratic Republic of the Congo... | reverse complement strand
TCCTTCCTATGGATGAAGGTTTAACGAAACATGGCGATCTGGTAAAGCGATATTTCGGAACACTTATCCCTTCGGGTGACAATAAGTTTTCAGCATTAAATACGGCCGTTTGGTCAGGCGGAACATTTCTTTATGTTCCCAAACATGTTCGGGTGGATTTGCCATTGCAGGCGTATTTTCGGATACAGGCGGAAAAGATCGGACAGTTTGAGCGTACGCTCATTATCGCGGATGAAGGAAGTTTTGTTCATTATATTGAAGGGTGTACAGCGCCAACGTACTCCACAGACAGTCTGCATGCGGGGGTAGTTGAAATATTTGTGAAAAAAGGAGCACGAGTCCGCTATTCTACGATACAGAACTGGAGTACGAATGTGTATAATTTGGTTACCAAAAGAGCGTATGTAGAGGAAGAAGGGGTGATGGAATGGGTGGACGGAAACATCGGGAGCAAAGTGACTATGAAATACCCGTCAGTCATTTTGGCCGGTAGAAAAGCATCCTGTGATATTTTATCCGTAGCATATGCAGGAGCAGGACAACACCAGGATACCGGAGCAAAGGCAATCCATTGCGCTTCCGAGACCACATCAAAAATTTTGGCCAAATCGGTCTGTAAAGACGGCGGAAGATCAACATTTCGTGGTTTTGTCCGTACCCAAAAAGGAGTACAGAACGTAAAAAGTACAGTCTCCTGTCATTCACTACTACTTGATGAGATGTCGAGAGCCGATACATATCCGGCCATGGAAATAGCGGACTACAGAGTGAAAGCGTCTCATGAAGCTACCGTATCAAAGATTGAAGACGATCAGCTTTTTTACCTGAAAAGCCGAGGGATTCAGGAAGAATCAGCGCGCGCTCTCATAATTAACGGATTTATCGAACCGATCGTGAAAGAGCTTCCCCTGGAGTATGCTATTGAATTAAACAGACTCATTGCATTACAGATAGAAGATAAGGTAGGATAAAAAATCAGTATGAACACGCGTTCAATAAGAAAAGATTTTCCGTTATTGTCCCGGCGAATAAACGGAAAATCAATTATCTACTTGGATTCCAGCGCGACTTCACTTAAGCCGCAACCGGTTATAGACGCAGTGAATTCCTATTACACGCGATGCACCGCGAATGTATTCCGTGGAATTTATACCCTATCAGAAGAAGCAACCTGTGGGTACGAAGATGCACGCCGTGCTGTCGCGGAGTTTATTCATGGACATTCGGAAGAAATCGTATTTACCAGAAATACGTCGGAAAGTCTGAACCTTATCGCGTATTCGTGGCTTCCTGACCATGTAAAACAAGGAGATAACGTTATAACGACCATTATGGAGCATCATTCGAATTTCGTCCCATGGCAGCAGATGAGAAAAAAGTACGGGTATGAGTTCCGTATTATAAAAATCACACCGGATGGTATGTTGGATCTCAAGGATATTGAAAGAAAAGTTACGAAAAAAACAAAACTATTTGCCGTTACTGCAGTATCGAACGTATTAGGGACAACGAATCCTGTTTCAAAAATTATTGCCATGGTTCGGTCAATAAATCCATCGTGTTTCATCGTTATTGACGCGGCACAGGCAGTGCCTCATATGCCGGTTGATGTAGGAGCATGGGGAGCAGATGCGGTTGCATTTTCAAGTCACAAGATGTTCGGTCCTTCAGGAATCGGAGTATTGTGGGTGAGAAAAAACTCACTGGAATCGATGCGGCCGTTTCAGTTCGGAGGGGACATGATTAAGGAAGTACATGAAATGGAAACGGTATTTAACGACATTCCCCATAAATTTGAGGCAGGTACACCATATATTGAAGGTGCTTTTGGTTTACATGCTGCAATAAGATATATACAGAAAATAGGAATAGAAAACATCTGTGAACATGAAAAACACATTACCCGTTATGCATATACAAAACTCATGAAAGTGCCCAATCTGACTGTATACGGACCGAAGGATATAGCTCATCGGGCAGGAATAATCGCTTTCCGTATTGGTGGCGTTCATCCGCATGATGTAGCCCAACTATTGGACGAGGATAATATATGTATGCGCGTCGGATATCACTGCGCCATGCCTCTTCACGAATTTCTTCATATCAGCCCCACTGTGCGCGTTTCGTTTCATATATACAATGATACGGATGATATTGATGCCCTTGTAGAAGGACTGTGGAAGGTGAATAAAGTATTCGGGATATAAGCAAATGTCATATATTTTGCAGAGTATTACACATATGGATCTGTATCGCGCACAAATTCTAGATCACTACAAACATCCGCATAACTATGGGCATCTTACGCATCCCGACCGGTCTATCACACTTTTTAATTCCGCGTGCGGGGATACGATTACTATGGAAATTCTTTTGAATGCGGACAAAAGCAAACTCCTTGATGTGCGGTTCTCCGGAGAAGGTTGTGCCATAAGCCGGGCTTCGGCATCATTATTATCGGACATGATAAAGGGGATGGATAAAGAGAGTGTTATGCATTTGAATAAAGAAACTGTGATAAAGCTTCTGCATACAACACTGACTCCGTCACGGATAAAATGTGCGACATTACCGCTTGAGGCGTTGAAGAAGTGTATGATTGGATAAGAATTATCTGGAGTGATATAGTTATAATCTATGACATCCAATGATGCGAATAGTATGAAAAAAGTCAGAAATTATTCAATTCAGGTTGACCGGTCGCTTTGTATTGGTGCGGCAACTTGTGTTGCATTAGCTCCGAAAGGATTTACCTTGGACAATGAAGCGAAATCAACGTTGTTGGATTCGTTGGATCTGGAATCAGACGAAACAATTATACATGCTGCAAAGTCGTGTCCTGTTGGAGCAATTAGCGTTGTAGATACCACAACAGGAAAACAGATAGTCCCATAAATATGAAAGCAAGGAAACAAAGAATAACCTGGAAAATTGGCGGTGAAGCGGGTTTCGGGATTATGTCCTCGGGAACCATGCTTGCAAAGGCATTTTCCCGTCATGGGTATCATATCATTGCCTCAAATGAATATCCGTCTCTTATCCGGGGAGGGCATAATGTTATTACCGTAGGGATTAGTACGACTCCGATCCATTCCCTTACCGGAGTGGTTGACATATTGGTTGCACTGAATAAAGAAACAATTGATCTACATAAAAACAATCTTCATGAAGGCAGTTACGTGATTTATGATTCGAAAGATTGGGAACCGCATGAAACTGATTTTCCCCAAAACACTCAGTTCATTGCAGTTCCTTTATCTAACATTGTTAAGTTGCGCGGTGCGGAAAGTGTTATGAGAAACACCGTAGCATTAGGAGTGACTACAGCTTTGCTGGGAGCCGATTTTTCTGTATTAGCTGATGTGATAGCATCACAATTTGGAGAAAAGGGAAAGGACATAGTGGAAGAAAATACCCTTGTAGCCAGATATGGATATGATTTTATAAAGAAAGAGTATGGTCTATTGGATTCCTATTATCTTGATTTCGTGCAAGAGAAGGCAGAGCTCTTGACCATGAACGGAAGCGAAGCAGTTGGAATAGGCGCTCTTGACGGAGGTATGAAATTTGCAGCAATATACCCGATGACTCCGATAAACAGCCTGATTTCATTGTTTGCAGATCACGAGAAGGAATTCCGCATTACGTATATTCAACCGGAAGATGAAATTTCCGGAATCAATATGGCAATAGGAGCTTCATACGCCGGAGTCCGTAGTATGGTTGCGACATCAGGCGGGGGATTCAGCCTTATGGTTGAGGGAGTATCACTTGCCGGAATTATGGAGGTTCCGTTAGTAATTGATTTGGGTATGCGCCCGGGACCCGCAACAGGAATGCCGACATGGACGGAACAGGGAGAATTGTTGTTTCCAATATTTTCAGGACACGGAGAATTTGTTCGTATCATACTAGCCCCAGGAGATGCACCCGAATGTTACCGGTTGTCAAAATTTGCATTTGACCTTTCTCAGGAGTATCAGGTGCCGGTTTTTATCCTGACAGACAAATATTTGAATGAAAATCTATGGACAGTTCAAAAAAAAGAATTTGAACATCCATCGGTACCCAAAAACGGGGAACGGTCCAAAGACAAATCCCATGGTGATCATGTTAAACGCTATGATATGAGCGTCAAAAACGGCGTTTCTGCCAGAAGTTTTCCCGGTGATAAAAACGGATTGTATATTGCAAATTCCTATGAACATGATGAGTATGGGTATACGACGGAAGATCCTGGGTTGCGGATTGCCATGTCCCGGAAAAGACTGCAAAAAGAGCAGGCAATTATTGACGTTTCACCCTTACCGTCTGTGTATGGCGACAATGAAAGCGATATAACTTTTATTGCATATGGTTCAACAAAAGGACCGATCCTTGAAGCTATGGATTTTTTGAAAGAGAAAGGAATACGAACAAAACTGATTCATTTTTCATGGATATATCCATTTAACGGAAAACGCATAAAAGATTTATTGGATCTAGAAAAACGTCTCATTGATGTTGAAGGTAACGGAACGGGTCAATTTGCCAAACTTCTTAAACAGGAAACCGGATTAGACATACAAGAAAAATTGCTAAAAAACAATGGAAGACAGTGGTTACCGGAGGAGATAGTGGAAAAAGTAATTTAGTTATATTGTTACATGGTTACATAGTTACTTAGGAATTACCAAGTAACTAAGTAACAGGACTTGCTATCTAACTGAGTATAACTTTTATAAAAAAAATTATGAATAGTCCTATAGATCAGTTTCAAACAGGTATTTCCCCCACCTGGTGTCCGGGTTGTGGGAATTTCGGTATTTTAGCAGCACTGAAAGCATCACTGGTCAAACTCGGGATACCCAATCATGAGACAGTTATCGTCTATGGGGTCGGATGTCATGGAAACATGCGTGACTGGATGCGGGTCTACGGAGTTGGAGGTCTCCACGGAAGAGCTCTTCCTCTGGCTCAAGGGGTAAAGTTGGCAAACAGCAAACTGCATGTTATTGCCATAACAGGAGACGGAGACTGCATTGGAGAAGGAGGAAATCATTTCTTACACGCTGCTAAACGGAATCCGGATATTACAGTCATTATTCATGATAATCAGGTATATAGTTTGACGACCGGACAGGCTTCACCGACAGCAGAAATAGGGTTGGCGACAAAATCAACTCCCGAAGGGGTTTTGGAATCTCCGGTCAATCCGTTGTCATTAGCACTTGTCGGAGGCGGAACCTTTGTCAGCCGCGGATTTTCCGGAGATATTCCGTATTTAACTGATATTTTTTCTCAAGCAATTTCACACAGAGGTTTTTCTGTGGTGGATGTATTACAACCTTGCGTAACATTTGATCCTGTTCACTCATATGAATGGTATAGAAAGAGGGTATATAAAGTCGAGCGGTTGACTGAAAAAAGGCAGGCACTTGAGTGTTTATCCGAATGGGGAGATAAAATCCCGGTAGGAGTGTTTTATGAGGAAAAGAGAGATACATCCGAAGACCGTGAATACGTCGCAACTCCCCAGCTCATCGATCTTCCTTTGGAAATACCAAATAGAGAAGCATTTTTAGGGTCATTTCGTTAACGATTGACATTCAATTTAGCACTTATTATAATTGAGTGCTAATTCTGAAAATATGGCAGACCTATATGTACAACAAGACATGATATTTCCGGTTGTTCCTATCCGGGATGGAGTGGTATTTCCCAATACGGAAATGATATTAACCTTCGGAAGGCAGAGATCGGTATCAGCAATAGATGCAGCCCAGTCCACCGGTAAACGGGTGATTTTTATCATGCAGAAAAACTCCAATATAAACGATCCTGTTCCTTCTGATTTATACCAGATCGGAACAGTTGGTGAGATAGTCCAGATGATGAAAAACGAAGGAGAGATCAATGCGCTTGTCAGAGGACTAACGAAAGTAGAAGTAGAATCATTTGAGACGCTAGACCCGTTTTACGTAGCGAAAGCCCATGAAATCATCGATATAGCAGTAGATGATGACGAAATAAAAGCGCTGTCAAATCATCTGATAACTGAATTGCGAAGGGCAGTCAAGCTTGGAAAATCCATTGATTTTTTAACTTTCATGAATATTATGTCCGGAAACACCTCCCTGACTCTTTCTTATCAATTGGCTTCAATTTTAGATCTAAAACCCCGGGAGCGTCAGGGTCTTCTGGAACTTCCTTTTGTCAAAGAGCGGCTTGTCCAGGAAACACAATTTTTATCTCATGAAATAAAAATACTGGAAATTGAACAGAACATAGCGTCAAAAACACAGGAGAAATTCGATAAAAACGTTCGGGAACAGGTGCTTCGGGAACGGATAAAAACCATTGAAAAGGAATTGGGAGACGATGATGAGGAAAAAGACATAAAAGAACTTCGGGATAAGGTAAAGAAATCCGGCATGCCGGAGGAAGTACGGGCAAAAGCGGACAAAGAGCTTTCAAGACTAGCAAAAATGTCTCAATATAATCCCGAAACATCGTATGTGAGGACATATCTGGAAACTCTGGTCGAACTACCGTGGGCTGTTGCAAGTCCCAACAATGTTCACATAAAAGACGCGGAACATGTCCTTAATGAAGATCACTATGGTCTTGCAAAAATTAAAGAACGTATTTTGGAGTATTTAGCGGTTATGAAGCTGAGAGGAAGCCCCATGCAGGATAAAGACGGAAAACGGAAAGGAAAATCTCCGACGATTTTGTGTTTTGTCGGTCCTCCGGGAGTAGGAAAAACGTCCATCGGGAAATCGATAGCCCGGTCGATAGGAAGAAAATTCGTCAAAATGTCACTTGGGGGAATACGGGATGAAGCAGAAATCAGGGGCCATCGGCGAACGTATGTAGGAGCCATGCCAGGGAGAATCATTCAGGGAATCAAACAGGCGGGTACGAAAAATCCTGTTTTTATGCTTGATGAGATAGACAAAGTCGGCGCAGATTTTCGGGGTGATCCTTCAGCAGCACTTCTGGAGGCTTTGGATCCAGAACAGAACTATGCATTTTCCGATCATTACCTGGATGTTCCCTTTGATCTTTCTGACGTGTTTTTTATTACCACATGTAATATTCTTGACACCATCCCTCCGGCACTTCGTGATAGGCTAGAAATAATTCACTTCCCCGGATACACAGAAGAGGAAAAGTTTCATATAGTCAAAGATTTTCTTTTTGAGAAGCAGCGGAGCGTACATGGTATTCCGGATGATTCTGTTGAAATGACAGATGGAGCACTCTATGAACTCATCAGGAGATACACAAGAGAGGCTGGAGTTAGGAATCTCGAACGGGAAACATCTGCCATATTCCGTAAGATAGCCAGAAAGATTGCGGAAAATGAAGGAACGAAGAAGAAAAAGTTTTCAATCGGACGGGGTGACCTATCTAAATATCTTGGTCCGTATAAATTCAACTCGATACTTGCCGAGAAAAAAGATGAAATCGGTATGTCTACAGGAATGGCATGGACAGAAGCAGGAGGAGAGATTCTATTTATAGAAGTAGCGCTTATGCCAGGGCGCGCGGGTCTCACCTCGACAGGACAACTGGGTGATGTGATGAAGGAATCGGCTCAAGCAGCACTATCATATGTCCGGAGCAGGTATAAAAAATTTGGATTACCGGAGAATTTTTTTCAGAAACTTGATATCCATATTCATGTACCGGAAGGCGCGGTGCCAAAAGACGGCCCGTCAGCAGGCGCAGCGATAGCAACAGCACTCGTTTCGGCATTAACAAAGGTTCCTGTGCGGCGTGCTGTATCGATGACCGGTGAAATAACCCTACGGGGAAGGATTCTTGAGATCGGCGGAGTGAAGGAAAAAGTAATTGCAGCTCATCGAGCCGGTATCAAAACAATCATATTACCAAAACAGAACAAAAAAGATTTGGAAGATATTCCAAAGAGTGTTATGAAGGACCTTCGCTTCATCTTTGCAGAACACATGGACGAAGTATTAGCAATTGCACTTACAAAATCTCCAGGAAAAAGAGTATAAGTATTACTTCATGAAATCATAGATAATTCGCGAAATTGTAGCTAAAAGCTGAGTAGCTTTCTTTTCATCGGGCACATCACTCGTAAACAGACCTATGTAATAAGTGGTTTTCGGGGTAATTACAATTCCAGCATCATGGATGATGCCGACTCCGTTACCGGTTTTATGGTAAACCGTAATGTCTTTTGGTAATAAGGAAGGAATTCTGTCTTCTATCGTACCGTTTTTGAGACAGGAAAACATGTCAGCAGTGAGAGCCTTATTTGCAATTTTTTCCCGGTACATTTTTTCCATGAGGAGTGCAATGTCAGCATTTGATGTCAAATTATTTTCCATATCTGTCTGGGCCATACCCCAACTGTCAATTGTTTTCTGGATTGTATGTATACCTTCCACATGGCGGCCCAATATATATGCAGCCGTGTTGTCGCTTAGTTGCATCATGAGGCAAGCAAGCGTATGAATCGTATAGACAGTTCCCGGAGCATCATATCGGATTGATCCAGTTCCGTAATCCTGGATGTCTTCCTCCTGAAGTGTAATTTTTTTGTTAAGATCTATCTCACCTTTTTGGACAAGGTAGTAGAGTACTCCGAGGATAGGCAATTTATTAACCGAGGCTCCGGTGAATACATATTCCGCATTGATAGTCATGATAAAGTCATTTTGCAGATCTTTCACGACAACTGAATAGTGAGGAAGATCATTCTCTATGGCGTCCGTTATTTGTTTTTTCAATTCATCAGGATTTTTTTTATGAGAGAAAATCGGAAGAATAAATGACAAGACTCCTTCTTGAGGAATAGGAGAGACTACTTCAGTGGTTGGTTTGTATATGAAAAAAAACGTTCCCAGGCCTATGATTAAACATAAAATAAGAACGGATACCCGGAACATACGGACAGACCTTTTTTTCCTCACTGATATGATAGTTCCATACACCATGGTGCAAATTGTATCATAGAAATTTTACTTTAACCTTATGCGCTCGATATGGAGATATAATATTCTGTATAATACCTGTATGAAATCTGTTAAAACAGTACAGTCATATCCATCCCGGATCGAGGCGGATATTGCAAAAGGACTTTTACGATCAAACGGCATTGAAGCAACAGTTGTAGCTGATGATGTCGGCGGATTATACCCGGTGACACTTTCCGACGGAGTACGTTTGAATGTTGATCAACAAGATGCCGTGAAGGCAAAGAAGATTTTACAAGCAAATATATGGTAATATGACCTACCTTTTTTTTGCATGGCTGGCATCGATTGTCTACGGACTTGAAGTTGTTATTGGAAAAATAACATCCAGCCGCACTGTCACGAATCCGTGGTTATTTAATTTTGTCTGGTCTCTTTTTATCATTATTCTCATTCTACCGTTTGCACTGATAAATCATGTGGGATTTCCGCAGATCACATGGAATCTCTTTTGGACGGCTTTTTATTATGCATTGGCAAACATTTTTTACATTATTTCCCTGCAGCTTATGGATGTCACTGCTATGGGGCCACTTTTTAATTTTCGTACTGTTTTTAGCGTAATTTTGGGAGTCGTCATGCTGAAAGAAACGCTTACTCCGTGGAATGCAGTACTGATTGGTGTTATCGTACTTTTTGGAATAGTAGTTACGATTGATGAAAAGCTAAAGTTAAAAGCTTTTTTTCGAGTAGGTATCCTTATAATGATGATTTTTCTTATGGCATTAGCACTTATGGGTGTATATACGAATCTGGCAATTGCTGAAAATGGATTTTGGAAAACGACCTTATGGTCAATGATATTTGCTCAAGGTATGTTTCTAGTAACTGCTCCTTTGTTTTGGAAAGATTTGTTAAAAACAAAAGTGCAGAAATATTCCGGACTATTTTATATGTCTCTTGCGAGTGCAGGAGGGACACTGGCAGCAAACCAGGCGTATGCATCAAATGTCGGGATTTCCTCGACGATTTTATCATTACCGTTTTCCATGATATTCACCATCATCATTTCTGTCATTAATCCGAAAATCATGGAGCATCACACCGCGAAAATATACGTTATACGTATATTTGCCGCAGCAGTTATGCTTATTGCGGCCCTGCAATTATCGAAGTAAAAGACGGTCCTATATATATGTTGATCAGTTTTCTACTAAACGCTTGGTATTTTGTAGCGCGTACCGGATTCGAACCGGTGATTTGTTGGTTGAGAACCAACCGTCCTAGGCCTCTAGACGAACGCGCCAAGCCTCATAATAGTATCAGCTTCTACTTGACAGCTCAAGGATGGTAAGATAAACTTTCACATGTTTGTTTAGAGGTTATTGAAATTAATTTCGCTCCCCGCGACAAATAAGGTAAAATGCTGTGGGGAGGTTTTTTTAAGGCATATGGACAATCATAATCATCAACAATTGTTAACAAAAGAGGGGTTAGAAACTCTTAAAAATGAATACACCGAATTGGTAAAAGTAAAAAGGCCGGCAACGGTCGTAAGACTTTCAGAAGCCAGGGAAGCAGGAGATCTGTCGGAAAACAGTGAATATGTAGCCGCCAAACAGGATCTGTCCTTTATTGACGGTAGAATTGCGGAGCTTGAGGAAATACTTCACGGTGCAAAAATTATCAGTCCGAAAGTGACTGGTTCAATTGATGTCGGATCAAAGGTCATCCTCCATGTAAATGGTAAAAAAGAGGAATTTCTTTTAGTCGGCGAATGGGAAGCCGATCCGATGAATAAGAAAATATCTCATGAATCACCTTTGGGGAAAGCGCTTCTGGGAAAGAAGGTCGGAGAGATCGTGGAAGTGGAAGCTCCGGTCGGAAAAATAAAATATAAGATCCTGGAGATAGGATAAAGAATTATTCTTATTTATATATTACCCAGCCTTCCATAAAAGGCTGGGTTTCTTGTATAATGAAAGCATGCCGACACTAAACGACTTACGCAATGCACGTATCGGGAAACTGAATACTCTGAAAAAGATGGGCATAGACCCATATCCATCACGTGTCGTCCGTGATTGCCAAATTGCAGAGGCAATTATAAAAAAAGAGGGAGTGGATGTAGGGATAGTTGGTCGGGTGATCGGAATGCGGGGACACGGAAAAATCTGTTTTTTTGATCTTGTGGATGAATCCGGACATGTTCAAGTAGTCTGTAAAGCAGACAAAGTACCGGCTGAGTCATTCCGGCTTACGGAACTCATTGATTTAGGTGATTTTATCAGCGTTCAGGGATTGGTAGGCAAGACAGAAGCAGGAGAAATTTCCGTATTTGCTTCCAAGGTTCAACTTATTACAAAAACTATTCTGCCGCTTCCTGAAAAATGGCATGGGTTAAAAGATGTTGAAGAACGATATCGTAAGCGGTACTTGGATACGATTTTAAATGCAGATGTAAAAAAGCGACTTGTTGCGCGAAGCAACATTATAGATGCGCTTAGGGATTTTCTGACAAACCACGGATTTTTAGAGGTAGAAACTCCAACGTTACAGCCTGTATACGGAGGGGGATTTGCGAAGCCGTTTGTGACACGCCACAATGAACTGGATGCTGATTTTTATCTGCGGATTTCC
>Ga0172375_10011054_pt1 | contig 11574 bp, 13 predicted proteins | sample LakKiv1m_FD_114537 | JGI IMG/M metagenome (GOLD analysis project Ga0172375, IMG submission 114537) | Freshwater microbial communities from Kabuno Bay, South-Kivu, Congo - kab_092012_11.1m | ecosystem: Environmental > Aquatic > Freshwater > Lake | place: Democratic Republic of the Congo... | reverse complement strand
TAGCGGACATTACCAATAAAATCAACTTATATAATAATGATGCATTTATATAAAATTCTTAACAAATAACTCAAAAAGTAAGCAATAGTCTAGAAAATATATTGGACTGTATAGTAATTCCCTACAAATGAGACATCGATTAAACTTAGTCTACGGTATATCATTTGTCTCGTTTTAATCTGGTAGAATGTACCAGACTCATTTGCTCAGCCACAAGAGATTTGAACCAAAGTCAAACATGTAGCCACGCTAGCAAAACGGCACCAGACCCATATGCTCAGTCATAAATCATTGTTCTAATTATTATCTAATTACTCTTTCTAAACAATTTTTGTTATTATTAATTTATGAAAAATAAAAAAATCATATTAATTATTTTGACAATTATATTATTTATTGTCGTTGCTAGTTTTGTATGTCTATTCTTCCTTAGGATAAATATTTTACAAAATGAATCGTCAAAAGATGGTTACTATTGCAAAATTGCAAGACAACAGCTCAAAGACAATGAAATTATAAATAAAGTACCTTGCACAGAAAAAAGTGGCAGTATAAGCAATAAAACAAATTCTGTTCTTGTCACATTTCATTTATACACTCCATCTGATTGGAGCTATAAAAACTATCAAATGTATGAAATTGATAAAAAATCCGAAAAAATTATTGACGGTATAGCACCCAACTAGGTCAAAGAATTGGTGGTATAAAAATTCAGACCGACACGCTCAACCAGTACAATATATTACAATCAAGACAAATTTTCTATGTAAATTGTTCTTGCATTTGGGAAAGTGCGGATCCAAAAAATATAGTTACTTTTTTGAACTAATACTATTTCTTAATAATATTTTTGCTATTATTGCCAAAACCATAATGCCAGACAAAACAACTAAAGGTATAATAAATAGAAGAGAGTAGCTAATATTTGTGTTTGGGCTATTTTCAATTGGAATTTGTACTTTAATAGCAGGCAAATCTAGAAAATCAACAACGTTACCTATGTTTGCATAACCCAGTTCATCACAGTACTGTTGTGTGGTTTTTAAATTAGTTTTGCTATAGTCATATGTTTCCCAATCAGTTGGCAATTTATAGCTAATACGTTCATCACCATCCCTAAACGTCCCGCACTGTTTTGTAGATTTATTATATACAAATAAGGTTGGCAAAGGTGCCGCATAAACAATAGTACCAGACATTGAAAAAATAATAGTAAACAGTAATCCAGTTATTTTATGGACCAGTCGCAATCGCATCTACTCTCCAGGCTCCATCTTCCTTTATTAGATTAATATAACGCGAATTTTGTCCATTTTCATATCCATAGTAGGGTATAGGTGCGTTTGCAGAATTCGGGTTCATAGATATATCCAAAATTACCTTGTATTGTCGATACGAGTCAGTCCAATTATCTTTCATGTTTGCTTCAGTACTAATAACTTTAATTGAGCTCATGTTATTAAACTGCACCCCCCAAGCTTGTTTAATACTATCATCACTGGTATTTTTGTTAGTCATTAACGACACCGCATCGCTAGACTTTTTACTTTCGATCAGTCCAAAGAAATTTTTAATAAATTTTTCGTCATCTATTGTTGAAATTGTAGATTGATTGGAATTGGACTTTGTTTTTTCAATTGCTTGAGTATCTACTCTATTGATATAACCAGCTATTGCAACAGCCAGACTAGTCATATCATCTTCGCTGAACGTAGTGCCTGAGCTGCGATCAATTGCAATAAATAAACTGTCATTAATCTTTAAAACAATATCATTTATTAAACCATCATCTTGAATAGCAATAAAGTGTTCGGCTTTTATAGCCGGATTTGTGATGATCTTTCTATCTAATACAATCTGTCCCTTCTTTTGCGTTTCATAGCTAAGATTATTCAATCGTAGTGCAATAAAATGGGTCGCATCAACATAGTAATTACAGGTACTTGTAGTTGAATTGTTTGTCTGATCTGTATTAATTATTTTTTTACCGATAGCATCTTCTATAACTGAAGATGGAATTTGGTCACAAAGCGGTTCACTAAGATTTATTGAAGAATTTTTTTGTTTATTTTCACCATTGTTCGATTCTTTATTGCCGTACGCAAAAAAAGCCGCTACAGCGCCAAGCATGACTATAGCTACGCCAACGGCTATGAACGGCAGATACTTTTTAATCATGATACCTCCACTTATATATTTTATATAATATACTAATATTAATGTCGATACAAATTTATACACTTTAACCATAAACGCACCAGACCCAGACACTCAATCACAAGAGATTTAAACCAAAATCAAACAAGTAGTCACACTAGCAAAACGGCACCAGACCCATATGCTCAGCCAAAATGCTTATATTAAACAAATCTATTTAAGACTTGTTCATTGTATTACTTATGTTAAACTTAGACTGTGAATCGTGTTAGAAAACAAAGACATTCTGGCTTTACAATCGTCGAACTCCTAGTAGTCATAGTAGTTATAGCCATCCTAGCTGCCATCACCCTAGTAACCTATGGCAGTGTTAGTAGTCGGGCTATTAGTGCTGCCTTACAATCAGACCTAGCTAATGCCTCAACTCAGCTCAAAGCCTTTGAAGTAGATAACGGCAGCTATCCTAGTACAACTAGCACTGACTGTAGCACTAACCCTACTACCACCACCCCACCAACCAACCTCTGCCTTAAGCTAAGCCCTGGTAACACGCTAATAGGCTATAGTGCTAGTAATACCACATCAAACAAGTCATTCACCCTAATAGCAGGCAGTAGTCCTACGGTCAGCTCTAATAGCCAAACCTACAAAGTAACTAAAACACTACCTCACCTAGCCAAATATCTAACACCATGCAACCAGGCGTCACACCAGGCGCTGTCCTAGAACTACATGCCGCTAAGGCCAACAATGGCACCACACCTGGCATTAACTCCCCACTAACTACTACCTGGACTGATACATCAGGCAATAACAATAACGGCACCCTAACTAACTTTGGCACACAAACACCATGGGGAGGCACGGGAACTACGGCTGATCCTTACAAACTGAGCTTTGATGGAACGAATGATTATGTGGGGTTACCCTTTGTAAACCTTACACCAAGCAAGATGTTTAGTGTTGAGCTATGGTTCGAACCAGCTACCACAACCGGGATTCATTACGTATGGGTTGAGCGAACCGGATCCTTTCACAACGCTAGTCTGCGTTTCGATGGCACGCCTGGAACTACGCTTTATGCCCTTCTTGCTGGTATACAGGCTAGCAAAGCGAATGTCGGTGGAACCGGGTTACACCAAGTTATTATGACTTGTGACGGTTCTACTCTTCGACTCTATGTAGATAGTGGCACGCCAAGCGCAACGAGTGTTTCAGCCGTTGGGGTGCTACCGACTCCTACCATGCATTACCTTGGCTCTTGGAGTGGTAGCGTGCAATTTATGCAGGGCTCGACGGAATTGCTACGCCTTTACCCCTTCACTCTCACTGCCGCTCAAATTCAGCAAAACTATAATGCCGGACTGAACTGGTAAGAAGCTGTTTTCAATTCTTAATGCTTATGTTTTAGGTTGAAGAACCTTTATGGTATATTAAAATTATCAGTTAATAAAAGGAGGAAAAATGCAAAGAGAACTACATAGTGCTGCTTGGGCACTGGGAGTGTGGGGGTTGCTTTCGGTGATCTTTGGCGGAATAATTTTTGCATGGCCAGGAATAACATTAAAGGTGTTTCTAGTTGTTTTGGGACTTTACTTGGTCGCAAGCGGTTTGGTAATGCTAGTAGGTTCACTGGTTAATCACCACGGCAAATGGATCGCAGGTGCATTAATAGGTGGTGTTAGTGCGATTGCCGGTCTGTATGTGTTGGCAAATCCACAAATTAGTGGTTTGGTTGCGCTTTACGTCATTGCTCTATGGGCAATCGTAGCGGGCTTGATGCAAATCGTATCCGGATTCGAAGGCAAAAACAACTGGTGGCTAATTATATCAGGTGTAATCTATGCATTATTTGGCCTGTATATTTTTGCCAACCCTGCCAGCGGTGCATTAGCCCTAATTTGGATAATCGGACTAAGTGTAATCGTCGGTGGTATTACACTGATTATTACTGCGTTTGAGGTTAACAAAGAGGGTAATCTATTGGGCGCCAAGAAGTAACTAAAACATAAACGCAAAGATAAAGAGATCGCCATAGACAGGCGGTCTCTTTTGTTGATAGGAAATAGGTTGGGATAATTTGCCACAAACGGTACGGTTTAGTATTGTTGATATGTGAGCAAGAAGTCGAAAACAAAAATCAAAGTCGGAGTCACAAATTTTTTAGGTTTTGGCGGATACTTTTTTAGCGCTCTGCAATGGTTTTGGGTTGTCGTACTTTATTCTAGCTTGATTGAAGGTTTGGCAAAGTCGATAACTCCGGCCAGCGAACCGCAGCAAGTGCAAGTTCAGCCGGTAATTGTCGTTAGTGCTGGTCCTCCGAGCGTGTTGCAAATTATCTTTACGTTTGCAGTCGTTGTTGTTATGATCGCACTTACTGTGTATGTAATTTGGAAGATGCCTTCAATATTTGCTAAAACGGGCAAAAAGTTGGTTCATGATACCGCCGATACGTTTGCGCCGGTAGTTCTGCGGGTTCAAAACAAACCGATAACCAAAAAAAATCGCTACAAACTATCGTCTAGTATTGTGATTCTGATGAAAATTATCATCGTTGTTTTGCCGATTATTCTGACTTTTAGTTCGATTTTTTTGGAAAAACAAATCGTTGAATATTATATAGCGATTATTATTACTATTTGGCTGGCAAGTTTTAGTATCGTATTTTTCGTTGCTCAATACCTAGTGATAAGTCTATTTCGAATTAAAAAGCCCGAAATACTATAATATTCTAGCTATTTCAAACTATTAACATCGATTAGGCCGTCGCGTCTCTGTCCGCCAAAAATAATAGTTGGTATTTTGACGGTTTTTATATCGGAGTTGACTGTGTTTTGGTTTTTTGTGATAATGTCAGACACTTTTTTACTATTGGCATCTTTGTCGATTTGGTTGATTTGAGGTTGTGTATAGCCAATATCTATGAGCCAGTTGTGTAGTACGTTGACGGTTTCATCACGATTCATCATAGTGTTGATCTTTGTTTGATAAGGTATATTGGAACCATCTTTCCAAGTGTAAATACGTTCGAGAATTTGCCAATCGGCGGGTGGTTTAGCTCCTCTGAGGGGGTTTAATTTTATGGATTCGAGGTATTTTGTTATCGTATATGAATTATTAAACCTGTATTTTCCCTCAACAAGGGGATCCTTGATTGGGTAGGCGATGTAGGTAAGATTGTATTTACTTTCAAAATTGGCGGTTCTGATGTTTTTGAAAAGATGAGCGCAAACCGTGCAGCCCGGGTCGGTAATTTCCAGGGCGGTTGGTTTATTGCTGTCGAATTTGGTGTAATAAGTTGCACTTGCCGGCAGATATTTGGTTGTGTCCCAGTTTTGCAGGCGGATCGGGATATTTGCGACCGTATTGCCGAATTGGTCTGCCTTGTTTACGAACCATTCCCATGGCTTGCCCTCCGTGGTTAGTGTCCAAAAACTCTTGTCAACAGAGCTGATAGAGCATGACTCGGAACTGAGACTGCAGGACGAAGCATTAGACGGTGTGCAAGTTCCCCAGACGAATAAATTCAAGCCGCTTTCAATCACGACCAAGATACTCCAAACGGTCAGGATTACCAGTGCGAACGAAGCCACCTCGATACCGATGTCAGCGGCACGCACCAGGCGCGGAGTTTTTTTGGCGACATGACTGAGTAGTTTGTTCTTGGTCTCTTCTTTGAACGAGGTGTCGCATGGTCGCAAAGTTACGCGGCGGGCAGTGCAACTCCAGGCCTTGGCTGCCAACTTGCGATATCTGGCCGAAAATATGCTGATAATGGCAAGGATAATAAAGGCTGCGATACAAAACATATTTATTTGGTTCCTACGATTTTTTTAATAGCCTCAACTGTTTTTTCGATGTCACCTTCGGTGTTGTGTAGACCGATAGATATTCTAAGGAGTGGGGGAAGTTTTTTGGTTTCCATCAGATAGTAATGACAGCAAAAATAGCCGCTGCGAGTCATGATACCAGACGCCGATAAAAAGGTCGCCAAGCGATGAGAGTCGACCTTGTTAGAATAGAATCCCAATATGGTTGAAGGTTCACGGTTTATTATTTCGATTCCGGGAACGCCGGATAAACCGTCGAATAATTGTTTTGAAAGCTTGTCCAGATACTCGGCGGACTTAAGGCCACCCGGTTTTAGGCTTTTTAGCCATTTTATGGCCGTGTTCAGGCTTATGATTTCCGCGTACGATTGCAGTCCGGGTTCCAGCCAGGCCGCCATATCGTCTGAAAACATTTGGTACGATTGTTCTTTTACGTCAGAGACCATTCCACCGCCTATAAAACTTATTTCAAGCGTTTCAAGTAATGCCTTTTTAATTACAATTACACCCAGACTGGCTGCGTATGTCTTGTGAGCCGAAAAACAAATCGCATCAGCGCCGCAATTGTCCAATAAGTCTCGGTGATGGGCAACGGTTTGGGCTGCGTCCAAGATGACAATTCCATTCGCGGCGTGAGTATCACGTACGAGTTGTTTCAGGTTGGAGAGTAAGCGTCCGTCAATGTTTGAGGTTGTGTTAACAACTACTATCGACTGGTTCAAGTCGGACTTATCATAAATCAAACTGCCGTCGTCAGTTCGCGGTAGAACTTTTCGTTCGATTCCTAATCTTTTGGCGTGTGTCATTGTCGGTAAGAATACCGAATTATGCTCGATTTCGCTGGTTACGATTCGTTTGTGTTTGCCGGTAGGTAGCTGGGATAATATGAGGTTTATGCCATAAGTCGTGTTCAAAGTGAACGAGCACACATAGTCTTTATTGGATAGACCCAAATAGTCGATCACGAGTTCGCGCGTTTCCTCGACGATTGAATCAACCTTTTGCCCCCATTGGTACTTAACCCTTCCGCTGCAGGCGCCATAATTTTTGTAATACTCGTCCATGGCCTCGATAACAGGCAGCGGGCGCAGGCTTTGGCATGAACTATCCAGATATACATTATTTGAACCCAGGTAATTGAACTCCGGTAATCTGTTGGAGTCTGAAACCGGTTCGGCTTTTCGTCTAAACATCAATATCACCCCTGAGTGTACTATCACTTAATAAGTTATCAGCAACCATTATAACAGCTGAAGGCCTATAAGTCTTTTAGTCATTAGTTCTATCGTAAAGTTCCAGGCAGATGTCGTAAAGCTTTTGAGCAGATTTTTTCCAGGTAAATTTCTTGGCCTGTTCGTGGCCCTTGACGACCAAGTCGCTTTGGAATTTGCTATCACTCAATTTCAAAACTTGTTTTGCAAACTCTTTTGGCTGGTCGTAGTCAAAGAATAACGCGCCGTCACCGGCCACTTCATGGAAAATAGTCATGTCGCTGCAGACAACGGGTGTTCCGACCATCTGTGCCTCGATTATAGGCAAGCCAAAACCTTCTTCTTTGGAGGCTGAAGCCAAGCAGTAGGCACCTTGTAGTAATTTTATGTATTCATCGTCTGAAACACCATTATGAAACACAACGCGTGCACCTGGTCGTATAAGCTTTTGCAGCTGGGCTTTACGATCGTCGCTAATTTTGCTGAGCAGATGCAGCGTGAAGTCGTGCGGCAAATCATTCATGCCTTTTATTAAAGTTTCGACGTTTTTGTATGGCATAAATGAACCCATGTAAATTATATTCTTGGTTGTGGTTTTACTGCGGTGTGCTTGCGATTCATCCAGGCTGGGAGCGTTATAGATGACGCAAATTTCACGGTCGGTCAGATGCAACTTTTCGATGTTTGATTTTGAATAGTTACTAACGGTTGCGACTCTGTCGGCGTGATTTAATAGCATTCTTTGGGGCCATTTTGCCATATGGAACAAACGCCAGACGACTCTTTGTGATAGCGGCATGTTGGTCGGGGCCTGAGGGTGCAGGTAATAGATCGTGTCGTGCAGGGTTACTATTAAACTGTATTTCCTACCCCAAGTCCCGATGATTTGAAAAGGGCTAATGACGGCGTCAGCGCCGAGTTCATTAAGTTTTCTGGCGATAAAAAGCTCTTTGGCCGACAAGGGGTCATTGACTAGTAAATACGGAATATTGTCGGGTAGCATTCTCAGTTGACGCTTATCTTTGATTAGAAGGGTGATTGGGATATCATTCTCTTTGAAGCCCTGGATAATACCGGCGCCATAGCGACTAATTCCGTCATGAAAGTCAATGCGGGTCCATCTGGCATCGTAGAATATTTTCATTACCGTAATTGTACCATAGCCACGAGGCTTATGTTAATCTATATACATGAACCAGGATTTACTTATTAAAATAGCTGCCGATTACTTAATGATTCCAATCGTTTTAATCGGTGCATATGCCCTAATCTTCAAAATTCCCAAGGGTAAACGTCTGCAGGCTTATACCAGAATACTGATGGCCGGTTTGACGGCGTATTTATTGGCAAAATTAATCGGATCGATATTCCAACCGGAAATATTGAGACCGTTTCAAGAAGCGGGCAAGAGCGCTGGGGCGCTGTACCTGAATAATCCAGGTTTTCCGTCGGACCATATACTGTTCGCGACGGCAATCACCGCTGCGGTTTGGTTCGAGACCAAACAAAAGACCTTGACCTATCTACTAATAGCTATGACGCTACTCGTCGGTGTTGGTAGGGTGTTAGCGCTTGTTCATACGCCATTGGATGTAATCGGCGGCATAGTTATCGCCCTGATGGGCTCGTTATGGTACTTGAACGACAAAGTATAATGCTTTAGTTTTGATAGTCGGTCAACAAGGATATATAATAAAGATTATATTAAAGGAGGCTGATGGCTAAAATAGTTGCAAAGAATGTGGAATCGGATATCGTAAGCGATATAATACCGATTTGGCAGGTTGTCATGCTGGGGGCGGTTTTAGGATTGTTTTATTGGTTTCTGACGCTTGTTTTAAATAAATACATTGGGTCGCTCAGTGTGGCTGGGAATATCGCGACAATTTTGGCTGCGACATTGGGTGTTATCCTCATGCTAAACCTGCGGATGGCTCGGCCACTCCTGATTGCCATTGCGGTTGCCGCTTCGTTGTGGGGTCTGTCTGGTTTGACTAACGGGTTGACTGAAATCGAAATCGCGCTCTGGAGCGTGCTGCTTTACGGACTGGCATATACGTTGTTTTTCTGGCTTAATCGATATAAGCGACTATTGCCGGTTTTAGCGGTCATTGTCGTGGTCATAGTTATTGCCAGGCTAGCCATAACCTTTTAGTGCTATAATTAACACATATGGACCAGACTTTTTTGTTAGTAATTTTGGGCGCAATAGTCATCGGTTTTGCGGTCGTTATTTATATCCTCAGTCAGCGCCTAAAGGAGTTAAAGTCTTCTTCTGCCGTTGAGCTTTTAAAAAGCGATATGACAGAGCTTTCCAGGGGTATAAATAATTTGCAGCAAACTGTGGGTGACAAGTTGGAAAAAAACAACCAATCGATGCAGACTTCAATGCAAAAGCAACTGGGCGAAAGCGCCAAGATAGTAGCGGACGTAACGCAAAGGTTGGCGAAACTGGATGAAACCAATCGTCGAGTGGTTGACGTCGCCGATGAACTAAAGACCCTGCAAAATGTTCTGCAAAACCCAAAACAACGCGGTGTTTTTGGTGAATATTACTTGGAATCGGTGCTTGATAACACATTGCCATCTAAAAATTACAAAATGCAATACAAGTTCAAGGATGGCGAAATTGTCGATGCCGTGATTTTTTTGGATCGAGGGCAGATTTTGCCAATCGATAGTAAATTCAGCCTGGAAAACTATAATCGCATGGTTGCCGAGGATAAAAAACCCGAGCGCGACAAGCTGTTGGCTAAGGTCAGGACCGACTTGAAAAATCGAATTGATGAGACCAGTAAATATATCAGGCCATCGGAAAAAACGATGGACTTTGCATTTATGTTTATACCCAGCGAATCACTTTACTATGATTTGCTAATCGGCGGTGTTGGCAACGGCTCGTCGGCTCGTGATTTGATTGAGTATGCTTTTAGGGAGAAGAAGGTTATTATCGTCAGTCCGACCAGCTTTATGGCATATCTGCAGACCGTTTTACAGGGGCTTCGCAGCCTGCAAATCGAAGAGCAGGCCAAGGATATTCAAATTAGGGTCGGTAAGCTTGGTCAGCATATAAATCGATTTGATGAGTACATGCAAAAATTAGGCAGATCGCTTGGTCAAACCGTCGGACACTACAACGATGCCCACAAAGAGCTTGGCAAAGTCGATAAGGACGTTGTCAAGATAGCCGACAGCGAATCCGGCGTCGATCCGCTGCTGTTGGACAAGCCGAAAGACGAATAACACCAGGCAAACCAGTAAGAGATAACAAAACCCCGCTGTTTTAGCGGGGTTTTGTATTACTTAAGGCTTGGACAGTATTTATTTACAGTCGTCACAGTCACAAGCAATCGTGTCTTGGCTGTGGAAGAAATCCTGCAGCAAGAAGCCGATAACCGCACCCAGTACTGGGGCGACGACATAAATTGCCAGTGGCCATACATTCCATGACAAACCATTAGCGGCAAAGGCGATTGCCGGGTTTAGGAAGGTAAGGATTGTATTGGACTCGGTTGATGCTTGCATCAAAGGAGTGTTTAGTGTCAATGCAACATAAAGTGCTGTCGAGATTGCAAAAGCAGCTGCGAAGGCCGAGGTAAGTCGGCTTTTCTTTAGCCTCAAGGCAGCGGCAAACCCGAACGCCAATATGCCGGTACCAAGTAATTCGGTAAAGAATATGTACCATTCTTTGCCTTTTACGATGGTTGCCGCATGTAGCAACGATGGTGCGCTTTGGCCGGCTGCCAGCGTGGTTGATTGATCGGCAGCATGCAAGAACGTGTTAAGTACCAAATAAGCTACGGTTGCGCCCAGCAGTTGAGCTACGATGTAGCCCAGTGCGTATACCCAGTTAATTCGCCTGGATACCCATGCTCCGAACGTAACGGCTGGGTTTGTGTGTGCACCTGATACACCACCGATTAACAGGACGATACCGCCTAGCGCGAACGCGACGAATAGCGGGCTGCCCTGCATTTCAATAAATGCTGCAGTCAGCAAAAACGCACCGACGAACTCGGCGATTAGCCTGCCGATTAACGGCATGTCTTTTAGTGTTTTTCGCACCGAATTAATAAATTCGGATGCGGAGTTGTTGGTTTTCAAAGCTACTGTCTTCGCCTTGGTTTCTGTCGATTTGTTGCTCGACGAGGTGGCCTTTTTGGTTGCCATGAATTTTCCCTCCTTAAGTAAGTATGAACATAGTATAACACAACATAGATTATCAAGCGCAAGTGGTATAATTAATTTGTATTATGGCACTATTTATTCGACAAGATGACGAAAGATCAGAACTACAAAAAAACGTCGTAGCTCAGTTACAGCGCCGCGCCAAAGAAAACTCCAAAAATATAACCAAAGGAACCCCGGATGGTGTC
>Ga0172375_10011051_pt1 | contig 11578 bp, 14 predicted proteins | sample LakKiv1m_FD_114537 | JGI IMG/M metagenome (GOLD analysis project Ga0172375, IMG submission 114537) | Freshwater microbial communities from Kabuno Bay, South-Kivu, Congo - kab_092012_11.1m | ecosystem: Environmental > Aquatic > Freshwater > Lake | place: Democratic Republic of the Congo... | reverse complement strand
CTCAACCAGATAATATGCCGGATGTACATCGCGATCATATAACCGACAATGGCTAGAATTCCGGCAAGTTGCGAGCTCTGCGCCAGGCTAAAAGCAAATAACAATGTAAAGGGAAGTCCGATAAAGATCGGCCAGGGTATATTCCATATTGTAAAAAAGAACAACGCAAAAAACGGTAAAAAAACAGTATTGTCTACGCTTCTCTTCGGCCTGGCTAAAGCAATTCCCGCAATATTTACTCCCGCGTCTTTGGCGATTTCGTTAATGATGCGGTTGGCTCCCATGTAAATACCGCCATCATAATCTCCGCTTTTAAAATAGGGCACCATATATTTTCTGCCGATCTCTCCGCAGAGCCCATCTGGCAGTACGCCCTCCATGCCATAACCGGTTTCAATGCGCCAGCGCCTTTCCTTGATTGCCAATAGCAGGAGTACGCCGTTATCCTTAAATTTTTTTCCCGGTTTCCAATTATCAAAGATCAGTCGCGCGTACTGTTTCTCATCGTATGGCGCGATGCTCTTAACCGTTACCACAAATACTTCCGCGCTTGTCTTTGCTTCCAAATCCGTAATTAGCGCGTTGATTTTTGCCTTGGTTTCAGCGCTGATTACCCCTGCGAAATCATTTACCCAGCCGGCAGGTTGCGGTATATCCTGGCAAAAAATCCTTAATGGCAGAATCAGAAATAAAAGGAATAACCATAATTTACGCATGATTAAAGCTTATCTACAAATTCTACCGTTTTTTCAAGCTCTGTCATGAACTTAATATAAAGACTTTCGATTTCAGCCTGATTAAGGTGTTCTTTTTTGTTCTTTACCGCCAGCATCTTTTGCCAGGCTGATAAATCGATATCCAGAAGTTCGCCTACCGCGTTAATGATCAACTCTTTGCGGTATGGGGGTATTGTGCCTTTAAGCCGTAAAATATTTCTCAAGATATGCAAGGTAGAGGTAAATACCCTGATTAAGGTGTAAAGCAAGAGGCGCTTATTTCGATTTGACGTAAAATAAGTCTGCCGCAGCAGGATAAGCTTTACCCTTAGCTCATGTTCGCATTGGAATCTTAAGTTTTTGGTGTCGACGGAAATATTCTTTAGAACATCCTGGCCGTAAACAACTGCGTAATTTTCCTGCATATCCAGGAATTCAATCGGGAAAATATCCGTGGAGTTATTGATCTGTTCTGCGGTTAAAAATAAAGGTTCAAAAGCGTTAAATTTTCCCGCTATTTTCCCCGCTTCTTTCATGGCTGCAGGGTTAAATTTTTTTAAGAGGATTAAAAAGTTTAAATTGGAATGGCGGTCAACAAACTCTCCGCTTGCCGCGCTCCCATAGAGAATTATGGAAACAAGGTCAGCGGAAAAAATTTTTCGCAGCTTTTCAGTAAACAGAGTGACCTGCTTGTTTAATTTATCCGGAATCTTATTTTCTGGCATATTTCCTTTCGATTAAACGCGTCAGGCTGCGCGCCATCACTTCTTTGCTGCGGTATGGCCCGCAGCTAGCATTATTATCCACTAAATACGCTTGATAACGATGTCCTTTAAAACTATTGGCCACGGTCAAATCCAGGCCGGCCTTTTTATTTAGAGAGCGGGCCTCTCTAATCAGTTTGCCGCCAGCTAGTTCTGGTTCAAATTTAAAACCCACTAAAAAAGCGCAAGGGGCTAATTTACGCAGGCAGTTAATCAGTTTCGGCGTACTTTTTAGATTTAACTTAAGAACTTGCTTGCGCGAACTGATTTTGCCCTGATGCATACTTTTTGGCGCATAATCCGAAACAGCGGCAGCCTGAACAATAATATCGTATTTATTTTTAAGCTCGTCTTTTAACAGGGCGCTTAATTCTTGAAAAAAGCAAAAGCGCCTGATCCGTATCTTTTTATTTAATCCGGAAACCTCGCCAACCGGACCCATGAGCAGGGTAACTTTTGCCTTTGCCTGCGCGAATTGGTTTGCCAGTAAAATCCCGGTTTTACCGCTGGCAGTATTACTGATCACTCTTACCCGGTCGATCGCTACCCACGTAGGTCCGGAGGTAATCAAAACCTTTTTACCTTTTAAGTTAATAGCCAATTTCTTTTAAGATCGCCTGCATTTTAGGCTTCAATACCCGGGGGCCGACTACGCTTTTGATTGCCCTTTCCGGGTCCTTTAGGCCATGCCCGGTTAATATGCACACGATACGGCATCTTTTATTTGCCGGATATTTTTTTCTGAAATAATTGCTTTTGATTAACTTTAATAAACCGGCAACCGAAGAAGCGCTAGCCGGCTCCGCGAATACTCCGGTTTTGGCCGCCAGTAATTTATAAGCTTCTAAGATTTGTTTGTCCGTAACCATATCGATTAACCCGCCGGATTCATCGCGCGCAGCCACCGCGCTCTTCCAGCTTGCCGGGTTGCCGATACGGATTGCTGTGGCAATTGTTTCCGGCTCTTTGATCGGTTTATTTTTAACAATCGGAGCGGCCCCTGCAGCCTGAAAACCCAGCATTACCGGAAGCTGCTTGCTTAAACCGCCAGCTTTGTATTCTTTATATCCTCTCCAGTAAGCGGTAATGTTCCCAGCGTTGCCCACCGGCATAATCTGAAACTCCGGCGCATCGCCAAGCTCATCGCAAATTTCGAAACTTCCGGTTTTTTGTCCTTCAATACGATAGGGATTCAAGGAGTTAACCATGGTAATCGGGTATTTCGCGGCGATCTCTTTAACCAGGTCAAGGGCAGCATCAAAATTGCCTTGAATAGCCAGGACCTTGGCCCCGTGGATTAACGCTTGGCTCAACTTGCCTAAAGCAATGGCGCCGCTGGGGATTAATACAAAACACTTAATTCCGGCCATGGCCGCGTAAGCTGCCGCCGACGCGGAGGTGTTTCCGGTTGATGCACAGATTACTGCGGTAGATTTTTCTTCGCAGGCTTTGGAGATTGCCATGGTCATACCCCGGTCCTTAAATGAACCGGTAGGGTTAAGCCCTTCGTATTTTAAATAAACTTCAATGTTCTTCCCGGCCAGTTTGCTTAAATAAGCGCTGTAAATTAAAGGAGTATTTCCCTCATTTAATGAAACGATCGGAGTGTTTTTGCTGACCGGCAGAAATTTTTTGTAATGCTGAATTATCCCTCGGGAAACTTCTTTTTTCACTAGACACCCTCGATTCTTATAGCCACGGATTTTTCTTTAATATCCGATAATTTATCGATCATCTTCAAGGCGGTACGCAGGCTCTTTTCCTTTGCCTGGTGCGTGATCATTACCACTGGAACAACCTGTGCTTTTTTGCGTTCTTTTTGCGTTACCGAGGCAATACTGATGCCGAATTTAGCCAGGATCCCGGAGATCTTGGCAAAAACTCCGGGTTTATCTACCGCCATAATGCGGATATAATATTTATTTTCAAAATCATCGATTTTACGTAATCCTTTGATCAGGCTATCCTCTACCGTGTTTAATGTCGGGCGAAATAGTCCTGCCTTGATGTCTTGAGTAAGATCAACGATATCCGAGACTACCGCGGAAGCAGCGGATAATTGTCCTGCCCCGGGCCCGTAAAACATCAGGTCTCCGGCCAGGTCACTGGAAACATAAATCGCGTTAAATACTCCGTCCACGGAGGCAAGCAGGTGCTGGCAGGGTAAGAAAGTCGGGTGCACCCTGACCTCCAGCTCGTCCCCTTCTTTTTTTGCAATCGCCAGCAATTTAATGGTGTAACCTAATTCCTGGGCATAAGCAATATCAAAAGCGGAGATGTGTGAGATGCCTTCGATAAAAACATCCTTTAAATTAACGATCCGGCCAAAAGCCAAATACGTAAGAAGTACTAATTTATGCGCTGAATCGATTCCTTCGATATCCAGGGTTGGGTCTTTTTCCGCAAAACCTTTATTCTTGGCAGCATTAATCGCGCTGGAAAAAGAACATCCTTCCTTGGACATTTGGGTCAGTACGTAGTTTGAGGTACCGTTGACGATTCCGAAAACCGCCCCGAATTTATTGGCGACCAAACCTTCCTTAATCGATTTGATAATCGGGATGCCTGCGCCTACGGAGGCCTCGAAATAAATATTTTTTCCCCGCGCGCTGGCTAGAGAAAATAATTCCAAGCCATATTCGGCAAGCAAGGCTTTATTTGCCGTCACCACGTGTTTACCTTTCTTTAAGCCTTCGGAAATATACTCCCTTGCCGGGTTGATTCCGCCCATAAGCTCGACCACAATATCAATCTGCGGGTCATTAATGATCTCATCGGGATTGCGCGTAAGTAAAATTTTATCCACGGAAACATCCCTCTTGGTCGTGATGTCTTTGTCGCAGATTTTTGTCACGCAGATCTCGATGCCGATCTTCTGGGCGAGCAAGCTCCTTCTTTGCTGCAGGATCTTGATTACCCCGCATCCTACGTTGCCAAAACCGATAAGGCCAATATTGATTTTTCTCATATACTTAACCTTTCTTCAAATAATACCCTACTGTTTCATTGATTACCTTGCGGTGGCTTTCATCGACAGCCAGAAAGATAAGCCGGGTATCATAAATTATATCCTTGGTGATTTCCCGTGATTCAGCTACTTTTCCGATCAGCATGATCGGATTGGGATCAAAAGGCAGGCGGATCTCTAGGGCTAGGTTAGTACCGGGAGCGAATTGGCAATTGGTAGTCAGTAGCATCCCTCCCAGGCTTAAGTTTTTGGTTTGTGATATATCGGTGTTGCCGTTATTTTCCAGGATCCGGTATGAGACAATGAATCTGCCTACTGCCCGCGGATTTTTTCTTTTTTCCATTCCGGTATAAGTCATTTATTCCTCCTTAAATAGTTTTATATCGCTTTGACTATCCTTTAGCTTCTGGGCTGTTTTTCAAAAACCAAATTATATAATCGCCGATTACCTGTTTTTGTTTATCCCCCAGCTCCACAAATTTTATGCGTGTCAGGCTGCCGCGCGATTCCACTACTTGGCCGTTTACTTCCGTAAAATGAAAAGGATCCGAAGGTATCTTGATCAGCAGTTTGATTATTTCATCTTTGATCAGGGGCTTATCCGTAAACAATAATGCCCCTCCTATGCTGATATTCCTGATCGTGGTTAGGTCCCAGGCGCCGGTTGCCGTAGAGCTGGAACTATATTGCGCGACCAGCATTTTTTTTATCCTCGGGCTTTGCCTTTTATCTTCGTTCATTTCGGCTCCTTTTGTTGGTGTATCAGCCAAAACCTAAATCGGGGGAGAGAGATTTGAACTCTCGACCTCTTGAACCCCATTCAAGCGCTCTAGCCAAACTGAGCCATCCCCCGTAAGTAAATTATCAATTCGTTCGATTCACCCAGTCTAAAAATCGGGGTTCACTCAGAATTAATACTTAAGCGGCGCTTAGCGCCGTCGAACGTATCAAAAAACTTATTCTTCTCTGCTTCTTCTGGTCATTAAATCCCTGACTGCTTGAAGCGGAGGCTTATTTTTGTAGATTAACCGGTATACCTGTTCGGTTATCGGCATATCTACTCTATATTTTTTACTCAAGGTATAAGCGGATTTTGCCGTGGGTACCCCTTCGGCAACCATCTGCAGATGCTTATATATCTGCTTTAATGTTTTGCCTTTGCCGATTTGTTCCCCGACGAAACGGTTCCTGCTCTGCTGGCTTATGCAGGTAGTGACTAAATCACCCAATCCGCTTATTCCGCTGAAAGTTTCTTTTTTTGCTCCCATCGCCAGGCCCAGTCTCGATATTTCCGCTAAGCCTCGCGCCAGGATCGCGGCTTTGGTGTTCGTGCCGAATCCTAAACCATCAGACACCCCGCAGGCAATGGCAATTACATTTTTTAAGCTGCCGCCCAGCTCTACCCCGGTGATATCTTTATTTGTATATACCCGGAATTTATCTGTAGTGAATATATTCTGTAATAATTCAGCGATTTTCTTGTCCCGGGAAGCAATGACCGCGGTAGTGGGAATTCCCCGCGCCACCTCACCGGCAATAGTCGGGCCGGAAAGTACCGCTAGTTTTACGGGTCCTAATTCCGCGCGTATGATTTCAGAGATCCTTTTTAAGGATTTTATTTCAATGCCCTTGGTTACGCTTAAAAAAATTGCCTTAGAATTAAAACTGTCCTTTACTTTTTTAAGGACCTGCCGGGTGTACTGCGAAGGAATGGCCAGGACAATGATATCCTTATCCAGCGTAGCTTTTTTCAGGTCTCCGGTGACCTCGATCTGCCGGGGTATGCTTGCTCCGGGCAGAAATTTAGGATTCTTACGGGTTTTCGCCATAATTTTGCTATAATTGGCAAAGGCTCCCCAAAGGGTGACATTTAATCCTTTTTGCGCCAGCAGGATTGCCAGGGTTGTCCCCCAGCCGCCGTCTCCAAGTATGGCAATCTTAAAAGCGGAATAATTCTTATTCATTTTTTGCATAAAAATTTTTTTCTAAAAAGTAAACTTGTGAATGAATATTGCCAAGATTATTTTCTTGGCGCGTGATAAACTTTATCCCCACGCTGTAATTACCGGTTTCTTCGATATCCGCGCGGATTACTTTACCGATAATTCCATTTTGATAGATCAATACCTTTTCTTCCAGCTCTTTGCAGAAATCCAGGGTTGCCCGGTCAAAGGATAACCAGAGAATATCGTCTGGGTTTACCTTCACCTGAATATTGCATAGTAACCCGGATTGGCTGATATCTACGGTATATCCGGCGCATAATTTAGAAATAGTATTTTTATCGCAAACCTTATATCCTAAAAGCGTGGGGTATTTTATTCTTACATATTCCCGGCGTTCTTCAAGCATCTCTGTTGTTCCTCTTCTAAGTTAGACGGCCTGCGTAGAGCTTTCCTGTATTACTAGATTATTTTTATTGGTTCTTAATTTTGCCAGATCCCAAACGTAATCATAAAGGTGCAAGCCTTTGCTTACCGCGATAATCTCTCCGTCTTCTACTCCGATCTCTTCGGCCATATACTGTTTAACCAGCTGCAGCCCTCCGAGATTAGAGGGAAAACCTCCCCAAAGATCCCAGGAGCGGAAATAGAGAATAAAATGCAGTTTTCCGTAACGCAGGCGAGTATCGATTATTCTTAAGCATGGCGGGTCGATTAATTTGATATCCGAAGGCATGCCGATCTCCATTACTGCCTGGTTGGTTCCGGGTCCGTTTTCTTTATACATGCGGATTACTTCTTCGATCTGATTAACGTTTAAGGGTATTTCTTGCGCCAGTTCCTTGCCATCCCGGATCTGCTTGATTTTAACTTTAGGGTCAACCAGCCGTTCGCCGTAGGTATAATCCTCGGTTTCGGTTTTTGCCCCGGTTAACAGATAGCTAAGGTATCCCTGGATATAATCCATATCCGTGGGAGCGGGGATCCCCATTCCTTCCGGAATAATCGGTATAATTTGGTGCGCGGGTTTACGCACTCTTACGGTGACAAAATCGAATTCCAGGCGTTTCTGCCCGGCATAACTGCCGCGGGAGATGGTGTAGGCGTGTCCCTTTTCCAGTATTGCCGACAGGCATTGGAACCAGGCATCATCCAGGTCGAAAGAATCGATATAAACGGGTTTTAAGAATTCTTCATTCATTTTGAGTTTTACACCTCTCTTTTGCGGTTTCGATAAATTGTTTAAAGGTGGTAATAATTTGGGAAACCGGCATATTTTTCCCGATATATCCGCAACAGCCGCATTGTTTTGATTTGGCAATCAGGTCTTCATCATAACCAAAACCGGTAATCATTACCACTGGCAGGTTTTTATAAGTATCCCGGATATTTTTTAATACCTCCAGCCCGCTAATGCCGCTTAACTTGATATCCAGGAGTACGGCATCAAAGGATTCCGTTTTTAATAGGTCCAACGCCGCCTCTCCGCTGGCGCAGGATTTGGAAAGGTAGTCTTCTTTATTTAGCAAGTCCACGAGCAGGTCCCGTACTTCCGTCTCATCGTCAACCACTAAAATTTTGTATAACACCATCCGCCTCCTTTTAGATAAAAGGTAATTTTATGGTAAAGGTAGAGCCTTGATCAACCTGGCTGGTTAATTCGATGGATCCGTTGTGGTTCTTGATAATGTTATGGCAAATCGACAAACCTAAGCCTGTGCCGTCATTCTTCGTAGAGAAAAAAGGCATAAAAATATTTTTCAAGTGTTGCGCCGGAATACCTATCCCCGTATCGCTGATTTTTACCTGGGCGTAAAGGTTTTGAAAATTGCTGGTTGAAATTTTTACCACTCCGCCCCGGGGCATGGATTGATAGGCGTTGATCAATAGATTGAGAAAAACCTCTTGTAACTGATGCAGGTCAGCCCTGATGCAGGGCATATTTTTTTCAAAATGTTTTTCGATCTCTATTTTTACCGTAGGCAGATTGTTATAGTGAATAAGCGGCATTACCGATTCGATTATTTCGTTGATATCCATAGGTTCGAATGACGGGGTGGACTTATGGGCAAACATTAAAATCCTGTCTACCAGCTTACGAATGCGGTCTGCTTGCAGGTAAACTAGGTTTAAGCCCTCTTTCATCTTAAGGGATAACTCTTTTTCTTCTTTGAGCATGCCCAATCTTCCGGAAATCACAAAAAGCGGGTTATTGATCTCATGGGCAATGCCGGCGGCCAGCTGTCCTAACGCGGCCAATTTTTCCGACTGCAGCACTTGATACTCGAATTTTTTCCGTTCAGTGATATCCTTGGCAATAAAAATATACCCCGAGATTTTGCCGGTAGAATCCAGGAGCTGGTTAACCGTTAGGATTACCGGGATCGTTTCGCCAAGTTTCGTAACTAGCTGCATTTCTGCTTCGTATTTTCCAAAGAGGCGCACATTCTCTAAAATAAAATGTAAATTAGCGGAGATATCTTCCAGGCTATGCAGTATCGAAACATGCTTGAAAATAATCTCTTGTTTCTTCCATCCCAGCATAGCCTCGGAGCCCATGCCAAAATAAGTGATATTGCCGGATAGGTTTACGACATACAGGGCATACTCTTTGATGCTGGAAAAAATATCCTTTAAAGTGGCATCGATATTCTTTAAAACCGGGCGGTTTTCCCGTATTTCGGTAATATCGTGGCCGACCAGTATGTATCCTTCGGACTGATTCTCCTCTGCATGCATGGGGCTCAAATTCCAGGAGAATAGCCGTTCCTTACCCTCTTTATCTAAAATTGTACCCTCGAAATCTTTACTTCTCTTATATCTTATAGATGAATCCATGACTGCCTTGAAAATATCTTTTTTAATAATATTATTTTTATTGCGGAATAGCAGCTCTAGCCAGTTTTTGCCGATAATTTCCTCATGTTTTAACCCAGTTACGCTTTCAGCTTTTTTATTACAAAGTAATACATTTTCGTTACGGTCCAAATAGAGTACCAGCACCCCCGTGTTGTCTAGCAGCCTGTGTAATATTTCTTTAGTCTCTCTAATGGCCGTAGTCATTCCTACCTTTTTTAAGGTTCGCTTCTTAAGCGGGAGAGGGGAATCGAACCCGTCGCCCTCGCTTGCGCTCGGTCTCCTCATAGGGGCTTTGCCCCTATGACGTTCTCCGCCTTACGGCGGTTCACTGTCACCCCAAAACCGCGGGGAAACTTTTTCCCCGCACCCCTTTTGGGTTCGTTTCTTAAGCGGGAGAGGGGAATCGAACCCCCATATATAGCTTGGAAGGCTATTGTTCTACCACTGAACTACTCCCGCGAAGCATTTTTCCTCTTAAGCTTGTTGAGCACAAACCTGTGTGCGCTAGCACACATCTAGCGCCTGCCTGCCGGCAGGCAGGAAATCCCGTAGCTGTTTAACGATTATCTAATAAAATACCCAGCCGCGCGCCATTGGCCATCTTTATCCTTCATCATGGTCAAGGTTTCTACTGCCGCTGTTTTATTTTTCATTGCCGTATTAAATGTTAATACGTAATACTCACCGTCAGGGGCTCCGGGCAAAAAGGTAAATTGCTGCTTGTCTTTTAATTTACGGGAAACCAAGTTTCCTAAAGCTCCGCGCAAAGCCATGGTCTGTATCCACTGTTCCTTGGAGATTGCGGATTTAAAATAGGTGCTGGCTGTTTCCCAGGATTTATCGTATTTTTGCTGGTCCACATTGGCTAACCACAGTTCCCCAAGTGCGACCGGATCCTGGGCTGTAATATTAACACCTGTTTTTATTTCTTCAGCTCCCGCAAAAGTAACGCCTAAAAGCAAAATGGCACATCCAAGACCGAAGATCACAATTTTACGCATCTGTCCCTCCGTTTTTAATTAACACAATCATATTTAATTGTCCTTCAGGAATCATATATCAATCGGCCAACCGTAATTTCTAAAAATATCTTTAAAGCAAATCCTTTACCATTTCATCAGATGCCGGCTTAAAGGAATTAACAATTTCCTGCACTGTAGAAAAATTTTTTGTGTAGCTTTCTTTACTTTTTGCCGCATAATAAAAATTATAAATAAGCGGCCCATGAATAAGAACATATGTTTTATAGAAGTCTTGCTCTGATGGATTTGCTTTAGAAGCAGTCATGAATTCAACAAATCCACCAGTTTCTCCAGCCACAGTAATTTGTCCTCTATTTAAAACTTTAACGGTACGACCACCACTCTCTCTTTCATAGAGAATACCATCTATAATCTCGTCCAATATTCTGGGCTTTGCCTCAATATTTAATGGTTTTGCAGGCTCAACTACAAAAGTTAAAACGGCTTGTTTATCAGGGGAAACTACAGTGTCATATAAAGTATTTGCATTTGCTGGCATTGCCGTCCATCCTGATGGAATATCAAATGCATAGCCTGCTTGAGCTTTAAACTCTTCTGCAAGCGCAAAAGAGAAGGAAATTCCTATTAAAATTATCGAAATATAGATGGCACGCATTTTTGGTAACTCGAAAACGTCTCTGTTATTGTTAGAATTCTGTATGGGGTAAATACTTACCGCCATAACCTCATCGTCAAAAAAGTTTTCTTAAAAATATGGTGGGCAGGAGAGGATTCGCACAGCCCCGAGGCCTGGTTTAAATTTAAAACCGAGGGGCAAGTCCCGAGCCACTGTAAGCATCGCTATGTGGCGAGGGAAACCTCTGTCCTAACCCAAACTTCAATAACCTTTGTTTATTCTTGGCACTAAAGCTTTTAATTTCAATTTCTCTTCGTAAAGCTTCGGATTTATTATCAAATTTTTCAGCGTACAATAATTCTACCGGTCTTCTAGATCTAGTGTATTTTGAAGCTACTCCCCTATTGTGACGCTGTAACCTCTTTTTAATATCAATGGCTACACCGGTATACAGTGAAGCATCGTTGCATTTAAGTATATAAACGTGCCACATATTCAATCCCTCGCAGCATAAAATAAAACCCGGCTGCTCGGGACCATTTTCCTTCTTCGTAATTTGCAGGAAAATGGTGGGCAGGAGAGGATTCGAACCTCTGAAGCACAGGTGCAACAGATTTACAGTCTGTCCCCTTTGGCCACTTGGGTACCTGCCCGAAACACAAGAACTACTTTACCCTCGTACGAATTTTATATATACAAACGAGGGTTAAATTCGGCCAGCAAACTTAT
>Ga0172375_10011050_pt1 | contig 11579 bp, 9 predicted proteins | sample LakKiv1m_FD_114537 | JGI IMG/M metagenome (GOLD analysis project Ga0172375, IMG submission 114537) | Freshwater microbial communities from Kabuno Bay, South-Kivu, Congo - kab_092012_11.1m | ecosystem: Environmental > Aquatic > Freshwater > Lake | place: Democratic Republic of the Congo... | reverse complement strand
GCAAATGTCAATTTCCTTATCCTTCAGCGCGGCAACATCGTTATATTTGAAGTCCATCGCCGCCGGCCAGAAAACGATATCCACCAGCTCGCCCACATCCACCAGGCGCATGCCCAGTTCAGTGATGGTGATCTCACAGCCGCCGCAGCTTGCCGCCCAGTAAAAAGCCAGTTTTGGTTTGGCTGCCTTGGGATTGGTACTTTTGATTGTCTTCGCAGCCATTACGCCACCTCTTTCTGCAGCGAAGCCAGCATGGAATCCACTTCATGCCTGATGCGTCCGCGATCCTGGGTACCGATCTGCACAAAGCGTACGTGCTCGCCATCAATGTCCATCTGGCCGAACATACGATCCAGAAGGCTCATCTTGCAGGTGCTTACATAATTGCCGCGCTTGTAGTGGCATTCGCCGGGGGCGCAGCCGCATACCATCACGCCGCCGATCCCGCTGTCCAGCGCCATCAGCGCCATCTGGGGGTCAATACGCCCGGAGCAGGGAATATGGATGACGCGCACATTTTCCGGATAGGATTCCAGCAGCGACATATCTTCATCCACGCGCAGGCTCCAATCACATACGAACACCACCAGGGAAGGATTATCCTTAACAGGTTTGATGCGCATCTGGCTGGCGACATCTTCATTAGAAACACCCTCACGGGCAATGGCGCCAATGGGGCAGGCTGCCACGCACATGCCGCAGCCCATGCATTTCTCCGCATTAACTTCCGAAAAGCGGTCCATCACGCCGTTGACCTCTTTTTCGATCAAATGCGGTGCTTCGTAAGGGCAGGTCATCACACAGATGCCGCAGCCCGAACACAGCGCCTCATCAACTGCCACGGTTTCCAGCGGCGATTCATAACCGGCTTCCACCGCCAGCTGCTTGACAGCGCCGATCACACCGGATATGTGGATCTGCTGCGGACAGGCAGGGTAGCACAGGTCGCAGGCAGAACACAGCCATGTCGTTGGGCTCGTGAATGCTTCTTCGCGCATATCCATCGTCACCAGGCGCAGCAGGCGGCGCGGGTTATACTCCGGTTCCAGCTTTTGCTGGATCATGCACTTGCTCACGCAGGTACCGCACGAGTAGCACATTTCAAGGTGCTCCCCGCCCGGGATGCTTCTGACCTGATCAGCCAGGGTCAGCGGGTGCTCATTTTCCATCGCCCACCTCCTGTACGCTCATAGCCAGCGCCATCGTGTCAGAGAAATCCGATGCCTGGGTCACACCCGGCACATCATACATGCGCCGTGCGCGTTTTTCCATTTCAGGCTTCATTCTTTCGATCTCGGCTTTCAGCTTGTCTTTGCCGATGCCGTCAATGCTCTTCTGCATTTCGTTGATCACGCGCGCATACTTGTCACCTTCGGCAGCCGATATCCACTCGACGCGGAAGCGGCCGGGGCTCATTTCCATTTTTTCAAAGATCTTCTGCAATCGTTCCGCACGCGATGCGCCCACGAGCTGCCCGGTGATATAGTGGCAGTCCTGCGGGTGGCAGCCGGAGTACAGCACAGCGCCGGCGCCAAGGCGGAAAGCTTCATAGATAAAATCGGGGTCCATGCGGGCTGAGCACATCACACGGATACCGCGCTCGTTGGCCGAATATTCAAAGTGGCTGGTACCCGCAAGGTCAGCGCCGCCATACGAACACCAGTGGCAGCGGAAAGCGAAGATCTTCTCTTCGGGCTTTTCTGCCAGAAGAGCGCGGATCTGCGCCAGGATCTGCGCGTCAGTGTAATGCATCTGGGTGATGGCATTATGCGGGCATTCTCCCACGCATCCGCCGCAGCCGTGGCATTTGGCAGTTACGACCTGTGCTGCCGTGCCGGTCTCGACCGTGATCGCGCCATACGGGCAGGCTTTTGCACAAATGCCGCACTGCTTGCCCTGCGCGCTGATGCAGCGGTCTTCCCATACCTGGGCAATGATCGGTTCGATCGCCCATTCATCCGAGTGCAGGACACGACCGGCGCGTGATGCTGCCGCAGAGCCGGAAGCTACAGAGGCGGGAATATCCTTCTGTCCCTGGCAGGCGCCCGCCAGGAAAATGCCATCGGTGGGTGTATCCATCGGGCGCAGCTTGGGATGATATTCCATGAACCAACCGCCGGGGCTTTGCGTGATGTTCAGCACCGAGCTGACGGTATCCACATCCGGCTGGGGTACAGCTGCCTGGTTGAGCATGACCATGTCATATTCATGTTCAACCACCTTCCCCAGCGCCACATCTTCCGAATGGACATAAAGGTTGTGGGTGGTCTCATCTTCGGTGATCAGACCAGGGCGGCCCTGGATGAAGCGGATGCCCATACTGCGCGCCCGGTCGTAGAATTCTTCATAACCCTTGGATGGCGTACGGATATCCATGTAATAAATACTGAGCTCGATATCCGGGTACATTTGCTTCAGCAGTACCGCGTTCTTGATGGCGTACATGCAGCAGAAGTTGGAGCACCACGGGTTGAATCGCTTGTCGCGCGAGCCAACACAGTTGATGATCGCCACACGCTTGGGCGTGGTGTTGTCGCTCGGACGCACCAGGTTGCCCGTGGTCGGTCCGGCAGAGTTGTTCAGCCGTTCCATTTCCATGGCGGTAATGACGTTCGGAAAGCGGCTGTAGCCGTATTCCGGAATTACGCTCGGATCAAAATGATTGAAGCCGGTGGCGACAATGATCGAGCCGATATCTTCCCAGCTCACCTTGTCTTCCTGGCTGAAATCGATCGCGTCCAGAGCGCCGCAGGCTTCTACGCATTTATAGCAGTGGATGCAGGCTTCCTGGTCGATGGTGTAAAGCAGGGGAACGGATTGGCTCATGGCCACATACGCCGCCTTGCGTGGAGCCAGGTTCATCTCAAAATAGTTCGGCACTTCGATCGGGCAGGCCCGCGCGCAGTCGCCGCAGCCGTTGCATTTGTCTGCGCGCACGTAACGTGCTTTTTCGCGCAGCTGTACTTTAAAGTTACCCACATAGCCTTCTACGCGGTCAACATTGGTGTAAGTTTTAACTTTTATTTTCGGATGACGCGCCGCGTCAACCATTTTTGGTGCGAGTATTCATATACTGCAGTCCATCGTGGGGAAGGTCTTATTGAGCTGTGCCATGACCCCGCCGATGGTCGGTTCTTTTTCCACCAGGATCGTTTCAATGCCCTGGTCCGCCAGGTCCAGCGCGGAACTGATGCCTGATACTCCGCCGCCGATGACCAGCGCGCGTTTGGTGACCGGAACTTTAATGAATTCAAGCGGTGCCAGGAACTGCGCCTTTGCGATAGCTGCTGCGGTCAGGTCTTTGGCTTTGCGCAGCGCGCCTTCCTTGTCATGCCCGTGAGCCCAGGTGCATTGTTCGCGGATGTTAGCCATTTCCATCAGGAAAGGATTCAATCCAGCTTCGGTTACAGCACCTCGGAAAGTGGTCTCGTGCATGCGCACCGAGCAGGCCGATACAACCACGCGATTCAGGTTGTATTTCTTGATGTCTTCCTTAATAAGCGTCTGGCCGCTGTCCGCGCAGGCGTACAGTGTATCGGTCGCGCGCACCACACCCGGCAGGCTTGACGCCCACTCCGCCACTTCACCTGGCGGGATGACGCCGGCAATGTTGCTGCCGCAATGGCAGATATACACACCAACGCGCATTTCCTCTGGTTTGGGATTGTCGCTCATGCAGCTCCTTTGTAGAGTTGAGAAATGGATCGCACTATTAACAGGTCGTTTCTTTTAATGGGATGACCGGAAGGATCTCGTCCTTGATGGACTTGATGGCCGCTTTGCGGGCCTTTTGTCCCTGCTGGTCAGGAGTTGTCAAAGATAGCGCTTCTTTGGGGCACCACTTCACGCACTGCGGGCCTTCTTCCAGCTCTTCGCATTGGTCGCACATCTCTGCCAGCTTGCTGGCAGGGTTGATCGAGATTGCGCCAAAGTCACAGGCTTCAATACACCAGGCGCATGCGTCGCATTTCTGAGCGTCCACCATGATGATGCCAGTTTCTGGATGCTGTGTAAGCGCATTCTGCGGGCAGGCGACCACACAGGGTGCGTTCTCGCAAGTGCGGCAGGCCAGCGCGGTGATCAGCACTTCGTCCACTCGTACAGTTCGGATGCGTGAGCGGTAAGTGTTGTACTCGCCAGTCTTGGAATACGAGCATACATACTCGCAGATCTGGCAGCCGATGCACAGGTCGGGATCGCAGTCAATATAGCGGTATTTGGATGTGGATAAAGGCATTTTTCTATCTCCGTCCGGTTATACGCCGATCTGCTCGGCAACATCTGGCATGCCGAGTTCGATCAGTTGTTGTTTGGGGATCATCCCCTCTTTGGTCCAGCCCTTGGCTGTGTAGTAAAGATCTTTCATGTATTCCAGCTCTTCATCCGAGACAACATGTCCGGCTGAAGGGCCTTTGGTCATCGGGTCATGCATCCAGCGGTAAGGGATGGTGTCATCTTCGCGCTTCCATCCTTCGCGAATATTGAAAGCTTTCTTAATGGTATGGGCGCGCACACCGATCAGGTCAACATCCTCGTACTTGAATTCCCAGCCAGTGGTGGCGTTGATCAGTTTTGCAATGGTCGGCCACGCGCCTGCCCGGTCGGCTTTGCCAGTAAAGCAGCGCCGGATGAACTTACACAGCGGCAGAGTATCATACACTGCCGCATATTCTTCAGTATCTTTGGCCAGTTCACCCCGCCGTTCATCCACTTTGAAGCGATCTACCTCGCCCTGGATATCCGGGTCATAAGCCGCGGTGCGGTTGTGGCATGGACCGCGCACACCGACTGCCGAGCCAAGAGCAAACGTTTTCAGCCCGCGCCCATCATAGCCAGCGGTTTCTAGTCCCTTGGCCTGCATGGTCCATTTCCAGGTCTCAGTCCCGCGTTCCTTGTCGATCATCTGGCTGGCAACGTGTGTACCTTCAGAAAGGACCTTGCCAATGCCTTCACGATCGCGGATCAGCTCAGCCGTAGTTACGGCCGCTTCGCCATTGCCGAATTTCAGCTCAAACCCCTCAGGATATTTTTTGCATTTAAAATCTTCTTTTTTGAAAATGCCTTTTTCAAAAGTCTCCATTGCCCACGAAATGGTCAACCCCATGGTGATCGCATCCATTCCGCTGCCATCTGCGATCGAGATCAGCTTAATGACCGCATTCATGTCATTAATGCCCAGGTTCGATCCGTTGGCGAACAGGCATTCATATTCAATACCGGTCATCGAGCCTTCCCAGGGACCGGATTTCACAACCGACATCTGCTCGCAGGCAATGGGACACTGCGCGCAGGCGATGGTCTTTACCTTGTGATGGTCGTGCAGGTACTCTCCGCTGACCTTCTCGGCGTCTTCAAAAACGCCTTCCTGATAGTTGCGTGTGGGCAGCAGTCCCAGCTTGTTCATATTAAGTACATTGGTGGATGTGCCCAGAAGGCGATATTTGGAAGTATGCGGACCCTGAGCTTCTTTGGTAATATCGAAGGCAAGTTGGTTAAGCGTTTCAGGATCAGCCACCGGAATGCCATGCGTGCCGCGCACTGAAACTGCTTTCAGTTTTTTGGAGCCCCACACCGCACCGTGCCCGGTGCGTCCGGCCTGGCGGCCGTCGTTGGTAACATTAGCGAAGCGCACCATGTTTTCACCGGACGGACCGATCGTTGCAGAGCGAACCTGGTCATCCGCAAGTCCATCACGGATGGCCTCTTCGGTTTCAAAAGTGCCCTTGCCTAATAATTTCGTCGCGTCACGGAATTCCACGCGGTCATCATCAATGAAAATATTCACCCATTTCTCACTGGCGCCATGGATCACCACGCCGTCCCAGTTGGCGCGCTTGAGCGCAATGGTGAACCAGGAGCCCGAAAGGCTGTCGCCGATCATGCCGGTCTGGGGAGATTTGGATGCCAATCCGTACTTGCCGCCTACGGGTACAGGAGTGCCGGCAAATATGCCATTGGCGATGCAGACCGGGTTGTCAGGGGAATAAGCATCACAGCCAGGTTTGATGTTCTCCCAGCACAGGCGAGTGGCCATCGAAACGCCCCCGATCCAGGTCTTGTACCAATCCTCGGGCTTCTCTTCAACCCAGGTCTTGCGTTCAGTCAGGTCAATATGCAGGATCTTACCGCTGTAACCGAACATTGTTTTCTCTCCTTAACGAAAGACTATGATCTCAAACCGGCTTTATCCGCCGGATAATAAAGATAGCAGGATCAGTTTATCGCCATCATCGGGCTGGAATGTGGTGTCTGTTTCATGGATGATCTTCTGCCCGTTCACGCTGAATACATTGGTCGGGATTAGCGCCTTTCCGTCTTTCTCAATGATCTGTCCGAGCAGCTGCGGAAATTTTTTCCCGAGCGCTGCGATCAGATCCGCAATACTGGCGCCTTTTTTCAGGTTAAGCGGAAACTCGGACATCCCGGTCAATACCCGGGAGACTGCAGAGAATTCGACAAAAACCTGAATAGTTTCCATCTGACAATTTTAGTAAAAGAATGAGCCTTTGAACAGTGATAAATAGCGTTCTTGGTGCATAACAATACCCATGAAATTATAATATAGGACGTCTTCGGGGGAAAATAATACTTTCGGCATGCCTTGACGATCTAATAATCGCATAATTCAGGCATATTTTATCATAATTCAACTTCGCGGACCAAATAGCAGCGTTCCGATGCGCACCATGGTAGCACCTTCCTCGATCGCCACTTGATAACTGCCGCTCATGCCCATTGAAAGCACCCGCATTTCGCAGCCTGGCAAGTGATCCCGCTTGATCTGTTCAAAGAGGTCACGCGTCTTCCTGAAATACGGCCGTGCCAGCTCGGCCTCGCCGCTTAATGGCCCCATGGTCATTAATCCTGCCAAATGAAGATGCGGCAATCCGCCGACTATTACTGCCAGTTCCTCAGCCTCGCCCGGCAGTTTGCCGGTTTTATCTTCCTCCGCTCCGCTGTTCACTTCAATGAGGACCTCAATGGATTTGTTTTGCTCAGCGCAGCGTTTTTCCAGTTCATTGGCCAGCCGCATGGAATCCACCGACTCGATCATATCGAACAGTTCTGCAGCAGCGCCTGCTTTGTTGCGCTGCAAATGCCCGATCATGTGCCATTCCGCTTTGAAATCGGCATCTTTGATCATTGCCTGTGCTTCTTGCACGTAATTGTGACCGAAACAGCGGATGCCGGCATTAAAAGCCGCTTTAACCTCTTCCACCGTGCGCGTCTTCGCAGCGGCGAGCAGGGTCACATGAGGGGGGAGCGATTTTAGCAATGAATCAGCATTTCTTGTGATTTGATCAATGTTACTCATGGTCCTTCCATTTTAACTCACGCTTGTTATTAGCACATTTTCCTTATAACCCTTATGAGTTACATAGCCTTTGTGAAATCCGGATAATTTAATAGTCTATAATATTTCAAATTCAATAAAATTGGGAAATCAGGATGATCGGACAATCAGTCGAAAAAATTGATGCCTTTTCAAAGGTAACAGGGGCAGCAAAATACTCCGGTGACCTTACAATGCCCGGCATGCTTTTCGCTAAAACGCTTTTTGCCGAGAGGCCGCATGCCAGGATCCTGAATATTGATCTTTCCGGGGCAAATTCGATCCCCGGGGTTGATGTGATCCTGACAGCCAAAGATGTTCCTGTCAATGAATACGGCCTTCAAAAACCTGACCAACCGGTTTTATGCGGCCCCGGGTCTGCAAAGCCAGGTTCGGATATCGTTCGCTTTGTCGGCGATCAGATCGCATTTATCGTTGCACAATCCGCAGAAGCAGCCGAAAAAGCGATGAACGCCATTCGCGTTGAATTTGAAGACCTACCTGTTATCTCCGATCCAGTCGCTGCAATGCAATCAGGGTCGCATTTGATCCACCCGGAAATAAGTGAATCCAATATCTGTGTTCACGATCGTATCCGAAAAGGCGATATCGAAGCAGGTTTTTCATCTGCGGATGTGATCATCGAAGGCGATTATGGATTGCCTTTCCAGGAACATGCTTATATGGAGCCGGAAGCGGGGCTTTCATACATCGATGAAGAAGGACGCATCACAGTAAAATGCGCCGGGCAATGGACACAAGAAGACCAACATCAGATCGCCCATGCCCTTGGATTGCCTCCCGAGAAGATCAGGGTCATTTATGCGGCTATCGGCGGCGCTTTTGGCGGGCGTGAGGATATGTCAATTCAGATCACGCTTGCGTTGGCAGCCTGGAGAACCGGCAAACCGGTAAAAACGGTTTGGAGCAGGCGCGAGTCTATGATCGGGCATGGAAAGCGGCATGCCATGACCGCTCATGCAAAGTGGGGTGCGACAAAAGAAGGCAAACTCGTCGCCGCCGAGATGGAATTTATCGCTGATGCGGGTGCATATTTTTACACGACCAACAAGGTGCTCGGCAATACAACCATCGTTTCCACAGGGCCTTATGCCATCCCCAATGTAAAGGTGGATACCTACGGTGTTTATACCAACAATATCCCTACGGCTGCCTTCCGGGGATTCGGAGGCCCGCAGGGGATATTTGTCGCCGAAATGCAGATGAACAAGCTGGCGCAAACGCTTGGCATGGACCCGGTCGAACTGCGTATGAAAAACGCCTTAAGAAAAGGTGATACGCTCGACGTTGGCACAGAACCGATCGACCGCATATCCGCATTAGAGACGATCGAAGCAGCTGCCGTCAAAGCAGGATGGAGCCATGATGGGGCTCGATGGACCTCGCCTGAAATCCATAGATCCACTTCCCCTCGCAAAGCCCGCGGCATCGGCTTTGCCGCAGGATTCAAGAATATCGGATTCAGTTTTGGCTACCAGGAAAACAGTTGGGCGAAAATTGAACTTTTAGGCAAGGATGAGATCGAAAAAGCGGTCTTATACATTGCAGGGGCAGATGTCGGCCAGGGGACACACACTGCCATGGCTCAAATTGCAGCAGATACCCTGGGACTGCCTTTTGAAAAAATACAAGTCGTTGCATCTGATACCGCCACTTCTGAAAGTTCTGGCAGCGCTTCCGCCTCCCGCCTTACCTACATGGCTGGTAACGCAGTTTTGGGCGCCGCAAAAGCTGCATTGGAAAAATGGCACAATGAAGAGCGTCCAACGATTGCCGAGTACACTTTTTTGGCGCGTCAAACCACTCCCTTTGACGAAGAGACAGGTTATGCGACCCCTAATTTTTGTTATGCCTATGCCGCTGAAGCCGCCGAGGTTGAGGTGGACCTTGACACAGGCAGTGTGCAGGTATTAAAGATCGTGGCTGCCAGTGATGTAGGCCGGGCGATCAACCCCAAGATGGTTGCCGGCCAGATCGAAGGTGCGGTGGTTCAGGCGCAGGGATATGCGCTGATGGAGAATTTTCGGATGCGTGACGGTAAAGTCCTTACTGAAAGCCTGAGCAATTACTTAATTCCAACCATCATGGATATACCCGGGAAGATCGATCCTGTTATCCTGGAACTGCCTGATCCCAACAGCCCTTTGGGGGCGCGCGGCGTTGGTGAACCGCCTTTCCTGCCTCTGGCACCTGCGGTCATGGCCGCGATTCATGATGCAGCCGGTATTTGGGTCGATAAATTGCCTGCCAGTTCAGAAACTGTAATTAAGGCAATAAAAAATCACCCTCATTCATAAGAATTGGGGTGATTTTATTTACTTTAAATGAGCAGCGAAATTAATGCCGCTTTTTCTTTTTTATTTCTTTAAATCCGCTGCCGATGTAAATACCCATCCTCGGGAGAGTTTTCTGATGGACAATATAGATTATCGCGGCAACGGCAAGCGCGATGACGAATACTCCCAGTGAAGAGCTGAGATTGTTCATGATGGCAGGTTCGATCAGCATCACAACTCCCAGCGCCAACATAATGGTTCCGCTGAACAGCTTCAGGACACGCCCATGTTTTTCTTCCACCCGGGCCGCTTTCATAGTGACGCTGGCAGCCGCGACCACACCGATCTCATCCAGCAGGTAGATCAGCATGTACAACCCCAACAGCAGCGCAAAGTAAAGCCCGCCCACGTTGTTGGCGATCATGATGTTGCTCCAGATGACCGGGAAGCCTGCTGTGCAGGAAAATTCGATCAATGAGACACCTGCCGCCATGACCGCTGTTGAACTGATCAGACCGATCAGTGAGCGCGGCGTAACAACTGAATCGCGCATATTCTTGTAAAGTTTCGGTTTGTGCTTGTCCGAGATCGTAAAGGAAACGCCTTCCTTATACCAGAAGTAATCCTTCATATTGATCACACCAAAGCCAATAGCTACCAGAGCAACGATCACCTGGATCCATTTGAGATACCCGATATAAGAAAAAAGCGTGAAGACACCCAGGATGAACAGGCTGTAAACAAACGTCGTCACAATTAGATATGTCAATCCAACTGTGATGACCTTGGTGCGTGAGCCGCTGGTAAGGGTCAGAGCCAGAAGAACGCTGATCACCCACAGGGAGCAGGGGTTGAACCCATCCACGAACCCGATGATCAGGGTGCTTATCGCCAGAGACTGCTGCCCCAGGTCAATATCTCCGAAGAAAGGTACGGTGATAACCTGGTCAGAATTTGACGGAACTGATACAGCAGTTTCAACACCTGGTATTTCCTTTTCGATCGGTGATACGCACGAATTTGCGATGCAATTCCCTATAGCTGCCCGCATTTCTGCCTTGTATTGGTCAAGAAAACCGATCCAGACCTCATTGCCGATGATGGTAACTGGAACTCCCTTTGGTTCAAAATCCATAATGGCAGCTACTTTTTTCAGGATCTCCTGATTGTCTGCGTTGTACCAGACCTCATAGTCCTGCACGATAATTTGAGGGTATTCTTTTTTTATTTCTTTGAGGAAGATCTCTTCATCTGCGCAATGCGGGCAGCCGTCGCCCCAGAAAAAGTAAATGGTCGTGCCCGCGCTTTTTTGAACAGAACCACCCGCCTCGGCCGGTACGGTCCCGATAAGAATGAAAAGCAAAGACAAAAGTATTACAGGGATTAATATCTTTTTGTTGATCAAAGGGATTAAGATCTCCTTCTAATATAGGGTTTATCTTTGTATTTTATCTAAACCAAAATTACTGCGATCATTATGTTTTTCATTTTTGTGAAGTTTTTGACGAAAAACAATTATAACCCCCGTTTTTATCTTCGGCTTTTTTATCCTTGCATGTCTGAGCAGAACATTATCAAATGCACCAGTATTAACGAGGTATCCGACTCGGAATATAAAAAAACTAACTTTCCTTTATTCGATTTAAAAAAGAAGGCATGGTTTCCCATGCCTTCCAATTTAGATCTAACTGTGTTTATCTTTTCAGTATCTGTGTTTACCTGTGGTTTATTTCGCCTTAGCCTGGTTTTTTACCGCATTGATCGCCGCTTCAACCGCTGCCTGGTCGCCCAGGTAATAATGTTTGATCGGCCGCATATCCTTATCCAGCTCATAAACCAGCGGTACTCCGGTTGGAATGTTCAACCCGGTGATCTCCTCTTCCGAAATATTATCCAGATATTTCACCAGCGCACGCAGGCTGTTACCGTGTGCGGCAATGACAACTTGT
>Ga0172375_10011049_pt1 | contig 11580 bp, 8 predicted proteins | sample LakKiv1m_FD_114537 | JGI IMG/M metagenome (GOLD analysis project Ga0172375, IMG submission 114537) | Freshwater microbial communities from Kabuno Bay, South-Kivu, Congo - kab_092012_11.1m | ecosystem: Environmental > Aquatic > Freshwater > Lake | place: Democratic Republic of the Congo... | reverse complement strand
CGCCCCGGCCGACCCTCGTGTTCAGTTCGTGCTCTGGCAGGCCCTGAGCGATCCTGATGCCGACGTGTGCTGGGCGGCAGCCGAGTCGCTGGGACTGAATACCATGGCCAGGGCCGGGGGAACAACGAAAGGAGCGGCGGAATGAGCCTCGTGCACCGCAGACTCGCGCTGCAGATCGCCGTCATCGCGGCCGGTTTGGCCGTCATGGCCTCGGGGGAATGGAACGTCGCCCCGGCCGACGCTCAGCAGGACGCATCCCCCGCGGCGGATCGTCCGGATCGGGTGAAACTCCGCGGCCCTGCTCAGGGTAAGGGCGGGAAGGGCCGCGGGACGCAGGCTGTGGCGAGCCCCCGCGAGGCACCGCGGCAAGGCGCAGGCGGCGAGTTCCGCACCGACGTGCCGGAGCATCCGTTCGATCTGATCCTGGCTCGACCGACGTCCCGGTCAATCACAGTGTCCGTGCTGGCCTATCAAGATCTGGAAGGGTATGTGGCATGCGGCACAGAACCGGCCCCGACTTCGCCGGCCACACCGCCGCGGGCCTTCAAGGAGGGGCGGCCGGAAGAGCTTGTGATTGACGCACTGCGGCCCGGCACTCGCTACTACTACGCGTTCTGCTCGCGCCGCTCGGCCGATGAGCCATTTCAGCGCGGCCCCGAGGCCACTTTCCACACGGCTCGGCCGCCGGGCAGTCCCTTCACCTTCACCATCACGGCGGATTCGCACCTGGACGAGCAGACCGAGCCGGCGCTGTACCGGCAGACGCTCGTCAACGCGTTGGCCGACACGCCCGATTTCCACATCGATCTCGGGGACACGTTCATGAGCGAGAAGCACGCCAGTCGCGAATCGGCTGCCAAGCAGTATCTCGCCCAGCGGTATTACTTCGATCTACTCTGCCACTCGGCGCCGTTGTACCTGGTTCTGGGCAATCACGACGGCGAAGGCGGCCGGTACGTGGACGGCACGAGGGACAGTCTGACGATCTGGTCCAACGGGATGCGCAAGAAGTACTTTCCCAATCCCGATCCCATGGCCGCCGCCGGCCCCGACGGATTCTACACCGGCAGCGACACCCCTGGCCCGTTCGCCGGCTCGCTGCAGAACTACTTTGCCTGGGAGTGGGGCGGCGCCCAGTTCATCGTCTTGGACCCATTCTGGTATGCGCCGCGGCCATCCCGCGGCGGTGATAACTGGACTCGGACGCTGGGAGTCGAACAGTATGAGTGGCTCCGCCGGACGCTGCAGGCCAGTCAGGCCAAACTCAAGTTCGTGTTCATCCACCACCTGGTCGGCGGTGCGGACAACCAGAGCCGCGGGGGCGTGGAAGCCGCTCCGTTCTTTGAATGGGGCGGCAAGAACGCGGACGGCAGCGACGGCTTCCAGCAGCATCGTCCCGGTTGGCCCGCGCCGATCCATCAACTCTTGAACGAAGCGGGCGTCTCCATCGTCTTCCACGGACACGACCACCTGTTCGCCAAGCAAGATCTGGACGGCATCGTGTATCAGGAGTCGCCCCAGCCGGGACTGCGGCGGTACAACGTGCCGCGCACGGTCGCCGAGTACGGCTACGTCCAGGGCACCATCCTGGGCGGTCCGGGGCATCTGCGGGTCACGGTTTCGCCGGACCGGGCCACGGTCGATTTTGTGAGTTCCCGCGTCCCGGAGGACGAAAGCGTCGACCGCAGGAATCGAGAGGTCCGCTTCAGCTACACCGTTCCCTGAGCGGCCTGCCGCGACACTACGGGCCGAGGATCTTGTCCAGCTTTGCCTTGACTTCCCGTTCCAGTTCGGTGAGCTGCCGCTGTTGGTCGGGCGTGGAATTAATTCGAGCGGTCGCCATTGGCTCACTCGGCCTCAATACAGTAAATGAAGCGATTCGAGCGGAGGAACAGCTGGCCATCGCGGATTGCCGGCGAGGCGTTGAAGTCGGATTCGTCGGAGGCGAACTGATTGTGGGCGAGCACCTCGAAGGCCGGCTTGGCCGGCAGAACGTAGGTGCCGCCGGTGCGACTGACGGCGTACAGTCGCTCGCCGCCGAGGACGATCGAGGCATAGAACGGCTTGCCCGCTCCGGCACCGCCGGCACGTGGCAGCCGTTCGCGGTACAGGGACTTGCCCGTTGCCGCCTCGACGCAGTTGGCGATGCCCTGGTCGCTGACCCAGTACAGGCACCCCTCGTGCAGGACGGGCGACGGAACGTACGAACTGTCGCGACTGGTCCAGAGGATGTGGCTCGCGGTGACGTCCCCTTTGCCGCCGGCGCGAATCGCCGCGGTCTGCTGCTCGGGATAGCCGCCCATCACGTAGACCACTCCGGCTTGAGCCACCGGGCTGGGCGCGACGTTGCCGCTGAGCCTCGTCGCCGCGTACCACTTGAGCTTTCCGGTGTCAGGGTTCAATCCCCACACTTCGCCGGGAACGCCGGTAACCGTGTTCCGTGATGCCCATGCCGCCAAAGCGGTCTTCGGGCAGCACGGCATCCACGACGCGCGACCAGAGGAGATTGCCATTGGCCCGCTGGAGACACAGCAGATGCCGCTTGAGGTCTTCCGGCCGGCCCGGCTCGCGCGTCTCGACACCATAGCCGGAATAGCACGTGACGAAGACCCGCTCGCCGGAAACGATGGGGCTCGACGAGCCGGGCCCCGGCAGAGCGGTCTTCCACTGCAGATTCTGCGTGTCACTCCACTGCCACGGAACCTGGACGCCGGGACTAACGCCCTGGCCGCCGGGGCCGCGAAACTGCGGCCAATCGGCGCCGGCAACCGGGTGGCTTAGGACCAGCGACAGCAGGACAGGCCAGAGGGGCGGGACACTCCGTTTCATCGTGTTCTCCTGGGCAGTTGCGGATTCCGCCGCGTGCGGGCGCGGTGCAGGCATCTGGCGAGCCGCTCAGGCCGACGCCGGCACCACGAAAAACCGGGGCTCATGACGATCAGCGGGCGTGCTATTCCAGAGGAGGACGCTACGGACGCGCGGGACGCCCTTCCGGCGTACAACGCCACCAGCGAAATCACGGCTCCGGCGGCCGGCCAGGCATTCTACGGCCAGGACGCCCAATTTGCCGGGAATCAGCCGAGCTATACGAAAAGCGCCGACGGGTTGACCGTCTATGACATCAACACCGGACTCACGTGGCAGGATGCGCCGGATACCAACGGCGACGGCTCGATCACGGCCACCGACAAACTGAACTGGACCAGCGTCCAAGCCCGGCCCGCGGCCCTCAACGCCGCCAACTACGGCGGGTACAGCGACTGGCGGCTGCCGACGATCAAGGAACTGTATTCCTTGATCGATTTCCGCGGCACCGATCCCAGTGGTCTGGCCGGCAGCGACACGTCCGGCCTCACGCCGTTCATCGATCGGAACTACTTCGATTTTGCCTATGGCGACACGAGTGCCGGCGAGCGGATCATCGACTCGCAGTACGCCTCCAGCACCCTGTATGTCGGCGATACCAGCATGTTGTTCGGAGTCAACTTTGCCGACGGCCGGATCAAGGGCTACGGCCTCGCCGCGCCGGGCGGCGGCGACAAGACGTTCCTGGTGCAGTGCGTGCGCGGGAACACCAGCTATGGCATCAACAGCTTCACCGGCACCGGGGACGGCACGGTCACCGACAGTGCCACCGGCCTGATGTGGACGCAGCTCGACAGCGGCTCGGGCATGAACTGGGAGAACGCCCTGGCCTGGGTGCAGACGATGAACGCCCAGAACTACCTGGGCCACAACGATTGGCGGCTGCCGAATGTCAAAGTACTCCAGAGCATCGTGGACTACACCCGTTCGCCGGCGACCACGGCGTCGGCCGCGATTGACGCGGTCTTCCGTAGCACTCAGATCACGAACGAAGCGGGCCAGGCCGACTATCCCTTCTACTGGACCGCTACCACGCATGCCACCTACAACGGGTCCGCCACCTTCGGGTCTTACGTTGCTTTCGGCCGGGGCTTGGGCTATATGAACAACACTTGGGTGGATGTGCACGGCGCCGGCTGCCAGCGCAGCGATCCGAAGGACGGCGACCCGGCGGACTATCCGACGGGTCACGGCCCGCAGGGCGACGCGATCCGCATTTTCAACTACGTCCGCCTGGTCCGCGACGCGGACGCTGTAACACCCACGCTAACGGTTAACGTGACGGCCGCCGCGGTGGCCGAGAACGCCGGTTCAGCGGCGACTACAGTGACGATCACCCGCAACACCAGTACCGCGTCCGCTCTGACGGTGAACCTGACCAGCAGTGACGCGACCGAAGCGACCGTCCCGTCCACGGCGACGATTCCGGTGGGGCAGTCTTCGGTCACGGTCAACCTGGCTGCCGTGGACGACGCGGTGGTGGACGGCACGCAGACGGTGACGATCACGGCTGCGGCCACCGGCTTCGTCAGCGGCAGCGATACGGTGCAAGTGACGGATGACGATGTGGCGAATCACGCACCCACCGACGTCGCCCTCGCGCCGAACAGCGTGTCGGAGAATCTACCCGCCGGGACCGTCGTCGGCCTGTTGTCGTCAGTCGACCCTGACGCCCAAGGCACGTTTGCGTATGCCTTGGTTCCGGGTCCCGACTCGGTGGATAATGCCGCGTTCCGCATTTCCGGGAATCAGTTGCTGACGGCAATATCGCTGGACTGCGAGTTGCAACCGGTGCAGAGCATTCGGGTGCGGACGACAGACCAAGGGGGGCTGTGGTTCGAAAAACCGTTAACCATCACGGTCCGGGACGTGAACGAATCGCCGCGGCTCGTCACCCCTATTCCGAATCAGACCGCTCCCGCAAACCACCTGTTTCGGTTCAGCTTGGCTCAGGACATGTTCGTGGACCCCGACGTGGGACAGAGCTTGAGCTATGCCGCCGCGCTGGCGAATGGATCATCGCTGCCCGTGTGGCTCGCGTTCGACGGCCGGACGAGGACTTTTTCGGGGCGTCCGCTGGTCCGAGACGTCGGCCCATACACGCTCCGCGTCACGTCGACCGATTCCGGTTTCCCCGCGCTGGCAGCTTCGACGGACTTCACGATCCAAGTGACGTCGTATCCTTTTCCGCGCCAGAACGCGGATTTGCCGCAAGACGTGGACGGCAGCGAAGCGGTGTCGCCACTGGATGCCTTGGTCCTCATCAACTGGATTAACGTCCGAGGCTCCGGGCCCGTGCCCGATTCCTCGCCCGACGTTGCGGATGATCCGTTCTCCTTCGTCGACGTCAACGGCGACAATTCCATATCCCCCTCGGATGTGCTGATCGTGATCAACTATATCAACTCGATGCCATCCACCGCGTTGCAAAATGCCGATGGGGAGGGGATTCCCACGTTGACCCAGCCCCGCGTCGCAACCTCTTCACCAATGAGGAACACGGAGCCCCTGCGTCTGCACAACCGCTTCGTGGACCAAGCGTTTGGACAAGCGGCGGATTTGTTTTCACCAACTGATTGGGATGACCTGTTGGGCATTCTGACACGAGGATGCACCTCGCTCTGTCCAGGCTATCCCCCGCGTTAGGTCTCACGTTTGCCCGTGCCAAAAGAGGAGTGATCTCGGCGCGAAGCAGGACCGGTGACACCCAACTGCCAACTAATGACTTTGTGGCAGCGACGCTCCGCAGGGCAGCCGCGTCGACGGGGCCTGCGAACGGCGAAAGCGCGGGTGGTTTCGTGGCCGACAAGGCCCCGGCTTGGTCGGCGGCTGATCGAGTCGCCACGGCCACGAGACCCAATTCCAGACGCGGTCGGTGGCCGGCGTGGCTGACGAACTGGCAAACAGCGGCAGTTGTCTGCGCGTCGCTTCTGCTGATGATCGGTCTCGGTGGATTCCTGCTGCTTCGGGAGAAGCCCAGCCGCGAAGCCAATCGTCCGCTGCCCAAGAGCCGTCAGGACAGCCAGGTGGCGCCCCTGCCCGGCTTTGCGCGGCTGGACAGTGTTTTGACGGTACCTGCCGGCACGGGGCCGGCGGGGACCGTGCCGAACGGCACGAGGCGAAGGGTGCTGGCGGCCTTGCCGCCATTGTAACCCGACGCGTCAGCGAGGAATGCAAGCCGACGGGCGGCCCGGCGAAGGAGGAAACCGCCGACCGCAAGAACCGAGCGGTTCGCCGCCGTCACACCGTTTCTCAAGACGCTGATTGACAGCCGCCGTCGGAACTACTCAAAATGGCAGCCGGACCCGACAGACGCGGATTGCCTGCGTCTGGGTTCTTGACCGCAAGACGTGCGCGCTTGACAAGCTGGCAGAGGATCGTGGACAAGGGCTTTGACATGAACATCCCGCACGATACGAGATTCTCCGTCCCCGCAGACCGCAGGGACTTCACGAAGGCGTGGCTGGCCGCCAAAAGGATCGCGGCGGCCATCCGCGGACTGGGCGTCTGGGCTGCGCTGTCCGCGCTGCTCCCGGCGGCGGAGGTTCCGCCGGTGGCGGGCGAAGGCCAGCAAGCCTTGACGCTCGCGGCGTTGGCAGACGCTTCAGCCCCGGTGGCCGAGGTCGGCCAGTGGCAGGTATTCGAGACATCCTACGAGACCCGGAAGACCTACGCGCGACCCTTTGTCGACGTCGAAGTCAACGTCGTCTTCAGCACCGGCGACAAACAATGGACCGTGCCGGCGTTCTGGGCTGGCGCGAATCGGTGGACCGTGCGATTCGCGCCGCCGGTCCAGGGTCAATACACGTTCCATGTCCAGTGCTCTGACCAGGACAACGCGGACCTGAACGGGCATGAACAGCCGCTTCGCGTCGTGGCTTATGCCGGCAGCAATCCCGTCCTCAAGCACGGCTTTTTGCGGATCAGCGCCGACCAGCGGCACTTGGAGCACGCCGACGGCACGCCGTTCTTCTGGCTGGGCGACACGTGGTGGAAGGGCCTCTGCGAGCGGCTCACGTGGGACGGGTTCCAGGAACTGACGTCCGACCGCCAGGCCAAGGGCTTTTCCGTCGTGCAGATCGTCTGCGGCGTCTACCCGGATGAAGGCTTGTTCCAGCCCGGGTGGGAGAACGAAGGCGGCCAGCCTTACCTGACGCGCGATTTCACCGTGTCCAATCCCGCGTATTTCCAAGCTGCCGATCGCCGCATCCAGCACCTGGTGGACGCGGGCCTCGTCCCGGCGATTGTCGGTGGCTGGGGGCGCGGCGACTGCAACTCGATGCTGGTGGGCATCGAGGGCATCCAGCGTCACTGGCGGCACCTGATCGCCCGTTACGGCGCCTATCCCACGGTGTGGATCATCGGCGGGGAGTCGGGCGGCCCGCAGTGGACCGAGGTGGCCCGCTACGTGCAGCAGATCGACCCCTGCCGCCATCCCGCGACGGTCCATCCGTTCCAGTCGGGCCGAACGGCGGTCACCGACGAGACGGTCATCGACTTTGACATGCTCCAGACGGGCCACGGCGATTGGGACGCGGCTCGCGGAGCAATCCCCCAGGTTCGCGCCGCCCACGCCCGCACACCGCCGCTGCCGGTGCTGATCGGCGAGTGCTGTTACGAAGGCCACATGCAGACCGCATTCCAGGACGTGCAGCGTTTCCTGTTCTGGAGCAGCATGCTCAGCGGCTCAGCCGGCCACACCTACGGCGCGGCCGGCGTCTGGCACGCCAGCGTCGACGGCGACCCGGGCATCGCTAACGTGTATGACTTTACGACCTGGAAAGAAGGGATGAACTACCCCGGATCGACGCAGCTGGGACTGGGCAAGAAACTGCTCGAACAGTATCCCTGGGCGGACTTCGAACCGCACCCGGAATGGGTCGAAGCCGGCTGCTTTGCCGCGGGCATTCCGGGCCAGGTGCGGTTCGTGTACCTGCCGCGGCGGAACGTCTACAACTGGAGCGGCTTGACGGTCAAGCAGCTCGAGCGGGACGTGCCCTACCGCGCCTTTTACTTCAATCCCACCAACGGGAAACGCTACGCGCTGGGCACGGTCGTCAGTGCCGGCCCGTCCGCGAGGCCCGTGGACGGCCATACCCAACCGCTGCTCTTCGCGGACCGTTTCGACGAGTCCGACGCCTCGGCTTGGAAGGACTACGGCACGCCGACGCAGCGCCAGGACGGCCGGCTGGTCGGCGGCAAGGGCCTGGTGACGCTCGTGGAGAAGATCGACGAGAAAGACCTGACGATCAGCGCGGATGCCAACAGCGATGCCGAGGCCGGCCTGATCCTCCGCTTTCACGACCCCCTCAACTACCTCGTCGCGTTGTACACCCCGTCGCTCAAGCAGATCTACTTGCACGACCGCAAGGACGGCCAGTGGGGTGAGCCCTTGGGCGCCGTGGACGTGCCGGAGATCGGGCCGAAGATCCACCTGGCCGCCGCGGCCTGCGGGGATTACGCGGCCCTGCTCCTGACGGACGGCACGAAGACGTTCTGGACACCGACCGTCAAGGTCTCCAATACGTCCGGCGGCAAAGCCGGCCTGTGGTTGTTTCAAATCGGCGAGCGCCAACAGTGGGACAACGTCGAACTGTCCCGCACGCCGCTGGTCCTTCCCAAGCTTCCGGACAAGGCGCCGTCGTCGTCGGTCGGCCACGAGGCTCCGCCGACGATCCTCCCGTCCGACGAATACCGGACGCCCAAGGTCCCCTCGCCGCAGGATTGGGTGCTGGTGCTGGAACGAGTGAGCCCGCCTGGTCCGTGACGTGCTTCAGGTGCCCCGGTCTTCGCTCCGTCGGCGACGCCGACGGCGGAACGGCGGACGCCGCCTCACGCGCCGGGCCGTACGTAGCGGGCCAGCAATTGCTGCAGATCGCGGAGCGAGATCGGCTTGGCCAAGTACTCGTTGCACCCGGCCTCCAGACAGCGCTGGCGACCTTCCGGCGAAGCAAAGCCGGTGATCGCCACGATGGGGCCGTTCCACTCGTGCTTGCGCAATTGCTGCGTCGCCGCCAGGCCGTCCAATACGGGCATCTGGATGTCCATCAGGATCAAGTCATACGCCCGCTCCGCGGCCGCCGAGTCTTGGGCCAGGACGCAGGCCTGCTGGCCGTTCTCGGCCACGTCGACCTCGACCCCACAGCGGGTCAGCAGCATCCGGAGCAGCCGCTGCACATCGGGCGTATCGTCGACGACCAGCACTCGGCCACGACGTTCGCTGTCCCGACTGCACCCAATCCGCGCGTCTTGTTCTAGAATCGAATTGCAGGCTGCCTCCTGCATGATCGTACTTCTCCTCTACTTGGCGGGCCCTCCGCACCCGGTGCTCATCCCGCTTGCGGCGTCCGCTCGCCGGTGCGGGGATTCCTCGGCCCGCTTGCGTCGCTCGCCTCTTAAGAGTCTATCCCGCTCGTCAGTAAACGGGCAAGCGAGGATACGTAAGAAATCGGGCGGATTCGCCGCTCGTTTGTCAACGCATGGCCGAGTTTTTATGACATACCCGTCTCGAAATGCCCCACAAATAGCGTATGTGGAAACCGTCGTTCGAAGAATAAGTGTCCGACTTGCGGGGCGGGCACTGCGCGCACCCCTCCGCAGTGCGGGCAGCGATCGGGCTAATGAATGCCCACGGCTTGTCCGTGGGATACTTACGCTCGGTGCTACACACGAACGTTCTTAACCCGAAGCCCCCGTTCCCCAGCGGCGGCTCCGCCGCTGGGGAACGAGGGCATTGGCTGGGGATCTCCGCCGGTGTAGCGAAAAACGAGAGACTCCCACGGACAAGCCGTGGGCATCCCAGTCCTCAGGCCGCGCCCGACACTCAGGCCGCGAGAGACTCTCGACAGTCATTCGCGAATGGTGCTAAAATGGCAACCACATCGCACGGCTCCCAGGACGTCCAACCCCAGGCGCGTCATGAACGACCAGGACAGAACCAGGGAAGAACTGATCGCCGAACTCGTGGAATTGCGGCAGCGACTGGCCAACCAGGATGGACCTGCCGTTCCCGGCCTAGCGGCAACACCTGCCTCGGCGCTGACGGACGTGGTCAACGACCGCCAGCGTCTGGCCGACATCCTCGAGGCCAGCCATGCGGGAACGTGGGAATGGAACGTGCAGACCGGGGAAGCGATCTTCAACCAGCGGTGGGCCGAGATCGTGGGGTATTCCCTGGGGGAACTCGCGCCGACGTCCATCCAGACGTGGGAAAGGCTCGTTCATCCGGACGATCTCCCGGCCAGTCAGGCGATATTGGCGAGGCACTTTCGCGGCGAACTGAGCCACTGCGACTTCGACGCCCGGATGAAGCACAAGGACGGACGCTGGATGTGGGTCCGGATTCGAGGCCGAGTGACCATGTGGACCCCCGAGGGTCAGCCGCTATGGCTGCGCGGAACCCAGCACGATGTGACTCGCTGGAAACATGTGGAGGCGGCCTTCGAGGCGAGCGAAAAACGCCTGCACGCTTATGTCGACCAGATCGCCGATGCCGTGGTGGTGCATGACGCCGCCGGGCGGATCCTGGATGTCAACCCGCAATCCTGCGTCAGCCTCGGCTACAGCCGGGAGGAACTTCTGCGTCTGAAGATCGCCGACGTGGAAACGGAACTAACGTGCAACGAAGCCGTCTGTCATCAGTTTGCTCCGGGCGGGACGGCAGCGCCGCAAAGACGGCTCCACATTCCCGGTCGAAGTCCGCATCACGTGTTTCGACCTGGAAGGTCAGCGTTACTACCTGGCCCTCGCCCGCGACGTCACCGAACGGAAGCGCGCCGAGCACGACTTGCGAGACGCGCAGGCCCGCTTGAGCCTGGCGGTGGAAGCCTCCGGCATCGGCTTTTGGGACTGGGATTTGCGGACGGACGCGGTCCATTTCTCGTCGGAATGGAAGCGTCAGATCGGCTACCGCGACGAAGAAATCGCGGACCGCTTCGAAGAGTGGCAGAGCCGCGTGCATCCGGAAGACCTGGACTACGTGCTGCAGAGGATCCGAGACTATCTGTCCGATCCGCAGGGGCGGCATGACGTCGAATTCCGTTTTCGCCACAAGGACGGAAGCTACCGTTCGATTCTCACCCAAGCTACCGCGATCAGGGGTGATGACGGGAAGCCCACGAGGTTCGTCGGTTGCCACATCGACATTACCGAGCGCAAGCGAGCCGAGGAGACGCTGCGACAGAGCGAGCAGCGCGAGCGAGAGCGGGCCACCGAACTTCAGACGATCTTCGACACCGTGCCCGTCGGTCTGGCCATTGCACAGGACTCGCAAGGCCACCACATCCAAGGGAACCGAGCCATCGGAGAAATGTACGGCCTGCCGCCCGGCGCGGAACTGTCCATGGGCGGGCCGCGGCCACCGAGCTTCCGAGTCTTTCACGAAGACCGCGAATTGACGCTGGCTGAATTGCCCATGCAGCGGGCGATTCGAGGCGAGGTCGTTCGCGGACAAGTCATCGAGGTACTTCGAGAGGACGGGCGGACCGTGACCGTCCATGCAACGGCCACACCCCTACTTGACGAAGCCGGCCACTCGCGCGGCGCCGTCGGAGCGTTCCTGGACATCACCGAATTAAAGCGGGTCGAGGAGGCGCTGCGGACGAGCGAGCGGCGGCTGGCCATTGCGGCCAGCGGGGCGCGGATCGGCATGTTCGAGTGGAACTTGGCGACCGACGAGTGCCTCTGGAGCGAACAGCACGCCCGGCTGGCCGCAAT
>Ga0172375_10011046_pt1 | contig 11585 bp, 9 predicted proteins | sample LakKiv1m_FD_114537 | JGI IMG/M metagenome (GOLD analysis project Ga0172375, IMG submission 114537) | Freshwater microbial communities from Kabuno Bay, South-Kivu, Congo - kab_092012_11.1m | ecosystem: Environmental > Aquatic > Freshwater > Lake | place: Democratic Republic of the Congo... | reverse complement strand
TCAAAATCAATTCCTGCCTGCCTGATCATCCGGGCCAGTTCCCGGGTAGATAAAACCGTATCTATATCCTGATGCCCCGAAGCAAACATTTCATCGTTGCGGGTAATTTCGTATTTCTTGGCTGTACAAGGCATAATTGAAACCATATAAATTTTAGCCGGGTCTATCTTGTTTTTTTCTGCATAATAAGTTTTAGAAAGCACCCCTAAAATTTCATGCGGTGATTTACAGGAAGAAAAATGTTCGATCATATCAGGGTAAAATTTTTCCATAAAATCTACCCAGGAAGGGCAGCAAGTGGTAATCAAAGGAAGTGGGCTTTTACCATGCAATAACCTTTCCTCGAACTCACTGGCCTCTTCCATTATCGTAACATCAGCGGCAAATGAAGTATCAAAAACCGCATCAAAACCTAAGCGCCTCAATAATGCATAAAGTTTTTTGGTAAAATTTTTCCCAGTATAACCAAAAGCTTCGCCTATAGAAACTCTGACTGCTGGAGCAATCTGGACCACGCAGTACTTTTCCGGATCCTGCAATGCCTTCCAGACAAAAGCAGTATGGTCCTGTTCGACAAAGGCCCCTGTAGGGCAATGCGCTGCACATTGTCCGCAGCGCACACAAGGAGAATCCGCTAATTGGATGTCTCCGGCCGGAGAAATACGAGTTTTCATGCCTCTTTCCAAAAATGACAAGGCCCAAACATCCTGCAACTCCTGGCAGACATGCACGCAGCGCCCGCAAAGAATGCATTTTTTCGGATCAAGATCAACGGCCTTGGTAGACCTATCTATCGGCAAGTCCCTTAAAAACTGGGGGAAGGATTCTTCTTTAATCCCAAAATCCGCGGTTAACTTTTGCAGTTCGCATTCATTATTCCTGGCGCACTTAAGGCAATCATTGGGATGATTTGACAAGATAAGCTCGATTACTGTCCTCCTGATTTCGACAATCTCCGGGTCGTGGGTCGTAATATCCATGCCTTCTTCAAGCGGCGTGCAGCAGGAGCGCAACATTTTATGCGAACCCTTGTTTTTGACGATGCAAATTCCGCAGGATGCCGAAGGCAGTAGGTCAGGATGTTTGCAAAGAGTAGGAATTTTTATCTGCACCTTTTTAGCTGCCTCTAAAATGGTAGTGCCGGCTTCAACCCTTAATAAAATTCCGTTAATTTTTGCTTTCACAATTTTTGTCATTTTTATACATTCGCGGCCAAAAGACCGCACATTTTTAGAAAAAATATCAACCGCTCAGTATGAATTCTTAGGGAACCTAGTTTAAAATCCGAGGTTCCAACTAAATTCATTTTTTAGAAATCGCTTTAAATTTACAAACGTCAACGCAGCGCCCGCATTTGACGCACTTTTCTGGCGCGATTAGATAACCTTTTTCTTTATCTCCGCTAATTGCCTGAACCGGACAATTAGTTACGCATAACCCGCACCTCTTACACTTATCTCCCATAATAGTATAAGTAACCAGACTATTACATTTTGCGGCAGGGCAATGCTTGTTTAAAATATGTTCTTTATATTCTGTTTCGAAATATCTTAAAGTAGAAATCACCGGGTTTGACGCAGTCTGGCCCAGGCCGCATAATGATGCCTTCTGCATAGCTTGAGCAAGCCTGCGCATCTGCTCTAAATCCTCAAGCCTACCCTTACCTTCGGATATTTTATTAAGATAAACCAGCATTTGAAAACCACCAATCCGGCAAGGCGCGCATTTTCCGCAGGATTCTTCCACGCAAAACCCGAGGTAGAATTTAGGGATATCGACCATACAATCATCCTCATCCATAACAATCATTCCGCCTGAGCCCATAATCGAACCTAATTTTTGTAAATTCTCGTAATCTACCGGGGTATCTAAAAGCGCTTCGGGAATTACTCCGCCGCTGGGCCCGCCGGTTTGCACTGCTTTTATCGGCTTACCGGACAATGTTCCTCCGCAGATATCCATGACGATCTCTCTTAAAGTTGCCCCCATAGCAATCTCAACCAACCCTGAATTTTTAACTTTTCCGGTTACCGCAAAAACTTTTGTTCCCTTGGAAGTTGGCGTGCCAATCTGAGCAAACCATTTACCGCCATTTGAAACGATGGCCGGAATATTGGCCAAGGTTTCGACATTGTTTATAACCGTAGGCTTTCCCCATAACCCCTTTACCGAAGGATATGGTGGGCGGGGATGCGGGGTCCCTCTTTTGCCCTCAATAGAAGAAATTAAAGCAGTTTCCTCTCCGCAGACAAAAGCTCCGGCACCCAATCTTATTTCTAGGTCTAAATTAAAAGAGCTGCCAAGAATATTCTGCCCCAATAACCCGTAATCATAAGCCTGCTTGATCGCCTTATTGATCCTTTCAACCGCCAAAGGATACTCCGCGCGGATATAAAAATAACCCTTAGAAGCACCAATAGCAAAAGCGGCAATAATCAGGCCTTCGATAACTGAATGAGGATCACCTTCTAAAACGCTTCTATCCATATAAGCGCCGGGATCCCCTTCATCGGCATTACAGATAACAAATTTTTCACTTGATTCAACCTCGCGGGCAAAATTCCATTTCATCCAGGTCGGATACCCTGCGCCGCCTCTTCCCCGGATACCGCTTATTTTTATCTCTTCAATCAGTTTTTGCTGGCCCAATTCCCCAAGAACCTTCTTTAGGCCCAAATACCCTCCGCAGGCAATATACTCTTCGATACTCTCAGGATTAATTTTTCCGCAATTGCGCAAAACAATTCGATGCTGTTTGGCTTTAGACTTAAAAACTAAATCATCGATAACTTTACCCTGGCCTAAAGTAGAATCAACTATGCGCTTAATATCAGAATCCTGAACATGGCAATAAACAATCTTATCGGGAAGAATCTTTAATACCAACCCTTGATCATATACGCCTATATCGGCGACCCTGACTACCTGAATCTGGGCATGCAAATTACTTACCCGAAGATAATCTAAAAGGTGGGTATAAAACTCACGCGTTTTATCCTCCCTCTTTAAATCAGTGTCTTTTACTAAAATAACCTTGGTATACATAAATTAAATATTTTCCTTAACTTCTAACCCAATACTTCAAAAATACAGTCATTGACCAGCATTTTAGAAATAACATGCTTCTCTAGTATTTTGGTCGCGACTTCTTTATTTACCGCGCCATAGACTACCGAAGGCAGGCCGGAAACGCTTACCTCAACCAGAGGCTCGGCATAACAGGCTCCGGCGCAACCACATTTCTTAATTTCAATCTGCAGGTTCCTCTTTTTTACTTCCTCGATAAAAAAATTAAAAACATCCTCGGCGCCTGCGGCAATACCACAGCTACTCATGCCTACCTTAATCCAATCCTTAGGGGCATCACTTGACGCCTTGTGCATTTTTTCTAAATCACTCGGAGTTAATTTATTCATCCCTAATTATTCCTCTTTAATATATTTGGACAGGATATCGGCAACTTCATTCTTTTTTACTTTGCCGTAAACCTTATCATCAATCATTATTACCGGAGCCAAACCGCAGCATCCCAAACACCTTACTACATCAAGATAAAAAATCCCGTCCTTGGTGGTCTGGCCTTCGGCAATACCCAGGATATTTTTTATCTCTTCCAGGATTACCGCCGCGCCCCTTAAATAACAGGCTGTTCCCATACATAAAGCTATGCGGTGCTTACCCGGAGGCACCAGCTTAAAGAAATTATAAAATGTAATTACTTCATAGATCCGGGCCAAAGGAACATCAAGCATTTTGGATAATTCCAACGACAATTCCCGCGGCACATAACCATGATGATTCTGAATCTCATGCAGAATCATGATTAAATTGCCTTCTTTGCCTTTCCATTTCTGGACTAATTCAACTAATTCGGGATTAAGTTTTTTATGTTCCATGGCTTACGAAATTGGTCGTGTTTTTCTATTGATTTTTAAGTCTACTTTGTCTTCCTATTAAAGCGGGGACTAAAGGCAAGAACTTCAAAATCAGCGTAGAAATTTTATCATAACTTTTTAAATAAACAAAGCAAAAATTACTACTTTATTTCTTTACGTTTGGCGTAATGCGTATGCAATAAATGGTGCGATTTCTCCCCTAAAGGTTTGGTTAAAAAATCCTTATACAAAGCTTGCACCGCCGGATTTTCATGTGATTTTCTAAGCGGTTTATTTTTATCTTCCCGATAAATTGCTTCCATTCTCTTTTGTCTGACCACAGCATCGGTAGGTATCGGCTGACCTGCTCCGCCTATACAGCCGCCGGGACAGGTCATAATCTCAATAAACGCATAAGGAGAACGCCCGGCTTTAACCTGATCTAACAAAATACGGGCATTACTTAAACTATTTGCCACGGCGACCAAAACCTTTAATCCGTCAATATCAACCTCAGCAACCTTAATGCCGGTGAGCCCTCTTAATTCCATAAAATCAAGTTTCTCAAGCTTCTTACCGGTAAGCACCTCATAAGCCGTCCTTAAAGCAGCCTCCATTACCCCGCCGGTTGCCCCAAAGATTACAGCAGCTCCGGTAGAAACACCCAAAGGAGCGTCAAAATCTTCTCCCGGTAAATTTATAAAATCAATCCCCGCTTCCTTAATCAAGCGGCTGGCCTCGCGGGTAGTCAAAACATAATCCACATCATAAAATGCTTCAATATCTTTTAAGTTTAATTTATTTTTCCAATAATCAAATGCGCTCTTCATCTCAGGCCGCTTGGCCTCAAATTTCTTGGCCGTGCAAGGCATAATCGAAACAACTACAATATTTCTGGGATCAAGATTATATTTTTCGGCATAATATGTTTTGGCTATCGCCCCGAACATCTGTTGGGGAGATTTACAGCTTGAGATATGTTTAAGTATTTCCGGAAAGAAATGTTCGGCGAATTTTATCCATCCCGGAGAACAGGAAGTTATCAAAGGAAGCACACCTTTATTCTTGATCCTATCGATTAACTCATAGCCTTCTTCCATAATCGTTAGGTCTGCTGAAAACTGAGTATCAAAAACTTTTGAGAACCCTAGTTTTCGTAAACTCTGCGCCATTTTAGCCGTAGCCAAGGTCCCCACTGGCATACCGAATTCTTCTCCTATTGCCGCCCTTACTGCTGGAGCGACCTCGACAACTACGAATTTCTTAGGATTAGATAACTCCTGCCACACTTCATCGGTTGAGCCTTTCTCGGTAATTGCGCCGGTCGGGCAAACTAAAAGACACTGGCCGCAATTAACGCAGACGCTGTTGGCCAGTCCGGAATCAAGAAAAGTACTTACTTTTGATTGCTTGCCCCTTCCGCTAAAATCAATCGCTTTAACACTCTGGATGCCTGAGCAAACAGCAACGCAACGTCCGCATAAAATACATTTATTGGGATCCCGAGTCAAAGAAACAGAAGTTGTATCTAAAGGCAGTTCTGTTTTTGTCGTCTTAGGAAACCTTATCTGGCTTATTCCCATATCAAAAGCTAACTTTCTTAATTCACAGCTCTGGTTTCTATCACAGCAAAGACAATCCTTGGGGTGCCCGGCTAAAAGCAGCTCCAGGTTTAATTTCCTGGCATTTCTTACCCGGGAGGTATTGGTCGAAATCTCCATACCTTCTCTGACCGCAGTAACGCAAGAACGGGCCAGATTTTTTGCGCCCTTGACTTCGACTAAGCAGATTGAACAAGCAGCTTCCTTGTTAATGTCCTTTAAATAGCAAAGCGTCGGGATATTTATCCCGTTTTTCTGGCAAACTTCCAGAATGGTCATTGAAGCTTCACATTCACAGGGCTTGCCATCAATTTTTAAAGATATATTTTTTGCCATATTTAACTATTCTATTTAACGTCACACCTTAAACATCTTTGCGCCTCAGAATGAGCCTGCTTTAAAGAAAGCCCCAAAGAAACTTCTTTAAAGTTATTCTTTCGCTTATTAATATCTAATTTAAGGCCTTCCTGTTTTCGTACCGCTTTTGATTCCAGAGGAGCTTTAAATTCGTAGGAAAATTTACGAAATAGCTCGCCAAACCGGTCAACTTTACTTAAAGCCAAATCAATCGACTTGGCAGCCTTTTTACCGCAAGCCATGGCTTCCACAGCAGTAGCCGGCCCCATGGTTAAATCTCCTCCGGCATAAACTTTATCCAAGCTGGTTTTTAAATCAGAACTTTCAACTTTCACTGTACCGTCCTGATTTACTAAAATCCCGCATTCTTTAATAAAATCGGAATTTACTTTTTCTCCTATGGCTAAAATTACGGTATCACAGGGAATTTCAAAAACTTCAGTCGTAGCAACAGGTTTTCTTCTGCCTGAAATATCATACTCTCCTAATATCATCCTGATTGCGCTTAAGGCTTTTAACTTACCCTTATCATCGCTTAAAATAGCTTTGGGGCCGGCTAAAAATATGAATTTTACACCCTCGGCCTCAGCGCCTTTAATTTCATCTTTATTGGCGGGCATATCTTCTTTTTGACGGCGATAGACAATGGTAACTTCACTGCCCAACCTTAAAGCTGTGCGGGCGGCATCAACTGCAACATTGCCTGCCCCTATTATTACTACCTTCTTACCGATGGAGGGAATTTTGCCGACCGCCACATCTTCCAAAAATGCGGTTCCGAACAAAACTCCTTTGCCATCCTCCCCCGGGATACCCAAATTCATATTTTTATAAGCACCGGTTGCTAAAAATACAGCGTCGGCAACTTTAATTTTATTTTGTAAATCTTTTGTTCCTAATTTTTTACCGTATAGAATCTTTACGCCCATCTTTTCAACAAATGAAATCTCTTTCTTTAAGACTGATTTAGGCAGTCTATATTCAGGAATACCGTAGCGTAAGACTCCTCCTGCTTCTAAGTTAGCTTCATAAATAGTAACTTCATGGCCCAGCCGGGCCAGATAATATGCCGCTGTCAAACCACTCGGCCCTGCGCCAATTATCGTAACTTTCTTTCCTGTCTTGGGCAATTTCTCCTTAACTAGCCGCTGGATAATCTTGGTTTCCTTTTTACCTTTATATATATTGTCAGCTACATATCGGTGAATTTCGCCTTGAGCTACCGGATAATCGATATCCTCCCGGCGGCAACGCATTTTACAGTGAAAATGACAAATTCTTCCGCTCGAAGACGGGAAAGGATTGTCCCGGATAATACATTCAAAAGCATCCTCGAGACTGCCTTCTTTAAATAACTGCAAGAAACCGGGGATATTCATATGCAAAGGACAACTGTTTTCACAGGGAGAAACAAAAAGATCCGAACACACCCCGCCGACGCAACGTTTTTCTTTTATATGTTCTTCATATTCATGCCTGAAATATTTAAGTGTAGTCAAAACCGGATTCGGCCCGGTTTGACCTAAACCGCACAAAGCCGTATCTTTAATCACCAAGCCTAATTCATCCAGGTCATTAAGGTCTTTGAGGGCGGCATTGCCTTTTGTAATCCTGGTCAGTATATTTAAATTCTGGGTCAATCCCTCGCGGCAAGGCGTACATTTACCGCAAGACTCACTGGTTGTAAATTCAGTAAAATAACGGGCAACATCAACCATACAGTTATCATCATCCATTACTACCATGCCGCCGGAACCCATGATTGCGCCCAAAGAAGCCAGGGTTTCGTAATCAATAGGGGTATTGAATAAAGAAGCCGGTATGCAGCCTCCGGAAGGCCCACCGCTTTGCACCGCTTTAATTTTTTTATTGGTACCGGTGCCGCTGCCTATATTGTAAATAAGCGTCTGCAAGGTTTCCCCTAACGGTAATTCTACTAAGCCGGTATTCTTTATTTTACCTACCAGGGAAAAAACCTTGGTGCCTGAACTATTAGCAGTGCCTGTTTTAAGAAACCAATCGGCGCCTTTAGATACAATTACCGGAATATTACTCCAGGTCTCGACGTTATTAATATTAGTCGGCTTATCCAAATAACCTTTTTGGGCCGGAAACGGTGGGCGCGGGCTCGGCCGGCCTGATTTGCCTTGAAGCGAAGAGATTAATGCTGTTTCTTCCCCGCAAACAAATGCTCCGGCCCCTTCAACCATCTCCAGATCAAAAGAAAAACCGCTATTAAATATATTTTCCCCTAAAAACCCGTAATCTCTGGCGTCATTGATCGCTTTTTTAATCCTCTCTACAGCTAAAGGATATTCTGCCCGCACATAAATAATCCCGCGCGATGCGCCCATGGCATATGCTCCGATAATCATCCCCTCTAAAAGCATATGCGGATCGCTTTCACTTTCATTGCGGTTCATATATGCTCCGGGGTCCCCTTCATCGGCATTACAGATAATATATTTTTGGTCCGAATTTTCCTTACGCATTAACTCCCACTTAATCCCTGTAGGAAAACCAGCGCCTCCTCTTCCCCTTAACTTTGATTTTTTGACTTCCGAAATAACAGACTCAGGTCTAGCGTCTTTTAAAACCTGCAGAAGAGAACTATATCCACCGATGGCAATATACTCTTCGATATCTTCCGGATTGATTAAACCGCAATCTCTGAGCACAAATTTTTTCTGCCATTTAAAAAATGGCACCTGGTTCCATTCAACTATCTCTTCGAATCCCTGGCCATAAGCAACCTGGCCGGTAAGATGGTCCCAGAATTCAATCTTGCACAAGGCCCTTTTAGGATTAATCTGACCGTTGGCTAGATCCTTAACTATCGCTTCTACATCTTTAGCTAAAACCGAATTTAAAATAACCAGCGGTTTACCGGGCAGGGAAATATTAACCAAAGGCTCTTGGGCGCAAAAACCAAAACAACCTACCTTAGTAAGCAATGCCGGAATTTTTCTTTTTAAAATAGCCTTATTAAAAGCCTTAAAGACCTCTACTGCCCCGTTACCAATTCCGCAGGTTCCCATCCCAACGGCAACACGGATTTTCTTCGGCAATAATTTAGCCAGGCCTTTTCCCTTGATTAACTTTAAATCTTCGGCATTTTTTATCTTCATTTAATACCTTTAATAATTTTGCCTAATTTTTCCGTAGTCACCCGGCTGTAAATATTGCCGTCTACTTCGACCACCGGCGCCAGCGCGCACTGGCCAAAACAGGCAACAGTCTTGATGGTAAATTTATTATCCTTGGTGGTCAAAAATGATTTACCGTCCTGATTAAAATCCTCTTCTTTAAAACCGAATAGATTGATCAAAAAATCAAGCAGGTTTTTCGAACCGCGGGTATGGCAAGCAGTCCCCCGGCAGACAATAATTGAATGTTTCCCTTGCGGCTTAAGGTTAAAGAAGGCATAAAAGGTAATGATATTGTAAATCCTGGAAACCGGTATATTTATTTTATCCGCAATATACTCCAGCACCTCTTGGGTTAGATATTTATGCTGGTTTAATTTCTGGGCCTCTTCCAATATACCTAGGACGCTTCCGGGTTTACCCGCATAGTTAGAAATAATTGCATCTAACTTGATTTTATCCAGGCCTGTTGGCGAAGCTTCATTTTTCTTTACGATTTTGATCATTTTAGTTTTTTAAGTTTTCTTGGTTTTTTCGGTTACATTAACAAAATAAATAAGGTTTTCCAGTTCAATTTCAAGATTAACATTATTAATAATACATCCCTCTGTGCCTTTAAGGCCAAGCGGGGCAAAATTTAATACCCCCTTGATCCCCGAAGCGCAGATAATATCCGTAGCCTGCTGAGCAGCAATATCAGGCACGGCTAAAATCGCTATACGGATACTATTAGTTTTTATAAAAGCCTTGATTTCATCTAAAGGCAGGACCGGGACGGGACTGGAACGGTTTATCTTAAACGGATCAATATCAAAACCAGCGACAATCTTTATGCCTTCTTTCTCAAATCCACGGTAGCGCATTAAGGCACTTCCGATGTGCCCTGCGCCTACTACGATAACCTTTTGCAGCTGATCTTTACCGAGAATGCTGTTTAATTTCTCAAGCAAAGAATCAATCTGGTAACCCCCTTTTTTATTTCCAGAAATACCAAAGATTGAAAAATCTTTTCTTACCTGGGAGGCAGTGCCACCTACAGCATCAGCAAGGTTATCTGAGAAAACTTTCACAAAACCTAAGGCTTGCAGTCTATAAAGAGCGTTTTTATATCGGGAAAGCCGAATGATACAATTTTTGTTCGTAATCATATTGTTCTATTTTTCACAATAACAAGGTTAATATAACACCTCGGCTTCATTTGTCAAGAAAATTTTTGATATTTTAGTGAATCAGGAAGATTACCGAGAAATAAGCAACTGTAGTCGTAATAAGCCCCACAACTAAACCAACCTTAAGCCAGGTAAAAAAGCTTATTTTTAACCCGCAGTTTTTATCCAGGATATCCATAGCCACAATATTAGCGGTAGAGCCGATAATGGTGATATTACCCCCAAAGCATGCTCCGAATAAAATTGACCACCAAAGAGGATTTATATTAATATTGAGATTACCTAAACTTTGGACGATCGGGATATAAGTTGCTACTACTACTGTATTATCGAGCACGGCTGAAAGCAGACTGCTTGAATAAATTAGTACACCTGATAACATCGCCGGATCGCTAAATTTCTTTAACAAGCCGTTTGCCAGAATATCCGAAATCCCGCTGAATTTTACCGCCCCTGCCAGGGCAAAAAGGAATAAAAAGAATAAAACTGATGTCCATTCTACTTCCCGTTCGACATAATGGCGCATCCTATCCCGGCGATAAAGCAAGGCGATACCGGCAAAGACTATCGGAGTAATCATCAAAATACTGTTTTCCTCAAGACCAAAAACAGCTTCAATTCTGCGGTGAAAAAAGATAGTTACGAGCATGCCGAAAAAGATGCTTATGCTTATCTTAGTTTTTTTATCTGTCGGGATTGTAATCAGCGAGATAAAAAATGAATTTTCCCTTAAGGGGATCAGCCGTTCATTCATCTTCTTTATGATCTTTCTATACCATAACAGTAAAATCATTATGGTGACCGTAAAAACAATGGCAGTGGCCGGAAAAGCATTCCTAATGAAATCTTCAAAACTTAAGTTTGCCCGGGCAGCGATCAAAACTCCTACCGGATTACCTAGCAATGTCCCCGAAGAGCCGATATTAGTAGCTAAAACAGAAGCCATAATTAAAGGAACAGGATCAACATCTATAAGATGGCATATATCAATTATTACCTTGGCCATTATAATTATAGAGGCAACTTCGCCGACTAATCCCGACAATACACCGGATAAAAGCATAATCATGAAAAAGAGTTTTTTACCGGTTATCTTCTTGATCCTTAACAGCCGGGTTATCAGCCAATAGAAAAAACCGGCATCATTAAGCATGCCAACCAGGATCATTGTACCGATTAAGAATAAAACCACATCCAGAGAGGCGAACTTTATAAAATTCTCCAGGTCTATCGAGCGGGACAAAAGCATAATACCGCCCCCTAAGAAAACAAAACTCAGGCGCAGGTCCCAGTAAAGCAATACACCCATAATTGATGCGCAGAATATAGCTGCAACTACCGCCTGATGGGCGGAAAGCCCGAGATGAGGGCCTCCGAAGGCGATAATTAGCGTAGTTATAATAAGGCTAAGTAATTTTTTCATTTAAAACTGTCCTT
>Ga0172375_10011044_pt1 | contig 11587 bp, 12 predicted proteins | sample LakKiv1m_FD_114537 | JGI IMG/M metagenome (GOLD analysis project Ga0172375, IMG submission 114537) | Freshwater microbial communities from Kabuno Bay, South-Kivu, Congo - kab_092012_11.1m | ecosystem: Environmental > Aquatic > Freshwater > Lake | place: Democratic Republic of the Congo... | reverse complement strand
TTGTATAATATTGCTAAAGGCATGGGGTTAAATGTGCGCCGCGGCAAGGCCTGGACTACCGACGCCTTACTGCGCGAAACCCGCGAAATCGTTGAAGCCAAGCGCAAAGCCGGCGCCCGGGCAGTGGATATGGTTTCTTCGGCGCTTTTAACTATTTGCCAGTCTTATAATATTAAAGCCGGATCAATATTGGCGGTCAGCGACAATGTGGTTACCGGGGAAATGGGTTTTATGAACCCGCTTTATTATGCGGCCGAAAGCAATTTGATTAAAATTGCCCTGGCGCTGGTTAAAAAATTAGAAGGCAGATAAAATATGAAATTTTCCGAACTTTTCTGGCCGATCCAATTAAAAGGCGATACTATTTATATCCTTGATGAGACGCGCCTGCCGCAAAAATTAGTTTATATCAAGGCCAAAAACTACCAGCAGGCCTGCCGGGCGATCAAAGAGATGAAAACCCGCGCTGTGGGCCAGGTGCTTTTGGTAATGTACACCTTTTTGTTAAGCCTCCGGCAGAATAAAGATCTGGCTAAGGTAGCCGCGGCGATTAACGCCACCCGGCCTACTTTATCGTTTAAATTTTTAACTGATATGGTCTTAGATTGGGAAAAAAATAACATCCCTCTGGAGAAAGCCATTTTAGGATTTTTAGAAATGCTCAGAAACAAAAGGATCCAGCAGGCCAAAACCACTGCGGGTTTACTTAAAAATAATGATGTGATTCTGACGCATTGCAATATTAGCGGCCTGATGCCGTTAATTGCCCGGTTTGCTAAAAGGCAGGGCAAGAGAATAAGTTTTTACGTTACGGAAACGCGGCCTTACCTGCAAGGCTCCCGGCTGACTGCCTGGGAGCTTATGCGCGCGGGTTTTGAGGTTACGATTATCACGGATAATATGGTGGCATATTTATTATCGCTGGGCAAAGTGACTAAGATAATTGTGGGCGCCGATCATTTGACTTTAAACGGCGATATCGCCAATAAAATCGGCACCTATCAGATTGCGGTAGTGGCGAAATATTTTAAAATTCCGTTTCTGGCGATCTGCCCTCCGGTGTCAAAATTAAAAACCGGCAAAGAAATAAAAATTGAAATTAGGCCGCCCGATGAATTAAAAATTTACCGGGGGTTATATTTAGCCCCTAAAGAAGTGAAGGCGTATTACCCGGCTTTTGATGTTACGCCGGCAAAGCTGATTACCCGGCATATTCATTGGGGGGTTTAGATGCCAGAGCAAAAACTGCGTTTAGAAATTATTCAGGCAGGAAAACGGCTTTATGAGGCAGGCCTGGCAGTGGCAAGATCCGGTAATCTAAGCGCTCGCCTGGATGCCGAGAATATTCTGATTACGGCCACCGGCAGTTTCCTGGGCCAACTTAAAACCGAAGATATTGTTAAGGTGGATCTGGAAACCTTGGAAGTTGCCGGCCGGATAAAACCCAGTTCGGAACTGCCTCTGCATAGCCTGGTTTATAAAAATTTTCCCGCGCAGGTTGTGGTTCATTGCCATCCGCCTTTGGTTAACGGGTATTTTGCCGTGGCCAAAACCCTTAAAGCCTTGTCTTTTGAAACCAAATTTTATTTAGGACAGGTCCCGGTTGTCCCCCAGGAAACCCCCACGGTAATTAATCCTCAAGCGGTAGTTGACGCGCTTAAAACCAATAATTTGGCAGTCCTAAAAAATCATGGCCTGATCGCCATAGGCGATAAATTTATTGATGCCTTAAGTATTACCGAAGCGCTGGAAGAAGCGGTCAAGAGCGCGGCTTTAGCCAGGTTGTTTGAAAAAGATATCCTTGATGACCTGGATTTGGCGTTAAAAGATAACCTGAAAAGCCGCGAGCAGGCTTATCAAATGTTTTCTCTCGGGCATATCCGAGCGATTGTGGATTTAGTGAATAAAGATGGGTTTATCGCGCAGAAAGGCAAAGAACTTGGACTAACTTTAAAATTAGCGGTTAAGCTTGATGACACTCAAAAATCCCCTACGCCAAAATCTTTGGTGTGGGGGTTTAATTTTGAGCAGGGCAAAATCGTTAAATTTGATTCGGACGCGAACGCGCCATTTGTAATTTCCGCGCCGGCGCCTATCTGGGAGCAGGTATTTTTAGGCAAACTTGATTGTTTTGTCGCGGTTACTCAAGGCAAGATGAAGCTTTCCGGAGAGTTAGGGCAGCTTTCCAAATGGTATGTGCCTTTTACGCGGCTATTCGCTTTGTTTAAAGAGGTAAAGATTAAATGAACCCTAAATACCCGATGTTTATAGGCGGCCGGTTTATTGAAACCAAAGAAACGCAGAATATCATTAATCCGTCCACGGGCAAGGTAATTGCCGAGGCATCAATGGCTTCTTTAAAAGAGGTTGAGCTGGCAATAAGCGCGGCAAGGGCCGCCTTTGACCATGGCCCCTGGCCGAGAATGCCTCTGACCCAGCGCAAAGATTTTATTTTAAAAATCGCCGGCGGGATTTTAGAGCAGGCTTCAGAGTTGGCTAATCTTGAGATGCAGAATACGGGAAAACCCATTAAGGAAGTCACTTTTATGGATCTTCCTTCCAGCGCCAAAAGTTTTGAATTTATCGCGAATAATTTTATGGAATATTTAAGCAGCCAGGAATTAAATGCCGCGCCGGAGGCTGTCGGAAAAATAGTCCGCGAACCCGTGGGTGTAGCAGTATTAATTGTGCCCTGGAACTATCCTTTGTTGATTGCCTGCTGGAAATTAGCTTCTGCTTTAGCCGCCGGCAACACCGTCATCTTAAAACCTTCCAGCTTGACGCCGCTAAGCGCATTTACTTTAGCAAAAATTATCCAGGATGCCGGCCTGCCAGCCGGGGTGGTAAATATAATTAACGCCAGCGGCTCTAAGTTAGGCCCGGCGCTTTGCACGGACAAGCGGGTGGATATGATTTCTTTTACCGGCAGTAACGAAATCGGCAAGCAAATTCTGCAGTACTCTTCAAAAAATATTAAGAAATCCATTATGGAGTTGGGCGGGAAATCCGCAAGCCTGATATTAGAGGATGTGAATTTGGATGTGGCGGTAAACAGTTCTCTGGCCTCTATCTTTCTGAACCAGGGGCAGATGTGCACGGCAATGTCGCGTATTTTTGCGCAAAATAATATTTACGATAAATTTTTAGCGAGCTTTGTGGAGAAGGCCCGGCGGATTAAATTAGGCCCGGCGGATAATTTTGAAACTCAAATGGGCCCTTTGATTAATGACGCCCAGCGCAAAAAATTAATCAATTACATTGATAAAGCCAGGGTGGAAGGAGCCAGGGTTTTATGCGGGGGAAACCTTCCGCAAAATGCCGAATTTAAAAACGGTTATTTTTTTGAACCTACCGTGTTAACGCAAGTAACCGCGCAGATGCATATATTTAAGGAGGAAGTTTTTGGCCCGGTGGTGATAATTGAAAGATTTTCTAATGTTGATCAGGCGGTGGAATTAGCCAACAATTCGGATTTTGGCCTGGCAAGCTGCATCTGGACAAAAAATCTTGAACTTGCCCGGGAAATCGCCGGGAGGCTTAATTCCGGCACAGTGTGGATTAATACTTACGGTATGTTTTATAATCAGCTTCCTTACGGCGGCTTTAAACAGAGCGGTTTTGGCAAAGAGTTGGGCCGGGAGGGATTCTTAGAGTACACGCGGATTAAAAATATTGTTTTAGACCAATCCTGCGAAGGCAAGCCTTTGGTTAACTATTGGTACGGATTCTGATGAATGTGATTAATCTCCTGGAAGAACAAGCTAAAACTTATCCCGATAAGCCGGCGATTATTTTCCGCCAGCAGCAAATCAGTTTTCGCCGGTTAAGGGACAGTGTTTTTTCATTGAGCAGCAGCCTGCTTAAATTAGGCTTAAAGCGCGGCGACAAAATAGGGGTTTATCTGCCCAATTGGCCGGAGTACGTCTATAGTTATTTAGCTGCCTGGTCAATCGGGGCAACTGTCGTGCCGCTGGATTTTATGCTTACCGAGGAAGAGGTAGCCTCCTGTTTGAATCATTCCGAATCAAAAATCCTGATCACTAAGCATAAAGCTAATATTGTATTTGAAAATTTAAAAAAGAAAGCCGCTTCGTTGGAAAATATTATTACCTGCCAGTCGGAAGAGCCGGGAGCGCTAAGCTTTGAAAGGCTTTTAAAAGAGCCGGCTGCCAAGGCTTTCGGGATAAAAATCGGCGAGAAAGATCCCGCGGCGATTTTTTACACCTCCGGGACTACCGGTAAACCAAAAGGGGTATTGATTAATTATGGGCAGCTGGATGCGCCTCCGAAATCCATGGCTTTTTTTGTTAATTCGGATTTGAGCGCAAAAGACACGACTCTTTGCGCCTTGCCCTTTTCGCATTTAGGCGGTTTGATTTATATTCAAAACACTATTTCTTTCGGCCTGGCCCTGGTGCTTATGGAGCGTTTTATACCGCTTGAGTTTTTAAGGAACGTGCAGAATTATAAAGTTAATTTTTTCTGGATTGTGCCCTCAATGTATTATGCCCTTCTGCAATTAAAGGAATTTGAAACCTTTGATCTCTCCAGCTTGCGCTGGATTGTTACTTTTGGAGCAAGTAATTCGCCGGATGCCTTGCGCCGGTTTAATCAATATTGCCCGAAGGCGTATTTATTAAACGGCTGGGGCCTGACCGAGACTAATGCCCCGACGGTGGTATTGCCGATGGGCTCAAAAAATATTGAAAGCGTCGGCAGGCCTGCCCCCGGGATTGAGATTAAGATATTTGATGTCCGGAGCCAAAAAGAAGCCGCGCCGGGTTTAGTGGGGGAAGTAGCGGTTAAGAGCTGGGTGGTCACGGATGGGTATTATAAGGATCCCCTTTTAACTGCCGAGACTATCCGCGGCGGCTGGTTTTATACCGGAGATTTAGGAAGATTTGACGCCGAAGGGTTCCTTTATATAGTGGGCAGGAAAAAAGAGATGATTAAGGTCGGCGGAGAGATTGTGTTTGAGCCGGAGGTAGAGGCGGTTCTGCAGAGGCACGCGGATATTGCCGAGGCCGCGGTTATTGGGGTCAGCGACAGGTTAAGAGGAGAGGTGCCTAAGGCTTTTTTAGTGGCCAAAGAGAATAGAACTATTCCGGAAGAAGATTTACGCTATTTTTTACGCCAGCATCTGGCGCATTTTAAAATTCCCCACTATTTTGAATTCAGGCAGGAGCTTCCCAAGAACCGCGCCGGCAAGGTTGACAAGTCCAAACTCAGGGATGGGTCTTAAAACCATATCATGCAGGATATCAAAGAATTAAATTTATTAGAGCTTGAGGAAAAACTCTCGGCCTGGGGCATGCCTAAGTATCGCGCCAAGCAAATTTTTACCTGGATTTATAAGAAAGGCGCTTATGAATTTAATATGATGAGCGATCTTCCGGAAGAGGCGCGCAAAAAATTATCCGAGGAGTTTTCTATTCTGGATTTGAAATTAGCAGACCTGCGCAGCTCTGAAGACGGCACAACTAAATTTCTTTTTGAGCTGCCGGACGGCAATCTAATTGAAGCGGTTAATATCCCCGCTAGTAGTAGAGGCACTGGTTGCATTTCATCGCAGGTAGGCTGTAAATTTGCCTGCGCGTTTTGCGCCAGCGGCCTGGGAAGTTTTAAGCGCAATCTGACTACGGGTGAGATTTTAGATGAAGTGCTTTATTTAAAAAATAATTCGCCGGAGGCGGCTTTGACGCATATTGTGTTTATGGGCACCGGCGAGCCGCTGGATAATTACGATAATGTGTTAAAAGCTATCCGGATTATTAATTCGCCTGTGGGGTTTAATATTGGCGCCCGCCGCATTACTATTTCTACTTGTGGTATTGTCCCGGGAATAGAGAGATTGCAAAAAGAAGATTTGCAGTTTGAGCTTTCAATTTCTTTGCACGCGGCTGACGATAAAACCCGCGCGCAGATTATGCCGGTAAATAAAAAATATCCTTTAAGCGATTTGATTAAGGCGGCCAGGGAATATATGGCTGCGACTAATCGCCAGATTACTTTCGAGTATATTTTAGTCCAAGGATTAAACGCTGATTTAAACTCCGCGCATAAATTGATAATTTTGTTAAGGGATTTAAGGCTGGCTAAGGTTAATCTTATTCCGGCTAACCCTGTTCCGGAGTTAAATATTTATACTCCGCATGAAATGGAGATTATGCGCTTTAAGGATCATTTATTTAAATCCGGGATTAATGTTACTTTGCGACGCCAGCGGGGGCAGGATATTGACGCCTCTTGCGGCCAACTGAGGTTAAAACATGTTAAAAAACAAATTTAATTTACGGCAAATTGTTTATCGATTCACGGTTAGGGGGATGGCTGGGGCATTTATAATTTTTATTCTGGCAGGATGTTGGGGGCAAGAGATTAAAAATCGTGATGCTGTAGGCGACACCATAATCTGTTTTGGCGATAGCATTACTTTTGGTTATGGCGCAGGCCCGCAAGAAGATTACCCTACTGCTTTGGCCAAACTGGTTAAGCAGTCGGTGATTAATTCCGGCGTCTCCGGTGACACTACGCGCGAGGCTTTGATCAGGCTTTACGCGGATGTTTTAGCTAAGAAACCGCGCTTAGTGATTGTGGAGTTTTGCGGTAATGATTTTCTCAAAAAAGTTCCGCTGGAGACGACCGTAAAAAATCTTGGCATAATTATTGAGCGCATTCAGTCCGGCGGCTCAATGGTGGCTTTAGTGGATATTAGCGCGGGCATGTTTTTTCAGGAGTACCGCAAGGTTTTTAAGAAATTAGCCGCGGAAAAAAGAGCGATATTTATCCCCAGTATTTTAAATCGGATAATTACTAATCCGTCCATGAAGAGTGATTTTCTGCATCCCAACGGCCGCGGGTATAAGATTGTGGCCACCCGCATCCATCAAGCCATTTCTAAGTATATTAAGTAAACTAAATCATAGAAATAAGAGGTGGTCGCAATTTGCGACCACCTTAAGGTATTAAAGTTTTCACCACAGTTGCCCTATGTTTTTACTGAACAGGGCGTAGCTATGCTTTCAGGAGTATTGAATAGCGATCGGGCTATCAAGGTAAATATCCAAATTATGCGGGCTTTTATTCAATTGAAAAGAATGTTATTAACAAATGTAGTCCTCAGACGGAAAATTGAAGAAATGGAAAAAAAGTATGATAAGCAGTTTGGGATGGTATTTCAAGCGATAAAACAATTATTGGAACCGCCGCTGGTAAAGGAAAAGAAGATCATTGGGTTCCGTGCTCATGAATAGGGTAGTTTTTAAGCTCGAAGTCGCAAAATGCGATTTCAAAACGTAGTGTCGTTATTGTCTGTATATGTATTTAAAGAAGATTATTGCTTGGATTGGAGGTTAGAGGTACAATCGAATATGGGGAAAAAGTCATTTATTGCTTTTCTAATATATCGAATACCTAGGGGATTGAGCAGAGAAACAGGTTGGTTAATTTTGCTTAACTCTTTAATGTTTATATGTTGGGGTTTGGACATAGTCTTACGTTTACCTATTCTCCAATGGGGTAGCTTTGTCTTTGCTATTTTTGCTGTAGGTTATATCTATATTTTTTTGGATAAGAAGCGAATATAAGACATTTCAAGAAAAAAATAAGGAGTAAAAATGAAAAAGATAGCTCTTGTGTTGATTATATTATTTTGTCTTAGTAATTTGCCCGTATCATTTGCAAATGATATAAAGAACTTTTATACAATTTCAATGGATAGCCGTCAATTTTCAGATGCTGATAATAATAGTGGACGTAACTATCTCGCTACTTTTATTGTAAAGCATAATAGTGAGGAGCTTTGCAAAGCGATTGGAGATAAGCCAGGTGCTTTAAAAGCTTGCTTTGAGGGGGGGTGCTAAAGTTGATAATATTTCATATGATGAACGCTATAGGGCGATGTTTAATCAGCAAAAAACGGAAGCATTGTATATTTACTTTAAAGATAAAATAGGGAACGATGGCATATTCATTTTTATGGAAGATCCTGCAACAATCCCTGTTAAGATGGTAGGGCTTACAGTTGATGCTTTAAAATCAGGTGGGGCTACAGATATTAAGATAATTTATCCAAAGTAAGATTAAAATGATAACTCCTCAGCAATTTACACTGTTACTTCCTATAGCGGTTTCGTGGGCAGAGCAACAAGAAAACTATATTTTACAAAATGGCGTTAAACTTACGTAATTTCAGTTAGATGATGCCAGATTAGCTTTTGTATCCAAACCAGAAAAAGTTAGGCTGCTTAGGGTTAGTCAAGTTCCTATGCCTAATGAGCCGACACTAAGAATCGCAGCCCAAGCTTTAGGTTTAATTACAAAAGATACAATAGGTCTTACTTTAAGATACGGAATTTATATAAGAGAAGATTATTGGAATGATAGAGAAACGGTTATTCACGAGTTGATTCATCTTGCTCAGTATGAAAAATTAGGAAGCATAGCTGGATTTTTACAAAAGTATTTGCAAGAATGCAACAATTTCGGATATCCACAGGCACCAATGGAGCAGGAAGCAAGAATATTTTCAGCTAAATACTTTAATGATAAATATAGGTAAATGTAAAGCAGAACTTTATCTAAAGATCAATCTTTATAGTCAATCTTTTATTTGATCTGTTTATTAATTAGCTAGATGTGACGTAAAAGATACCTAATTGGTGTTTAAAGTGAGATTAGTTTTAAGCTATTGTAAACTTATGGGGCGCGCGCATTAAGAATTTATCAGCGATTTTTCGTTTTCTTATTAAGCACGGTAAATTGGGTTTATAGTATAGCCATTTTAAAAGTCGTAAGGAGTCATTTTTCGCAAAACGAAGTTGCCAGATATGAACCTTTCTGCCCTTTTTTAAATAAGAAGTTAATGCCCCTTCTATATTTAAAACCTTTTTTATTCTTGAACGTATCCATTTAATTTGCTGAGGAATAGTAGAAATTAAACTAGTATATAGTCTAGTGTAGGTATATTTTTTATGTTTATATGACATATATTTGTCAATATAACTAAAAATAGAACCATCTCCATCAAGATATCCGCGTAAAAAATCAATAAAATATTTATGGGGGATTTTTAATTTTCCCGTTGAATGAGCCTTGCTAGTTTTTAGTCCAATTTTTTGTAACCATCGGTATAGTTTTACATTACTAAAATTTATTCTATAAGCTCTCTTTTTTCCAAACCCGCTTGGTGGAGTAATTATGATTTTACTATTAATGTTTAAGCATTTTTTAAATGTATTTGCTAGTTGTCGGTCTGTTGTAGTGAATAGGATATGTCTCTTGTCTTTGGATAGATTCCCATCAGTGGCTAGCAAACCAATGGCATAAGCAAGCTCAGGTGTCCATTTTTTATAAATGCTCGAATTCATTTTTGAAAAGTGCCGGGAGAGGGAGTTGAACCCACATGAACTTGCGCTCAACAGCTTTTGAGGCTGCCGCGTATGCCATTTCGCCATCCCGGCAAGATAAGGATTTTAAGTTGACCCCTTGACAAAATATGATATTATTAAGAGGTATTTATAGCGGAGATAGTTAAGTTATTTTATATTCTAATATAGCAAAGGTCAATAGATAAGTTTGGGGCTGTAGCTCAGCTGGGAGAGCATTTGCATGGCATGCAAAGGGTCAGGAGTTCGATCCTCCTCAGCTCCACCATATAAAAAGGGCGGATTACATCCGCCCTTTTTATATTCTCCGGTAATATTCTTGACCCGCTTATAAATCATGATAATATAAAATCATGAATATTTATAACGGATTGACGCTTTTTTATTAGAGGGGTATAATCTAAACGCTATGATTTTAGGTGTGCATGTATCGGGCGCGGGTAAAATTTACGAGGCGCTGGACCGGGCGCATGGTTTAGGCTGCGACACCATGCAGATATTTACGCGTTCTCCGCAGGCCTGGCGCAACGGGGTTAAGCTTGGGCCCGGAGATATAGAAGAATTTAAGCTAAGGCGCAAAAAATTTAAGATCAATCCGGTTTTTATTCATATTTCTTACTTAATTAACCTGGCTTCTCCGGATGCGCGGTTATATAATGGCTCAATCCGGGCTTATATTGATGATATTAAGGAAGCCGATAAGCTTGGCGCTGATTTTATTGTCACGCATATGGGCAGCCATAAACAGACCTCCGAGGACGCGGGGATTAAACGGTTAATTGCGGCTTTAAATAAAATTATAGACCAAACCCGGGGTTCTCCGGTAAAAATATTATTAGAAAATACTTCCGGGAGCGGTTCCTGGATAGGCTATAGATTCTATCACCATCAAAAGATTTTAGCCGGGATTAATGATAAAACGCGTATCGGCCTTTGCCTGGATACGGCGCATGCTTATCTGGCAGGTTATGATCTGGCAACTGTTAGCGGCTTAACTGCTATGCTTAATGAAATCGAAGAGATGGCCGGCATAAAGCAGATTAAGCTTATTCATTTAAACGATGCCGCCGGAGCGCTGGGCTCGCATCGCGATCACCATGACCATATTGGCAAAGGAAGTATCGGCTTAGAGGCAATGAGGCGGATTATCAACCATCCTAAATTAAAGAAAATCCCGATGATTTTAGAGACACCCAAAAGCACGCCTGAGAGCGACAGGGATAATCTAACTTTAGTCAGGCGTTTAGCCGGGGAATAGATATGTATTATAATCCTCAAGAGATTGAAGAAAAATGGCAGAAGATTTGGCAGGAGACAGGCGCTTTTTGCGCGCGGCCCGATCCTAAAGCTAAAAAGTATTATCTTCTGGAGATGTTTCCGTATCCTTCGGGTAAAATCCATATGGGCCACGTAAGGAATTATACTATCGGCGATGTGGCCAGCCGTTTTAAAACCTTGCAAGGTTACAATGTGATGCATCCAATGGGGTTTGACGCTTTTGGCCAGCCCGCGGAAAACGCGGCGATTAAAAATAAAACTAAACCCGCAGTTTGGGCGCGCAAATGCATTGAGGAAATGGAAACCGAATTAAAGAGAATGGGTTTTTCCTATGACTGGCAGCGGGAGATCTCAACCTGCGATAGCGATTATTATAAATGGAACCAGTGGATATTTTTAAAGATGTTTGAGCGCGGCCTGGCCTATAAGAAAGCCTCCAGCGTTAATTGGTGCCCTGCCTGCGCCACTACTTTGGCTAATGAGGAGGTAATTGACGGCGGCTGTTGGCGATGCCATACCAAGGTAGAGCTTAAGGAGCTGGAGCAGTGGTATTTGAAAATTACCGAATATAAGGAGCGGCTGTTGGATGATTTGGGGCAATTGCAGCAATGGCCCCAGCGGGTTTTAGCGATGCAGAATAATTGGATCGGCAAAAGTTCCGGGGTGGATATTTATTTCCGGGTTAGAGACAGCGGTAAGGTTATTTCGGTATTTACGACGCGGGTTGATACCATATTCGGCGCGACTTATATTGTTTTAGCTCCGGAGCATAAATTAGTCAAAGAATTAATCAAGGGCACGAAGCAGGAAAAAGAAGTTTTACGTTTTATAGATAAGGTATCCAAAGAAAGCAAAATTGTGCGGGCTTCGTCGGATGTTAAAAAAGAAGGCGTCTTTACCGGCAGTTACGCGGTAAACCCGGT
>Ga0172375_10011041_pt1 | contig 11592 bp, 12 predicted proteins | sample LakKiv1m_FD_114537 | JGI IMG/M metagenome (GOLD analysis project Ga0172375, IMG submission 114537) | Freshwater microbial communities from Kabuno Bay, South-Kivu, Congo - kab_092012_11.1m | ecosystem: Environmental > Aquatic > Freshwater > Lake | place: Democratic Republic of the Congo... | reverse complement strand
CATTGACGACCTTTCATACGGCAACAAAAAGAAGGTCGGCATCGTGCAGGGCTTGCTGCACCAGCCCAGACTGATCGTCCTGGATGAACCCACCGCGGGGCTCGACCCGTTGATGCAACAGAACTTCTTCAACCTGATCCGCGAAGAGAACAAACGCGGCGCGACCGTGTTCTTCTCCTCGCATATCCTGAGTGAAGTGCAGCGCCTGTGCAGCCGCGTGGCGATCATCAAGGATGGCAAGATCATGCGTATCCAGGATATCAAGACGCTGCAGAAAGAGAATTATAAAAAAGTGCGCATCGTGGCCGATAACCTTGACCCCAAGCGCTTTGAAGTGCCGGGCGTTGCCAACCTTGAAAAAGTGGATGGCACATTGAACTTCTTCTATAAAGGCGATATCAACCTGATGGCACGGCTGATCAGCGACAGCAAGGTTGCAGACGCAACCATCGAAGACCTTTCGCTTGAAGAGATCTTCATGCACTACTATAAATAGGGGCTGCCCATGAACATCTTTAAATATGAACTCAAAACGAAACTGAGATCTGTGGTCACCTGGTCGCTTTCGATCTACGCCCTGATCGTGATCTTCATGTCCCTGTTCCAAAGTTTTGTGGACCAGACAGAACTGGTGGCCGAGATGATGAGCAGTTTTCCCAAAGAGCTGCTGATCGCTTTTGGCATGCAGGATATGGACTGGTCAACCATCCTGGGCTTCTACGGGCTGGTGTTCGTCTTCGTCCAGATCTGCCTGGCGATACAGGCGGCCAACAACGGCTTTGGGTTGGTGTCGGTTGAAGAGACCGAGTGGACGGCGGACTTTCTGATGTCCAAACCGGTCGGGCGCAGGCAGATCATGACCAGCAAGCTTCTGGCTGCCGCGACGACTTTGGGGCTGACCGAGGTCTTCGTGTGGATCGCCAGCCTGGTTTACCTTATCATCTTCCGCGGTGACCAGCTGATCCCGCTGGAGCCGATGTTATTACTCTTGTTCAGCATGCCCGTGTTCCAGCTCTTCTTCCTTTCAGTTGGCATGCTGATCTCGCTGCTGGTAAAGCGGGTGCGAAGCGTGACGCCTTTTTCAATGGGGCTCGTCTTTGGGCTGTACATCCTGAATGCATTCGGCGATATGATCGGCGAAGAGGGGCTTGAGGTTCTTTCACCTTTCCAGCATTTTGCGCCCAGTTATATCATCAAGAACAACATGTGGAATGAGCCGCTGGTGATGATCAGCGTGGTGGTCACCATTGTGGCTTTGGTGGCAAGCTATTGGCTGTACGCGAGAAGGAATATTGCTTCGGCAGTATAAGGAGAAGAACCGGTGAACATCTTTATGAGGGAACTGCGCGCGAACTTTAAATCGCTGCTCATCTGGAGCGGGATCGTCATCCTGTTCAGCATCGTGGGCTTTTCAAAGTTCACGGCCTACTATAACAACCCCGAGATGCTGAAGATCCTGGACGCCATGCCGCAGGGCATGATCGCGGCTTTCAATATGGATTCTTTCAACCTGACGACGGTCACGGGCTTTTACGGCATCATGGTCACTTACATGGGACTGATGCTTTCGATCGCGGCGGCCATGTGGGGCAGTGACATCATCTCAAAGGAAGAGCGCGATAAGACGGTGGAATATTCCCTGACCCTGCCGGTCAAACGCAGCCGCCTGATCACGGCCAAGCTATCCGCGACCTTTGTCAACTGCATGCTGCTGCTGTTCGTCACCTGGGCAACGACCATTGTGCTGGCGCAGAACTACGCGCCCGACAGCCAGTTCTACGATTTCGTGTCCACTTCGCTGTGGGCCTACTTCTTTTTGCAGATTATCTTCCTGGCGCTGGGCGTCTTTTTGGGCGCGGCGCTTAAGCAGCACAAGCGGGCGGGCTCGCTGGCGGTGTCGATCCTGCTGGCATCCTACTTCGCCTCGGTACTGACGGAGCTGAGCGAGGAGATGGCCTTTCTACGCTACCTGTCGCCATTTAAGTTTTTTGACCCGCTGCTGATGCTGCGCGAATCGCGGCTGGAGGGCGGCTTTGCGCTGCTGTCGCTGCTGATCACCGTGCTGGCTTTGGCGGGCGCGTATATCGCGTATTCGAAAAGGGACCTGTATATTTAAGTAGTTCGCTTGTCATTCTGCTCGAAGAGCACTCTTCGAGTGAACCCCGAAGGGGTGAAGAATCTTAGTACCGCTTGGATTATGTAAAAGTAGGGTGCGCTTGAAGAGCGCACCGTATTTTTTAACAAGATGCTGTGGGACCAAACCCAACCGCTAACTGAACTTGTCGAAGGGTGCTTAAAGTACTTATGTTCCCGGGCATCCGCCAACCTTCGGTTGGGGACAGGCGTGAATGCCCGGGCTACAAAGAAGGGGGAGGTTGCTGCACCCTCACTGATGGCGTCATGAAGACGCCTCAGTTCAGGTGTCTCCGCCCCCCGCTCATGCGGGGAACGGCGAAGGGGGATTTGTATTTTGTAGCACAAAATGATAAAAATTGACAAAAGGTGACAGAATTACTATTTTCTTGATCAGGAAATATATATTTACAATAGTAAATATATATTAACTCTATTATTAAAATATGCAGTCAGTATGACTTTAAATTCAACTCTGCTTTATCCCATGTACACTCGAACCAGACAAAAACAGGTTAAAGCACCTCAATTTACATAGAATTTCATAAATCTTCAAGTTACTCTAAATTTGCATGTCTTTCAAGTTTAGATATATCTATATTTTCACGCTCAGCTAATCTGAGAATAATTGCATCCAGAAAAAATAGCATACTTTGTTCAAACAATCCACCCGCTGGTTGAATAGATTTATGATCAGATTCCACTTTGTCAGATTTTCCTCCAATCTTAATTATGAGATCTGCATAATTACCTAAGCTTGATTTGGGGAATATTGTTATCAAAGCCACTTTTGTTCCAATTATTTTTGCTTTTCGAGCTAAAACTATCAATGATTCTGTTTCGCCCGATCCACTTCCGAAAACAACCAAATCTTCCGGATGTGCCGCAGGTGTCACAACTTCACCAACTACGAAGGCTTGGAATCCCAAATGCATTAGTCTCATTGCAAATGCTTTTAGCATTAGACCTGATCGCCCTTTGCCGGAAACAAAAATTCTTGAAGCGGTAACAATTTCATCAACCAACTGCTCTGCATTATTTGAATTGATCTTATCGATATTGACCAAATTTTCATTTATGAAAGACTTAGCGTATTCAATAATATTCATGAATTAATCACCTTTTTACTAAATTTATACATATTGTGAATAATTGTTTTATATATCGGCAACCGTACTTAATCACCTGTTTTGATTTTGATTGCTTTTTAGCAAAAGTTTTTGTTCTTGCTTCACATATAACTCAAAACGTGATTATTTAAATTAATTACAATTTTCTTTTCCGGATAATTTCCTTTATTGCATTGACAATAATAGGTATGTGGTTTTCCATAATATCTTTATGAATAACCATTCGAGTAGTGTAAGGTGGCATAGACAGAACTTTAATTTTCCGATTTATTAATTCGTTTTTCAATTCATCTGCCGAAATTTGAATGGCGCTGGAGTTCATTAACACCATATTAGTTTGAACTTGTTCAATATCAATATTGATTCCTTCAATTTCCATGAGCGAGTTAGCCAATACTTTTGCCAATCGATGATCCTCCTCCAATCTACTGATACCTGTTCTCAATGCAATCAGACCAGCTGAGGCTAAAAAACCAGCTCTCCGCATACCTCCACCCAAAATTTTCCGTATGCTCCTTGCTTTTTCAATTGTATTGTGATCACCAGCCAAAATTGATCCAACAGGGGCACCCAATCCTTTGCTTAAACAAAACATAATTGTGTCAGCGTAGTGTGTGAAATCTGTGGCAGGGACATTCAAAGCAACCGCAGCATTGAAAATCCTTGCGCCATCCAGATGGATCCTAATTCCATTTTCCCCGCATAATTCATGAATCTCTTTCATTATTTCAGGTGGTGTAATAATCCCGCCCGCCCGATTATGGGTGTTTTCAAGGCTTAACAATTTTGGATAAGGATGGTTTATTTTTGAATGGTGTATAACTTCTTCAACAATTTCAGGTAAAAGCACCCCCCTATTTCCCTTAATAAGTATCGGTTTTAAACCCGAAATCATATTTAAACTGCTCGTTTCATAATAATAAATATGAGATTCGGCCTCCAATATTACTTCATCGTCATATTTGGACTGCACCATCAAACCGATTAGATTGCCCATCGTCCCGCTCGGCACAAACAGCGCAGATTCTTTTTCAACAATCTTTGCCGCTTCTTTCTCCAGCAGATTTACAGAAGGATCTTCGCCATGTGAATCATCGCCAACCTCACAAAACATCATTGCTGATCGCATTTCGGTTGTTGGATTAATTGATGTGTCAAACAGATTAATTTGCCAGCTCATTATTATGCTCCAGAACCATAAAGTGTCGATTGAATGATCGTAAAATTTTGTTAAAGTATTTGCAATGATTTTTTCTTCGAAAAAAAAGCTAACAATTACTTTTAGGTTTCAAACGAGGGGCTTTATAAACTTTGAACAAAATTGAAATAACTGTTTGGTCCCGCAAAAAGTTAATAACTCTATAAAATAAAATGTTTGATGAATTAAATCTGAACCAATTAAGTTGCCTAAGAATAATAAACAAATCTATTTTTGTGCATATTTTCGCAAATCCCAGCATGATCAAAAACCAATTTCTACCTATATATAAATTATTCAATTATCAAAAACAAACGCACAAGCACGAACCGGAGATCCGGATCCCCCTTTAATATTTAAAGGTAACGCAATAAATAAAAAACCTTTTTCCGGCAATTGTTCTAAATGGCAAAGCGATTCGATTATGAGAACGTTTGCATTTAAAAGAATATTGTGAATAGTTAAACTGGCGCCAGAAATATCAGGGCTACCGGTATCCAAACCGATTGCCTTTACCTTTTTGCTAATCAGATAATAGGCTGCATCCTCACCGAGCGTGGGGCGATCCATGAGCTTTTTTACGCTTAAAGGTGTTAATCCCCATTGCTTATCATCGAATCCGGTGTGAAAAAGGATGATTTGTCCTTCACCTATAGCAATATTTTGTTGATTTTCACATCTTCTAATATCTTCTTCATGAATTATCGCCTTATCTTCTATCTCCTGGAAATCTAACATGACTCCGGGACCAATAAAGGCATCTACTGGCAGGTCATATATACTTTTCCCATCTTTAATCACATGGTAAGGGGCATCACAATTTGTACCCACATGTTCTGCGAGGAGCATTGCATTGCAATTGACGCGATCTCCCCAGTCTTGGGAAGAACAAGGCCAAATGGCAAAACGAGGCATTGACATCGATTGCGGCATTCTCATCTCGTATATTCTTGAAAGATCATAGATTTTCATATTATGAAATAATCCTTTATTTGGCATTTTTTTTTGGCTCTTTATAATAAGGTACTTTTTTTAAGGAGATCAATTAACTAAAAAATTTCCCACAAAAACGACACCCGAAAACCAAATATGTAATAGAAAGCATTTCTCAAATCTACCCACAAATACTATCTTTAATCATCATTGAGTTGAATTATAAAATTCTCAGTGCTTTTTTAATAAAGAGAAATATTATTTGATATTTCTTATTTCAACATCAGTTCCAAAATATTCTCGAGTTGCAAATACCACCCAATCGGATTTGCTTCTAACTCCCGGTCCTTCGGATAGAACTTCGATACCCGCTTGCTTTAAGTGATTGCAAATATAATTAAAATCTTTTTCTCCAAGGCTGATGCGAAAGTGATGTATTCCGGGTCCATGTTCATCGAGGAAATCTTTGTAGATACTTTCGCCTGAGAGGGGTTGAATTAATTCGAGGTCAATAGAACCCAATTTAACAAATCCAATCTTTATCGAAAAATTTGCTGGTTTTCCTTTATAGAAGGTGCTCGCTTCTTTTGATGCATCCGGGTAATTTATTAGTTCAAAATTATTTATCCCCATCAGATTACCAAGTTGTTTTATTGTCTCCTCAACATCAACAACAACCATTCCAATCTGATCGATTTTATATTCCTTATGTAAGGATATATCCACAAATTCACTCTAAATTTAGACTTTTCAAGTTTTTTTATCAATAATCACTTTATCGTACATAGCTTCCTGTATTTCCGCCGTCGACGACTAAAACATTTCCGGTCATTTTGGCAGATCTTTTACTTACCAAAAAAAGAATAATATCGGCTACTTCTTCAGGGTAAATAATTACACCTAAGGAATTGGCTTTTTTATATTCTTCTTCAAGCATATTTGGATCAAATCCATGGACTTTTGCACGAGCTCGTCGGTATTCATTTGTCCATACACTGCTAATTCCAAAGACTGCGCCTGGAAGAACACAATTCGAACGTATGCCATATTGTCCACCTTCGTGGGCAATGGATCTTGACAGGTGTACTTCCGCAGCTTTTGAGACGTTATAAGCCACACTTTGCTTGCTAGGTTTGACAGCATTATCACTACTTACAAAGACAAATACACCTCCGTTTCCCTGTTTTTTGAAGATTTTGTATCCTTCCCTTGAGATCAGGAAATAGCCAGTATTATTGATATCATTCGTATTGTTCCAAATATCCAAAGAAGTCTCTTCTATCGGTGCCGAATAAACAACTCCAGCGTTGTTTACCACAATATCCAATTTGCCAAAACGCTTAATAATTATTTCGAAAGCTTTCAGAATATCCGTTTCATTTCTCACATCGCATTGAATTGGAAGAATATTCTCTTCGTTATTCACCTTCAATTGTCTATCTGCGCTGATTAAATGGTCACTGTTTCTGCCAATTAAAGCAACCTTGGCGCCTTCCCTAAGAAACAATTCTGCGGTAGCGAATCCAATACCTGATGTGCCGCCAGTTATTAATGCAATTCTTCCTTTTAATTCGCCATCGACATTTTCAAGTCTCTCTTCGATTTTACTTTTCATATTTCCTCACATTAATTTAACTGAATAATCAATACATCATTATCCTTATTCGAGAACGTCCGGCAGTACTTGTCTATATCTCAGTAACACTTCCTCAATATTTTTTGCTGCCTTTAATCCAAGTAAAAATTCAGTGTTTTGAAATGTTTTTGCCAGCTTTCGCAAGAATGGGATTAACATATCGGGTTCAGAAATTGCAAGCATTGTGATAATGGATACTTCAACATTAGATTCTGGATTTCCCATTTCGCAGAAAACCACTGGTTTTTTAAGAATACCAACTGCAATTGCCCCTGATTTGACATGTTCTGCATCAGTATGTGGTATTGCAATCCCTACTGGTTGTGTGGGCAAACCAGTAGGGAATAATTTTTCCCGTTCAATTACAGCTTGGCGAAAAGAAGTTTTTACATATTCGCCTGCCTCGAGAAGTGAAACGAGTCGGTAAATCGCTTCATCGCGGTTGACAGCCTTTTCAAATATACAAACCAGCTTATCGTTGAATACTAGACTTTTTGACATGGGTTGAATTTTAAAATCTCTTTTCTATTTCTTCTCTCGCTTTTCATATCTTTTTTTGATTTCTTGCGGACTGATAAATCGTTTGCGTAAACCGCGTACCAATGCATGACGATACTCGTCCCATGCAATGTAAACATGCGCTGGAAATTGAGTTGCCAAAGGATTACCAATTTTTTTATGCAGTACCATTTTTACATAATCTTCGTTTATATTTAATAACTCTGGCAAATCTGTATTGCTTACTTTTTCAAACCAAAAATCTCGTTTGGATGGAATAAACGAGAATGTTCCCTGGTTTTTATTTTTCCAGATCTGATAGAAATCATGAAACAACTTTCGATAATCACAAGGTGATACATAGCCTTTTGATATTTCAACTATTCCGGTTTCCATCCTGCGAACGATTGTTCGTAAGTTATTATGCGCCCATAAAATGCTTATGCCATAAATCATTACCACAAAATTTATATATAGACCGTAATTGGAATATATTTGGCTTAAGAATCGGGCGACTGATCCCATCATATAACGAAAAGTTGTGAAAAGCATGATTTTCCTTTTCTCCCATTATTAATTGGCTATTATTTAAAAAATATGGTTAAGAATTATCATTCTTTCCAGAATGAGGGGGGAATTACTTCAAATTTTAACCCTTTCCGGTTCATGTGGCTTTCTACTGCCTTTACTGTTTCCTTCAGCGGAAAAGTACCAGATATTAATTCCCTGCCCTTAATTTCACCAGAAGAGAATAAATAAAGACAGCGCTTAAGTAAATCCGGTGTTTGGAGATAAACAGATGGACTCTTGATCGTTAGGCAGTCGTAATGGATTTTTCGAGTATCGAATGCGACTGTAGTACCACTCTTGCATCCACCAAACAGCAATACTGTCCCGGCCCTTCTGACCATATTTACGCAAAGCTCCCAAACTTGTGGGATGCCTGTTGATTCAATAACCACATCCGGATAAAATCCACCCAATGCATCTTTTACAGCTTGAGTTTGGTCTTCTACATCATGGCGATTAATGACCACATCTGCTCCGAAATCTTTGGCTTTCACTAATCGGTCTGAATGGCTGCCTGTTAATACCACAAATGCACCCCTTAATTTGGCTAATCTTAAAAAGAACTGAGCAATAGCACCGTCGCCAACAATTACTACGCTGTCTCCAATTCTAATCTCCGGTAAGTCTTCAATCCCGTAAAGCGCACAGGCGAGTGGTTCAATCATCGCTGCTTCCGCAAAGGAAAGGTTGTCAGGGATCAGGTGAACATTATTTTTTGCTACTATACCCGGTATCGCTATGTATTCAGCATAAGCGCCACCCGCCATAGCGCCTCCAGGAATCAGATAAGTGCGATCAATACAAAAAATTGGTTGATCGCGTTTGCAGAAAAAACATCTTCCACAAGGAGCGGCAATTCCGGAAACAACTCGATCCCCTTCTTTGATACCCGTTGATTTTGGCCCAACCTTGGCTGCAATTCCTGCGCATTCATGTCCATAGGGCATCGGGAGCACGGGAAGCTCAGGATATCCTCGAACGTACATTTTTACATCTGTTCCGCAAGTAGTCGCCGCACCAATTTTTATTAAAATCCCGTCATCTTCCATTTCTGGGACAGGAACTTCTTCGACCCTGACATCTTTGGGGCCATAATACATCGCAGCCAGCATTTTTTCTTGCATTTCAACACTCCATCAATAAATTTTTGTTAATCTTTAAATAATATAAGTGCGTCAAAATTTATTTTAAAAAGGGGCAGTGATTAAGATCAACTGCCCCATCTGTTTAACAAATATTTTAACGAAATATTTCCTACTTAACCGTTTGGATATAATTCTTCCCGCTGTTCCTTTGTCAAATCATTATGCGCTTTGGGCAGATCTACTATCTTTTTGAAAACAAATAGTGCGATAGCACCCAATACAATAGAAAGTCCAGCCAATGCCCATCCATTCATACCAAGTAGGGCAAAGATCGGAACATTGATCATTTGGGAACCTGTGATTGCACCACCCTCAAGACTTGTATAAACGCTTGAGACATCAGTTTCAAACCCTGAAGCAGTTCCCATTTGAGTCAATGTGGGTCCAACGAATCCCGCACCATAGAGCATCGCAGCACATATCATCGTTCCAATAATCACGCTGCGGAACAGGTTTCCACGATTAACACCGACCGCCCAGGTGGTGAAGAATGCCAAAACAGCCAAATCTGCAAATGGAAGAACTTTATTCCCCGGAAGAATCATGGCAAGCAGGACCATGATAGGGACCATAAGCATGCCATTGATGAGGACTTCCGGCTTTCCAACCAGCACCGCAGCATCAAGACCAACACGAAAATCGTATCCAGGGAAGCGATCAAGGACGAATTTGCGTGCTGAAGTAAACACGGGGACCAGTCCTTCCATTAGAAGGGATATCATACGCGGCATCAAGATCATGGACGCGCCCAAGTTCATGGCCATTGTCAATGTTTCAGTAATAGTCATCCGTGAACCAAGACCGAGCAAAACTCCGATGATCACACCAACTACCATGGGTTCCCCAAGCACACCGATTTTTTCCTGCAAACCTTTGGTGTCAATGCGAACTTTATTCAACCCGGGAATGTGATCAATAATCCAGTCTATTAGGTTGGCGAATGGGAACCAGCCAATAGTGGACATATGAGGAATTGATATACCTGGAAGATCCCACCATTCTGCAACATCCTTTTCTGTCCAGTCTGCCAGCTTCAATGTAATCACGACATTTACAAGTCCGACTATTGTGCCAGCCCAAATGTTATTGGTTGCAAAATAAACAACAGTGGCAGGAACAACCCAGTGGTAGTAATTATGGAAATCGATATCAATTGTTTTGGTCCATTTGAGCACAAACATGATGATATTAACCAAAAGTGTCCCAATAAAAATTGTGGCAAATGTTGGTACGGCAAATGCGACTGCAGCCAATACTGGCCATCCGACATCCACGATTTCAAATGTTATACCAACACCTTCAGCCAATTTTTGAGCCACGCCAGAGAGAGCAGTCAGTAGTAAGTTAAGGACCATAAAAATCCCTATGAAACCCATGCCATAGGTAAAAGCTGACCGAACTGCACGCCCCAGTGGGACTCGGAATATGAGCGCCAATATGAAAAGCAGTGATGGGGCAATGATTGGGATTCCAAGCTCAAGAAAACTGTTAAAAAATTTTACGAGAAAATCCAGATTCATTTCAATTTCTCCTTTTTGATATGTTTTTAAAAAAAATTCATTAAACCCAGATTAATATTTCGATAGAATCCTCCTTTCTCAAATTAGTTTTTGCAAAAAATAATCAGCAAATCTAAATGTAGATTTGGCCAAAAAGATCAAGAATCTTACGATTTAAGCCCCCAATCATCCAAAAGTTTTATAATCTCTTCCATAATTGGCTCGACACCTATACCGGTAAGAAAAGGTGTTCCTTTAAAATAGTAAATACCATCTGCTTGCCATTTTTTAATCATTTCTTTATCAATTGGAGCAGTTGTGATTACTACATCGGGTCGAAGAAAATCTACTTGGGCCAATAGTTCTGAAGTTTTACAGTGATTGAAATTGACTTTGTATTTTAACTGTCGTACAAGGTCTTCCATTAATATCTCAGAAACCATGGTAGATGTAGCAATTGCGCATCCGCAAGCAACTAAAAATTTTGCGTGAGCCTTCTTTGTCATTTGCATACTCCTCAGTTTAAGACTAATTTGTTACCATTAGAAATCATTAATTGCTCCGATAAACAGAAAATGTAAATAAATTAGCGACATGGTATTCATCGGCCAAAATATATGGTTCCCCATCAACCGAATAGTCAACTTGTTCAATATATAAAATTCCGCTATTTGGCTGAATCTGTAATTTATCTGAGACTAGTTTGTCCGCAGATAATGGGCTGATCCAAGCGACAGCATGATGGATATCGAGAGACATTTTTTTTGATAAAAACTCGTACATTGATTGGTGAACTTTTAAGAAAGTTTCAATTTCTTGCAGTGAAATTTCATTTCCGTTTTGTGTTTTT
>Ga0172375_10011040_pt1 | contig 11592 bp, 11 predicted proteins | sample LakKiv1m_FD_114537 | JGI IMG/M metagenome (GOLD analysis project Ga0172375, IMG submission 114537) | Freshwater microbial communities from Kabuno Bay, South-Kivu, Congo - kab_092012_11.1m | ecosystem: Environmental > Aquatic > Freshwater > Lake | place: Democratic Republic of the Congo... | reverse complement strand
TACAAAAAATTCAAATTGGATATTGGAAAGAATTTTGGGCAAATGGACGTTGCGAAAATTTGAAAAAAAACATAATTGAATCGGGAACAAAAAATAAATTTAAACCCGATGCCTTCAATAATTTTATTGAAATTATTGAAAAAAATTATTCTGTCCTTTCTGATAATGGCATGCAATTATTAAATAAAGTTCACATGGAAGATTATGTTACTTTAAAAGATAATCTTGCAATGATAATTACGATTCTTAAAACTTCAGAAAAAAATAAACAAAAGATAATTTCAAAATTTCCGGATGATAAAAATCTTGTAATTATTGATAAAGCACTATTAACAAGACAATATGCCGGTTTAATTATGTCCGATTTCAATACTATTCTCTTAACTACTTCGCTTCTTGTTTTTTTATTTTTAGTATTTCTTTACGGTCGTATTGAATTAGGAATAATTTCTTTTTTACCGATGTTTATCAGTTGGATATGGATTTTAGGTCTTATGGGACTATTCGGGCTAAAATTTAATGTCATAAATATCATTATTTCTGCTTTCATTTTCGGACTGGGTGATGATTTCAGTATTTTTATAATGGACGGGCTATTAACAGAACATAAAACCGGAAAGCGAAATTTAGATTCTTTTAAAACAGCAGTAATGCTTTCGGCATTAACAACAATTATAGGCGTTGGAGTTTTAATATTTGCAAAACATCCTGCCCTAAAATCAATCGCACTTATAACTATCATTGGAATGTTTTCGGTGGTTCTGATATCTTATACTGTTGCACCTGTATTGTTTAATTGGTTGGTAAATACTAAAAAAGGCAAAAAAAGAGCATTCCCACTAACATTGTATCATTTGTTTTATGCTTTTGTTTCTTATTCTTTCTTTGCCGGCGTGAGTTCTTTGGCAGTAGGATTAGGTATTACGGCATATTTGCTCCCTATCAGCAAAAAACAGAAAAAAAGTTTTTCGCATAAAATGGTATGGATGGCATGTAAATCTACAATGTGGTTTATGTATATAACCAAAAAAAGATATATCAATTTCGATAAAAAACTATTTGATAAACCATCGGTAATTATTTGTAATCACCAGTCAATGATAGATATTCCGTTGACATTATCTTTTACCCCCAAAGCAATAATGGTTATTAATAAAAAATATCGAGAATCGAAATTGTGGGGCAGAATAACAAGATATGCAGGATTTCTGCCCGATTCTCTTGACCATAATGATATTTTAGAAGTGTATCAAAAATATATTGATGAAGGATATTCATTAATAGTATTTCCCGAAGGAACAAGATCGAGAGAATGTGTTTTGCAACGATTTCATAAGGGTGCTTTTTATTTTGCCGAGAAACTTAATCTTGATATTTTACCGGTGTTAATTCATGGAAGCGGACATTATATTCGAAAATCGGAATATTTCGGAAAAAAGAGTACTATAACCGTTAAATTTCTTGATAAGATATCTCAAGAAAACCAGAATTTTAAAGGAGATTATAAAACAAAAACAAAGCTTTTCAGGGAATTATACGATAAAGAATTCAATGAAATATTAAAATATTATGATAATCCTGATTATTATAAAGATCTTCTTATCAGGAATTATACTTATAAAGGTCCCATATTGGAATGGTATATGAAAGTAAAGTTAAAACTGGAAGATAATTATAAGGTATTCAATCAGCTTGTGCCTTATCAGGGGAAAATTACTGATATTGGATGCGGGTATGGATTTTTACCTTATATGTTATCATTACTATCAAATAAACGTGAAATTATAGGAGTTGATTACGATGAGCATAAAATTGAAATTGCGGACAATTGTCTTTCTAAAACTGAAAAGTTGAAATTTTTTAGCTCGGATGCTTTAAATTTTAATTATGAAAATTCTGATGTTTTTATAATAAGCGATATGTTGCATTACATGCCAGAACACGAACAAAATGTTCTTCTGGAGAAGTGCTTTGCATCATTAAATAATTGTGGAAGGATAATAGTTAGAGATTCTGATAAAAGCATGAAAAAAAGACATTTTGGTACTGTTCTTACCGAATTTTTTTCAACTAATATAGGATTCAATAAAACAAGAAATAAATTATGTTTTGTTTCGCACGAAAGTATGAAAAATTTTGCCAGTCAAAACAATCTTAAATTTGAAATTATTGACAATACAAAATTTACGTCAAATGTTTATTATATAATGGATAAATTAAACTAACCTTGAAAAAAAATAAAGTAATAATAATAGGCAGCGGACTTGGTGGATTACTCTCCGGTTATATATTGGGGAAAGAGGGATATGAAGTAACTGTTCTTGAAAAAGCAAATCAACCAGGAGGTTGTTTGCAAAGTTTTAAAAAGTATGGAAAGATTTTCGATACGGGAATACATTACCTAGGAAGCTTAGACGAAGGACAAATATTAAACAGGTATTTTAAATACTTCGGATTAATGAAGGATATTGAATACAAACGAATGGATTCATGTGGATTTGATGTAATAAAATTTGACAATGACCCTGTTTATTACCCATATGCAATGGGAATGGATAATTTTATCAATAATTTATGCGATTATTTCCCAACTCAAAAAGATGGTTTAAATGCGTTATGCAATAAAATTAATCATATTTGTAATAATTTCCCGCTTTATAATCTTGACAAAGTTGAAGAAGATATTTCGGAAGTAAATTTTTATGCTGAAAATGCATACAATTATATTAATTCGGTTATATCCGACCCTAACCTTCAAAGAATAATAGCCGGCAATACTCCAATATATGGAGGAGTTGCTTCTCAAACTCCATTGTATATTTTTGCTTTAATCACAAAATCTTTTGTTGACAGCTCATGGAAAATTATTGGCGGAAGCAATAAAATAGCACAATCGCTTGTTAATTCTATTGAATCTTTTGGTGGAAGGGTTATTTGTAATAAAGAAGCTATTCATTTTAATGTTGGCAGTTCAGGAAAAATATCAGGAGTAAAAATAAGTGACGGAGATTACTTTGAATCAGATTATTTCGTTTCGGATATTCATCCGAGAAATTTATTAGAAATGATTGATGGCAGTGTAATTCATAAGGCTTACCGACATAGAATTTCAAACCTTGAAAATACCATTTCAAATTTCAGTTTATATGTTACTTTTAAAAAAGATTCATTTCCTTATTTAAACTACAATTTATTTAATTACAAAAATATTGATCCTTGGCAAACGCCTTTTTATAAGGACTCAGACTGGCCCGAACATTTTCTTTTTTTAACACCTGCATCTACAATGAATGATAAATTTGCCGAATCGGCTGCTGTAGTTACTTATGCAAAGTATGACGAATTTTTAAGATGGGAAGGAACTAAAATCGGCGATAGGGGAGAGTCGTACGAAGAATTCAAAGCTATGAAAACAAAAAAAATGTTTGAATTTGCTGATAAAAGAATTCCCAATTTTGCGAAATCAGTTGATAAATATTTTGCCTCTACCCCTCTAACATATCATAATTATACCGGCACATATAGGGGGTCAATGTATGGAATTTTAAAAGACAGCAATAATCCTCTTAAAACATTAATATCGCCACGCACAAAAATTCCTAATCTTTTTCTGACCGGTCAAAACGTAATATTACATGGTGCTCTGGGAGTTAGTATTGGTGCAGTTTATACTTGTACCGAACTTTTGGGGAGAGAATATTTAATTAATACAATAAGAAAAAGTTAAGACTTATTTGTAAATTTTTCACAACAAAATTTAATACTTTCTTCTAACGGAATAAAGTTATAATTTAATCGTTCCCTGATTTTATTATTAGAATATTGTGTTTTTTTCTGCGATATTCTAATAATGTCTTTAGATATTATTGGAGGTTTTCCTGATAAAATACTTATCATCTTTGCAAAGCACCATGCTAACTCTAATTTAATACTTCCTGCAAAAACCGAAGGTGGCTTATTGTTTAAGTATTTTGCAATAAGCGAGTAAAAATTAAAATAATCAATATTTTGCGAATTAGCTATAAATCTTTCTCCTATAATATCCGATTTCATTAAAGAAATCATAATATTTACAACATCTCTCACATCAACGTAGCCCGTAACTCCTTTTGTATAATGTTTCATACCATTGGTGGCAAGTCCAATAATTCTGCTTGAATCATTTTTCCAGTCTCCAGGACCAATAATTACTGAAGGATTAATAATGAATGCATTAAGTCCTTCATGAATTCCACGCCATACTTCTCTTTCGGCATTTAACTTACTTAATGAATAATGCGAAAGCTTTAAGTCGGAATTAAATTCAAGTTTTTCATCAAATATGCCCAATGAGTTTTTATGCGTTATAGCTCCTATTGAACTTACAAAACAAAATTTCTTTATTTTTTCGGCTAAAGCAATATTTACAATATTAGCTGTGCCTTCTACATTTACTTTATTAATAAGGGTTTTATTGTTGCTGGTAAAAGTAACCATAGCAGCACAGTGATATACATCATCAATATCTTTCATAGCATCTTTTAATGAATAAATATCAAGCAAATCACCGGTTATCCATTCAATTTTATTCATTAAATTTTTAAAGTCGTGAGAATAATAGGAGAATATTTTTTCAGTTTTGCTTATATCCGAATTCTCTCTTTTTAAAGCTCTTACTTTTTCGCCATTGACAGTCAATGAGAGAAGCAAATGAGCTCCTAAAAGTCCCGTGCCTCCTGTAACTAAAATCATTGTGGATTATAACTTTTTACAAAATCAACTAATAAATTGAACACCTCGTCATATTTAGTTAAAGGCAATGCATCGGGTTTATCGCCAAGGGTATGGTATTCTTTATATTCATCTCCTAACGTATGAATAAATATTGCTTTAACTCCATTTTTATAGAAAAAATAATGATCGCTATTTGCTGCTTCGCCTCTTGACGCAACATTTTTTAAATACCCTTTTTCTTTATTAATTTCTACCATTTTATCATAATCGGTTTTAAAAACCGTTGCATTTATCATTTTTATTCCATCACTACCGGTACCAACCATGTCGAGGTTGATTAATACTTTAATGCTTTTCAAAGGGAAAAGAGGATGCTCTGAATAGTATTTAGAACCCAACAATCCTGCTTCTTCGCCTGTAAAAAATATAAATGCCATCGAGTATTTGGGTCTGTTTTCCGGAGTTGAAAAATACTTTGCAATATTTAAAACCATAGCTGTACCGCTTGCATTATCGTTTGCTCCCGGGAAAATCACTCCTTTTCCCATTTCACCTAAATGATCGTAATGTGCAGTAAAAACAATAAATGTATCAGGTATTTGAAGGCCTTTAATATAGCCGGCAACATTTTGTGATTCATAATTACTTATATACGATGCGTCAATATCAAGTTCTATTTTAGAAGGTTTTTCTTTAAAATTTAATTTATTCATTTCAAAAATAGGAAGGATTAATCTATCTTCAGCTCCCGAAACTGACCAAATTAAATTTTTGTACGAACAAGAAATAATACCTTTCGATTTATATAAATTAGGGTTTTTACGTTCTTTAAAACCAGTATCAATAACAACTATTTTATTTTCAAATTTTATCTTTCCAAATTTTTCTATTTTTTTAGGAGTGCTTAATGTATTATCATCAAGCCAAACAACCTTATATTTTCCTTTTATGCTAGGTGAAGAAACATCAACAACAAAGTCGATACCGGGAACTAATTGAGTTTTATTTAATTTGACTACCATATTTCCAGGAAATGTATTCATAGGAAATGTTACCTTTTGAATGTAATTATTACCAAAAGCAGTAATGTTAAACTTTATAAATTGCTTTTTTATATAATCGGCAGCAAGTTTATCGCCATTATATACATAGCCTCTTCCATGAAATTCTAATGATCCAAGAGTATCGATAATGCCTTTAGCATATTTAACCTGTTGTCCAAAAGTAGAGAAGCAAAGGAAAATATTAATTATTACTAATAGTTTTTTCATTTAATACTACATAAATTTTCTTATAATAAAATCTTCGAGCTTTACATATACATCAAGGTTTTCGTCCCACGAGTATTTTTCTTTAAGTTCTTCTATTATTTTAAATGCCTCATCAACGCTAGCACAGGCATTCATTTTTTCGATAGAATGATTGTATTCTTGCAGACTTCCTTTAAATAAATCATTGATGAAAATAAATTTGTCGTTTATTCCGATAGCCGATTTAAGATCTTTTATAGGTTTTTTCTGCATTTTATCAGCAAGAGTTTTTTCTTTCTTTTCTTCGCCTAGCTTTTGGTTTAAAGATACTTTGTCGTCTTTAAATTTATCAGCTACAATAGTTTTATCGCTACCTGCAAACAAATCAATTAAAGAAGATTTTTCCTGTTTTTTTGTTTTTTCAATTTCTTTTTTTTCTGAAACAACATCATTAACAGATGCAAAAAGGTCTTCTTTAAAATTTACTTCGTTTAATTCTTCAGCAGGGTAGTCCATCTCTTTTTCTTCAACCGAAAGTTCTTCAATGTCTATTATTGTATTTTCATCAGTTTTTTCTTCAACCATTAATACTTCCTCTTTTTCAATTATAATATCAGACTTTATAGGATCTTCAATATTAATAACTTCATTTATGTCTTTTGAATGTATTTCGGGTATAACTGACTCTTTTTTATGAATTTTTTCCGGTTCTTCTATATCAAGTGTTTTCTTCTCAATTACTTTATCAGTATGTTTTAATTCATGGTGATGAACAAAACTTCGATTTTCGATAAAGCTTTCTTTAATTTTATTAATTTTGTTAAGTTCATCAATAAACACATATAAATCTCTGATGTTCGACATCATAATATCTATTTCTATTTGCGGAATAGAAGATTTATATTGCTTAATTACATTATATTGTTCGCTGATGGTTTCAACTAAAATTTCAATTTCTTCTTTTATAACATTGATACTCATAATATTTTATTATTTTTGATTTATAAAATCCCTATAAAATTATAAAATATCCTTTAATAATTTGAAAATAAATTAATGTATACTGAAAAAAATCAAAAAAATAATAAAGAAGTAGGATGTGTTGAAGTAATTTGCGGATCAATGTTTTCCGGGAAAACAGAGGAGTTGATGAGACGTATGAATAGAGCAAAACTGGCAAAACAATCTGTGGAAATATACAAACACACAGTAGACTCTCGTTATGATTCGCATAATATCGTATCTCATGATATGAATCAGTTACCATCAACACCGGTTGCATCTTCTACAGAAATTTTATTATATACTAATGATTCCGATGTGATAGGTATAGATGAAGCCCAATTTTTTGACAACGAATTAGTTAATGTTTGTAATACTTTGGCTAACAGAGGAGTACGTGTAATTATAGCAGGTCTGGATATGGATTATATGGGAAAACCATTTGGACCCATGCCTTCATTACTAGCTATGGCCGATGAAATTACTAAATTACATGCAATATGTATTAAATGTGGAAAATTAGCTTTATATACACATCGTATAATAAAAGACGAAGCTTTATTTTTAATTGGAGAAAAAGAAAGCTATGAACCCTTATGCAGAGAATGTTATAAAGAAATAAGTAATAACCAAAAATAGTAACTTTAATAAATTAACAAACAAAATTATTATTTTACAAAAATTGTTTTGTAAACTGTTTCTCCTTGTTTAAGGCGTACAACACCTTTACCAATACATAAACGAGTTGAATCATGAGTAAGAGTTGTGTCCTTAGTAATATAAACATTTAAAATGGCTTCTAGTTGATATGTATATGGAAATTGACCAGACACATCTGTAGTGCCAATAATATTTACATCCCCATAGTACACTTTAATATTTGCAAAAGGAACTGTAATGTTTGTATCGAGTTGATACTTAGCTGTAATAACAAACGGATAGTCTTTTTTCTTTTTTTTACAATTAGTAGTTAAAAACGCAATAAAAATGCCCATTATGGCTATTATGATAAAACTTTTTGCGAATATATTTTTCATAAATATCAATTTTTTTTGTAATATTGCAAACTTGATTTTAGTTAAAAACGCAAATATATAAAAAATAATCAAATATGAAAAAAACATTTTTTGGAATTTTAGTAATTTTTTTTGTTTCGGTTGTTTCTTTATCAGCACAAACAACTGCTAATACCACTAAAGTCACTACTGTTCAAGTAAAGGATACATTAATTTTAATCAGTACTACCTTGGGTGATATTAAAGTAAAATTATATAACGATACGCCTTTGCATCGCAATAATTTTATAAAATTGGTAAAACAGGGCTTTTATAATGGGTCTATTTTTCATAGAGTTATTAAAGGTTTTATGATTCAAGGAGGAAGTACTCCCGGCTCTGGTGGTGCAGGAGATTGTGGTAAAACTTTTTCAGCAGAAATAAAACCAAATCATTTCCACAAAAAAGGTGCCTTATGTGCAGCCAGAACAAATAATCCTAAAAAAGAATCTTCGTGTTCACAGTTTTATATTGTTCAAGGAAAAGTATATACTGATATGGAATTAAATTCTTTTGGCAAACCAATTTCTGTTGAAGCACGCAAAGCTTATAAAACTGTTGGTGGAACTCCTCACTTAGATGGAGAATATACTGTATTTGGTGAAGTTATCGAAGGACTTGATGTAGTTGATAAAATAGCAGCTGTAAAAACTCTTCCCGGCGACAAGCCGGAAACGGAAGTTAAAATGACAATGAAATTTGTTCAGAAATAAAAAGGACGAAGCTCCCTTTTGTTCTCGACATGCTCGAACTGACAAAAGGAAAATATTAAAATTTTTTAGTGTTTGATATTATTTAAATGATTAATAGAATAAAAAATATTGAAGCCGAAATAAAATCTTCTAAAATTGAAAGTTTAGATGGGTTAGAACAATTTCGGCTTAAATATTTAAGCAAAAATGGAATAATTTCAGAATTATTAAATGAATTCCGTAATGTGCCTCCCGAACAAAAAAAGGATATTGGTAAAGCAATTAACGATCTTAAAAATTTTGCTTTAACTTATTTTGAAGAAGAAAAAAACAAATCAGAAGCAGCTACATCTGTAAAAATATCAGATAATGATATTACTATGCCCGCTAATTCATTTCTTCCGGGTTCAAGACATCCAATTTCTATTGTTCGTAGAGAGATAATTGATATTTTTTCAAGGATTGGTTTTGTAATTTCTGAAGGTCCTGAAATAGAAGATGATTGGCATAATTTTTCGGCACTAAATTTCCCCCCCGAGCATCCCGCACGTGATATGCAAGATACTATATTTGTTAGTAAAGATCCGGATATTGCTTTGCGGACTCACACATCTTCGGTTCAAGTTAGGGTTATGGAGAACCAAAAACCTCCAATTCGAACAATTTCTCCGGGCAGAGTTTATCGAAACGAAGCTATTTCCGCAAGAGCTCATGTGTTTTTTCATCAGGTTGAAGGTTTATATATTGACGAAAATGTTTCGTTTGCCGACCTTAAACAAACACTATTATATTTTGCACAAGAAATGTTTGGCAAGGATACAAAAATACGATTAAGACCATCATACTTTCCTTTTACCGAACCATCAGCAGAGATGGATATTTCATGCAATATATGTGGTGGAACAGGATGTGCTTTTTGCAAAAAAACCGGCTGGGTCGAAATATTAGGTTGCGGAATGGTTGACCCTAATGTTTTGGCTAATTGTGGTATCGACAGTAAAAAATATACCGGATATGCTTTTGGTATGGGTATTGAAAGAATCACAAATTTAAAATATCGCATTAAAGATCTTAGAATGTTCTCTGAAAATGATATACGTTTTATAAAACAGTTTCAGGGGGAATAGTTATAGGATATGGGAAAAGCAAAAGCACCCACTAAAAAAAAAGCTGGAAAATCATCTTCTTTAATTAGTAAAATCCTTAAAATATTTAAATGGACTCTGATTATATTTTTCGGAAGCACAATATTTATGGTATTATTATATAAATGGGTAAATCCTCCAATAACACCATTGATGGTTATCAGGAAAATAGAAGGATATAGTATTAATAAAGACTGGGAAAGCTTAGATAAAATGTCTCCTAATCTGCCATTAGCAGCTTTAGCTGCTGAAGATCCAAATTTTTTAACACATAGAGGTTTTGATTTTAATGCAATAGAAAAAGCATATAAGGAAAACAACAAGAAAAATGCTCGTCGTGTTAGAGGCGGTAGTACAATAAGTCAGCAGACAGCAAAAAATGTTTTTTTATGGCCAACTCGCGATTATATTCGAAAAGGACTAGAAACGTATTTTACAATTCTTATTGAATTTATTTGGGGAAAAGAGCGTATTATGGAAGTATATTTAAATGTTGTTGAAACCGGTCCCGGAATTTATGGATGTGAAGCGGGATCCAAAGAATATTTTCATAAATTGTCAGCAAAACTCAATCAGCAAGAAGCCGCTTCAATAATATGTCTTTTCCCAAATCCCAGAAAATATAAAATAAATACCTCCTCCCCAAAAATGCTAGAACATAGAAGAAATGTTGTTCAGGGAATGAATTACATTGGTAAGGTTAATTTTTAGTCCCCGAAATGAAAAGCAATAAAAAGAAAATCCATAAACTCATTAAAAAAATGGTCCGCGAAAACTTCATCAAGCAAGGCGGTAATGATGGGCGATTTATTGAGAAAACAATTCCTAATAAAAAACGAAAATACAATAGGCAGAAAGCAAAGAAAATAAATTCGGAAGATTAATTACTTAGCCCTATTATATTCATCTATTGCAAGTTCACAAAACAACTTGGTTTCGGCTTTTAAAGCATCATTTTGTGGCAGAGAGAAATAGTTATTTATTGAACGGATTATGTAATTAATTACTTTTATTGGCTTTCCGTCGGTCATTTTTCTCATAAGCGTTAACGAAAAATCAAAGGTTTCTTTCGATGGAGTAATGTGATTTACTATTTTATATTTTATTGCTTTTTCGGCATCGAAAGTATCACCGGATAATAATAAAAATAATGCTTCCGACTCATTAAAAAATCTCATCAACCGTGTTGTTCCTCCTAAGCCGGGAATAAGATTAATATTTGCTTCCGGAAATGCAAAAAGTGATTTTTCGCTGCAAACTCTTATATGAGACGATAAAGCAATTTCAAAACCACCTCCAAAACAAATACCCTCAATTGAAGAAATAACAGGAATTTCAATTTTATTAATGTAATTAAGCAACTCAACTCCTTCGGTAATCTGGGAGTAAAGATTTTCGGGTGACTTACATAATTTTTTTAATTCATTAATATCAGCTCCCGAAGAAAAATGCCGACCGGCACCTTTAATAATAAGACCTTTGATATTATTTGAAGAAATGAAATTCTCGAGCTCAGTAATTTTGATAATACATGGATTTTTGATAAGGTTATCAGGTGGACTATTTATTTCTAGTATACCTATTTGGTCGATATTATATAGTTTTATTCCGAAATTATCCATTGTAATTTTGATACATTTCAACAATTTCGTTAGGAATATCAACTACCATTTTATTGTTTTTATCAATTAATATGGTTTTAACTTCGGCAACGGTTATTTTTGTATTAGTGGTT